>Ga0247803_1001746_pt1 | contig 11215 bp, 10 predicted proteins | sample UWRJL014104B1_FD_180928 | JGI IMG/M metagenome (GOLD analysis project Ga0247803, IMG submission 180928) | Plant litter microbial communities from Arlington Agricultural Research Station in Wisconsin, United States - UWRJ-L014-104B-1 | ecosystem: Environmental > Terrestrial > Plant litter >...
TTATCTTTCATTCTTTGCGTGAAAAAACAAAGTAACATGCCCTTATGCTCCTCATAGTAGACGACGATTTGGCAATACGAACTTCACTGGCTCTTTTACTTAAAAAAGAAGGGTTTACGGTCAGAGGTGCGGGTTCGCCGGAGGACACTTTTGATATACTCAAAAAAGAAATTCCCGAGCTGATTCTTCTCGATCTTAATTTTTCAATTGAAACCTCAGGTGAAGAAGGAATGCACTTGCTGCAAAGAATTCGTCAGTTCAACCCAAAAATTCCGGTGATACTCATTACGGGCTGGGGAACAATTGATCTGGCTGTACAGGGGATGAAGGAAGGCGCCAGGGATTTCATTACAAAGCCCTGGCAAAATGACTATTTGCTCCAGTCTGTCAAAACCATTCTGAATCTCGAACTGCAAACACCGCAGGCTGCGAATCGCCGAAAGCTGGAAGATCAGTATCAGTTTGAAAACATTGTCGGAAAGGATGAAAAGCTTTTGGAAATACTGGAAACAGTCGGGCGCGTTTCGTCGACGGACGCTCCGGTGCTCATTACGGGTGAAAGCGGAACGGGGAAAGAATTGATTGCAGAAGCGATTCATTTGAACAGCAAACGCAAATCCAGACCGTTCATTAAGGTAAATCTTGGAGGGATCTCCTCGACTTTATTTGAAAGCGAATTGTTCGGCCACGTTCGTGGTGCATTTACGGATGCGAAGACCGACCGGGCAGGTCGGTTTGAAATGGCTGATCGAGGCTCCATTTTTCTGGATGAAATTGGTGAGCTAGACCTTTCCAGCCAGGTAAAATTGCTGCGGGTTTTGCAGGAAAGAACTTTTGAGCCTTTGGGAAGCAGCAAAAGCCGGACGGTGGATGTACGTGTCATTTGCGCAACCAATAGAAACCTGGAAGAAATGGTCGCTTCGGGGACCTTTCGGGAGGATCTGTATTATCGTATTAATTTAATTACAGTCAAACTTCCTGCGTTGAGAGAGCGGCCCGATGACATCCCCTTGCTGGCTGAATTTTTTATCAATAATTTGAAGGTTATTTACCAAAGACCTGGCTTGCAGCTTAGTAAACAGGCTTCCAAATGGCTTAAAATGTTGTCATTACAGGGGAATATTCGTCAACTAAAAAATATTGTTGAACGGACCGTGCTTCTTTCCGGGCATGACTTGCTTGACGTTGCTGATTTTCAAAAAAATATAACTGCAAATCATCCACAGTCACTACACAAGACTTTACCGGAAGTGGGGACGATTACTTTGGAAGAAATGGAATACCAGATGATTCGTCGGGCTATGGAATTTCATCACAATAAAGTTTCGAAAGTGGCTCGCTCGCTTGGCATAACGCGTTTTGCATTATACCGGCGACTGGAAAAATTCGGCATTTCCTATGACTCCGAAGACGTATGAGGTGGTCTACCAAAAGCAAATACATTGTGTACATCCTGGTTCTTCACCTGGTATTGATCTGGCTGGTTTATAAAATATTGTTTCAGGATAAAATTGTGTTTATCGCTTCGGAAATTTTCCTCTTGATATCAATTGCTGCATCCATCAGAATATATCAGAATTTTATGAAACCCAACGAATTTGTAAAATCGGGAATTGAAGCAATTAAGGATAAGGACTTTACGATCAAATTTGTCCCGACCGGAACAGGCGAAGTGGATTCCCTCATTGAAGTTTACAATTTAATGATCGATCAGTTACGAGAAGAAAGAACAAAGCTTAATGAACAACATTTTTTTCTGGAAAAATTAATTGCAGCTTCGCCTATTTCCATAATTATCCTGGATTTTGATGAGAGAATCGAGTCTCTCAATGCGAAAGCAATAGAGCGGTTTAAGCTGGATTCGAATGCTTTTAAAGGAAAAAAGCTGGCGGACACCAATTTGCCATTAATTGTGGAACTTGCAAATGTGCAGGACGGGGAGTCCCGGATCATTAAGACGAATAGCGTTGAAACTTTCAAAGTACAGCGCTCACATTTTATGGATAAAGGTTTCAGGCGGTCATTTTTGATGATCGAGGAGCTTACGTCTGAAATGTACGAATCGGAAAAAAAGGCCTATGGGAAAGTAATCCGGATGATGGCGCATGAAGTGAATAATACCCTCGGAGCAACAGATTCCATTTTCCAGACCACCAGAAGTTATCTGGTTTCAGAAGAGTTTTTTGACCTGAAAGAGGCACTCCGTGTTGCATCTGAAAGAAATATGCAGCTGACAAGGTTTATGCGAAATTTTGCGGATGTAGTCAGGTTGCCGTCGCCAAATAAGGAACACACAAATCTCAGTCAGCTCATAAAAGGTGTGGTGGTATTCATGCAATCCTATGCCGTGGAAAATGGAGTGAAATTACAAACGGAATCAATGAACGAGATTTTTGTTGAAGTTGATTCCGGGCAAATGGAGCAGGTTTTGGTTAATGTTATAAAAAATGCCATTCAATCCTGTGATCGCGGCAATGTCGTAAATCTTGTTATTTCTGATCATCAACTGGTGATCAGAAATAACGGAAAACCTATTTCTCAATTGGAATCCAGCCAGCTTTTCAACCCTTTTTACAGTAGCAAGCCGGACGGACAGGGGATAGGATTGACTCTGAGCAGAGAAATTTTATTGAATCATGGATTTGATTTTTCGTTAAAAACCAATGAGGATGGCTGGACGGAATTTGTGATTTTGTTTTAGTGAATTAAATGCAGCGTTGGGGGGGTTAAGCACAGCGTTTCGCGGAGTTTTTTTGGTGGCAGGGATGGACTCTCTTCAGGATTGCATTTTTCTGATCTTAATGGTAAAAGCTTTTGCAGGATTTGTTACAAGCAACTGATTGATTTCATTTTCCGAAAACCCATTGGTTTTCAACAACGGAACAAATTTGTCAGGAATCGTTGTAAATCCTTTGAATTCTCCACCATCCGGTTCGCCAGGTTTGTACCAGCCCGCATCATGCGAGATCAGAACCTGATTGAGAAATCCATTGGATTTCAAGAGCGCAATTGTTTTGGCATTTTTATCAAGATTTGCTTTTCCTATTCCATCCAGGCTGATCCAGCAACCTGTTTTTCCGATTTTTACAAAATCTTCATCACTTCCATTCGCATGCACCCATACGAAAGCACTTGGATGCACTCCTTTTGAATTTAATATTTCCAATTCCTGAAAAGCCGGCAGGGCAGGACCGGTATGGGAACAAATGGTTAAACCTGTTTCCAAATGCGCGATAGCGGCTGCTTTTATCAGTTTTTGATGTAATTCCGACAACGGGCCCGGATTTACGCCGGTTTTTATAAATCCTGGTTTAACAGAAGTTCCATCAATTCCATTCTTAAATTCATTGATCCAGCGTTTTGCCAATTGTTCAGCGTTTTCTGTAAAAGACCATTCCGGAAGATATTTGTTGTCCGAAGCGCCGTAGTAACCTGTATTTGTAAGAATATTCAGACCGGATTGTCTCGAAAGTTTTTGCAATAATCTGACATCGCGTCCAATGTAGGCAGGTGTGCATTCGACAATACTCTGAAATCCTCTTGCTTTGATTTCCAAAAGATAAGGCAGTACTTTTTTTATAACAGCATCGTGGTTCCAGCGATCGGAACTGATTTTGTCTGCACCGATAAAATCTACCAAAACGTGTTCGTGGATCAATGTTTTTCCTAAATCAGGCGCCTGAACAGGGCCATTTACCGTGAAGATTTGATTGTCAGATTTTTTGGAGAAATGTTTTGCTAATGGAGGAGCAATGCAGGTTTGGAGAAATTTTCGGCGATTGATCATGACAGTAAAATGTCTAAAACTTAACTGCTGAATTTGCTACGGACGTTACAATTAAGCAATTTTCATCAAACGATGAACCCCGATTCCTCATAATTTTTTATCCAGGTTTTACGCTCACCCTGAATTGTAAGATAGAAGTCGTAAATCACTTTCATATCTTGCCGATAATTATTTTGGAGGTAAATCGGCCCGCTTACTACCACCGCCTTTCTAACATAATCAAAGCCAATTAATATAAGCGGAACATTGGCTTTTAAAGCAATGTGGTAAAAACCTGTTTTAAGTTTATCAACATCCTTTCTGGTTCCTTCGGGCGTAATGGCAATGTGAAGTTCCTCGTATTTTTGAAACATTTCTGAAACCGTATCAACCATATTTGAAGCTTTATTTCTGTAAACCGGATAACAGCCCAATGATCTGAAAAGCCATCCGGAATACCATTTGAACAGCTGACTTTTGGCTAAAAATCCGATATTGGTCTTCATTTCAGCCCGACCGCCCAGACATACAATAAAATCCCAGTTTGAAGTATGAGGCGCACCAACCCAGACTGCCTTACGGATTTCAACCGGAGGTCTCCCGATAATTTTCCATCCGGCAGCGTGAAATAAAAAGGCAGCGATTGCTCTTAACATGGGAAGGTTTAGCTGAAAGCCGGCTATATTTCAATGAATGGTCTTGGACTGAATGATATGATGAAAATGATCAGTGCAAATATACCCAATATGATCCGGGGTAAATCAAGCGGTTCGTTTTGTTCTGTTTCAGGATGTTTGACACCCAAAAAGCGGCCCAGAATAAATATGAAAGGTAAAAAACCGGAATATCCATCTATGTCAGGACGAATGTATGAAAGGCCGAATTGTGCAACGACAATGATCAGACTGACCATAAGTGCCGTCATTGGAACTTCGAATGTTCGTTTGAAACAGATGTAAATGAAGAAGACGTAAAAGAAAAGATATAGCAGTTTTTCGTAAAACATTTCATCACTTCCAATTGCAAAAGAATCTGGTCTGAAAAGTCCAAGACCGGCATAGAAAACAAAAATCCCAAATAAAGTGGGAGCAACTATATCAAATTTTTTCTTGCCAATAAGTCCGTAAAGAATATGCCCGCCATCCAGTTGCCCGATCGGGATCAAATTCAGAGAGGTGAAGAAAAGAGCCAGGTATCCTGCGAAAATATACGGATAATGTATCATTTCGTAGGCATGCGGTAAACGGGCGGGATCAGCAATATAAGTTTTAAAAAGCCAGAAAAGGATATTGTCGCCCAGTGCAATATTCCCGGCCGCATTTTCATAGACAAATTGAGGGTAGCTTGCTCCGAACCTTTCATATTCGGGGTGGATGGAATAGATGTATTCCAGCGGTGGCAAATGGGTAAAGCCGTACCAAAGAACTGCCAATGCAGCGATAAAGCCTGCAACGGGCCCGGCTATGCCAATGTCAAAGAACTTCAAACGCGATTTGACAACAGAAGTGATCCGGATAAAAGCGCCCATGGTGCCAATACTCTGAGAAATCCCGAACCAGAGAGGTATGTAATAAGGTAGTGTAACTTTTACCTGATGTGCTTTGGCAACAAAATAATGGCCAAATTCATGAACGGTAAGAATGAAAAGAAAAGGCAAAGAAAACTGGAAACCGCTGACAAACTGCGACCAACCCATTGCCTTCAAAGCGGCAGCTTTTAATTCCGGCCTGTCATCGCCAAGAAATCTGAAAAAATCAAAAATGAATGAAAAAGTATTACCATAAATCCACTCGGCACCTGCCATTGTGGTAGTAATAATTGTAGCAATAAAAAGTAAGCCTTGGATTACGTACGTACGGGTGTTAGACTGCATAGTCTTCGAGATATTCCAGAATGGTGGTAGGCTTGCGAACGTGGATCGTCGCTATGCCCAATGTAGAAGCTGATGCGATATTATCGGCATTATCGTCAAGGAAAAGTGTTTCTTCGGCATTTAGTCCTTGTTCATCCAGTACTTGCTGATAAATGTCAGGATCAGGTTTCATAAGGCCCATTTCGTAGGAAAGGTAAACTTTATCAAAAAGATCATCCAGTTTTTTGACGCCGGTGGCTGCTTCCAAAATCTTATTCACCTGCGTGATATGAATGGAACTGGTGTTGCTCAGCAGGAACAATCTGTAATTTTTCCTTAGGTTTTTAAGAAGTTCAACGCGCTCCGGAGGTAAATCCAGAAGAAGACTGTTCCAGGCAGTATCAATCATTTCGTCCGTCCAGTCGGGAAAAACGAGCAATTCTCTGATGTAATTGCGGAAACCATCCTCATCCAAAGTCCCCGTTTCGAATTGACGAAAAAGATCTTTTTCCTTAAAAAGGTCTAAAATTTCCTGCTGTTCTCTTCCGCTCAATTTCGAAAAAGAAAGGGACGCAACTGGCACATCTATATTCAGAATGACATCACCTAAATCGAAAATGATATTCTTGATCTTGTCGTTTTTCATTGGTAGCGATCAGCAGTCGGCAATCAGCGGTTAGCTAACAGCCTTTCTGAAAATGTTTTTAACCCTTAACCTTTTAATCCTTAGCCCTTTTATTCCACCACTACACCCATTGCACAGAATTTCTCAATACGCTGATCAATTCTTTTATCGACAGAAATTTTAGAAAGTTCTTTGATATTTTCCAGGATCACACGTTTCAGTTCGCCTGCCATCCAGTCATGGTCCAGATGTGCACCACCAAGAGGTTCGGAAATAATTCCGTCAACCAGTTTGTTGGCCTTCATATCCTTGGCGGTCATCTTCATTGCTTCTGCCGCCTGTTCCTTAAAATCCCAGCTACGCCATAAAATGGCAGAGCAGTTTTCTGGTGAAATAACAGAATACCAGGTATTTTCGAGCATCAAAACGCGGTCACCGATGGCAATTCCCAATGCACCACCTGATGCACCTTCACCGATAACGATACAGATGACCGGCACCTTGAGCATAAACATTTCTTTCAGGTTGCGTGCGATGGCTTCTCCCTGTCCGCGTTCCTCTGCTTCCATTCCCGGAAATGCTCCCGGAGTGTCGATCAATGTAACGATAGGTTTGTTGAATTTCTCAGCCAGTTTCATCAGGCGCAAAGCCTTTCTGTAACCTTCGGGATTGGGCATTCCGAAATTACGATGTTGACGTTGTTTGGTATTCCGCCCTTTTTGCTGGCCGATAAGCATGAACGATTGGCCGCCGACATTTGCCAGTCCGCCAATAATTGCCGGATCATCGCGCACCTGGCGATCTCCATGCAGTTCTATGAATTCGTCACATATTCGCTCGATGTAATCAAGTGTATATGGGCGGTCCGGGTGGCGCGACAATTGTACGCGCTGCCACCTTGTAAGATTTTCAAATATATCCTTCCGAAGATCTGTAATATTATTTTCCAATAAGGAAATGGCCCCGGAGAAATCCACATTATTTTCCGAAGCTAATGTTTTCATTTCTTCGAGCTTGCGTTCGAGCTCGGCCATAGGTTTTTCAAAATCCAGGTATGTTCTCATATTTTAGGTTCTGGTTTTCGGGCTAATTTATTGGGGATCAAAGTTCATACGTACGTCCCCGTAAAGGTATTTCTACCCCTTTATAGCCTAATTGATGAATTTTATTTTGGAAATCAGCCATACTTTGCTGTTCTCCGTGAACCAGGAAAACGCCCTTAAGCTTTTCCGGATCCTGCATTGTAACAAATCGAATTAAATCGTTTTGATCTCCGTGACCGCTAAATACGTCAATTTTTTCAATATTAGCCAAGACTGGCAGCTGTTTCCCTTTTATTGAAATCGTATCCTGACCATTTAAAAGCCGCCACCCCAGTGTTCCTTCCGATGCATAGCCAACCATCAGAATCGTCGCATACGGATTGCCTATGTTCGCTTCCACATGGTGTTCGACCCTTCCTCCCTGGACCATTCCTGATGAAGAAATAATGATACAAGGTTCATTGTAATTGGAAATGGCCTTACTCGCATCGGAGCTTTCGAGATAGATCAGGTTGTCAAAATCGAAAAGCATGTCATTATCATCCTGAAACGTTCGTGCTTCTTTGTTTAAAAGTCGTACGTGACGTTGATAAACCTTTGTACTGCTGTAAGCTAACGGGCTATCCGAGAATACTTTAAGATTTGGGAAAGCATGATCCGCATAGATTTTGTTCAGCGTGTAAAGAAGCGCCTGCGTTCGTCCTACACTAAAAGACGGAATGATGAGCCGGCCCGGAATGTCTATACAGGTACGCTTGATTACGTCAGCCAGTGCATCAGAAGGAGATTCGGTATTCTCATGCAACCGGTTTCCGTAGGTGGTTTCGCATACCAGATAATCTACATTAGGAACTTGCTGAGGATCAGTTAATAACGGATAATTATTTCGTCCAATATCCCCAGAAAAGCAAATGCGTTTCTTTTCACCATTTTCATAAATCTCTACCACAATATGCGCCGCCCCAAGTAAATGGCCGGCAGCGTAAAATGTGATGGCGACGTGATCCGCGATCCGGTAACGTTGTCCAAAAGCAACAGGAACGAAATTTTCCAATGCTTCAATTACATTTTTCTCAACAAAATAGTCTTTCGGAACTTCCTTTTTTTTCCTGGATTTCTTCTTGCCGTTTAATCCGTTTCGGGCATTGAGGCGTTTTTGATGCAGGTTCGCCGCATCTTTCAAAAGCAAGGCAGTGAGTGCCAAAGTAGGTTCAGTGCAAACGACCCTTCCCTCAAATCCCTCTTTAAATAAATTAGGAATGTTACCGGAGTGGTCAATATGCGCGTGTGTGAGCAGTACCGTGTTTATTAAGCTTGGATCAAAAGGGAAAACACTTTTTTGTTCGTCATAACGGGTTTTTCTGCCTATCTCATCTAAATCAAAATCTGAACCGCAATCAATCAAAATACGGTAGTCGTCGGATTCCAAAAGGAACATGCTACCTGTAACTTGCTGTGCAGCTCCCCAAAATGTCAATTTCATATTTTATGAATGGGGTGAATATCTATATGATGATTTTTCTCTCATGGGGAAAAATCAATATCATTTCTGAATCTTTCCTTTTTAAATCAACCGATTAAATTTACGAATATAGAAATCTGTCACCGAAGTCTCATCAATCGTCCCGAACGCTGCGTTCAGGATAAGTCCAATCTCTTTAATTTTTTTACAAAAGTATCAAAAAAGACACTGAGAATTACTGATTACTTATTAGTTTAGAATTGAGTCACTCAATTTTCCATGAAATCCTGCCTTTGTCAAATCCCATGAAATTTTTCCTAAGCATTTTTTTTGTATTTATTACCACGACCATTATTGCGCAGTCTGTTGACAGTGTGGGATTAACGAATTTTAGTGATGCTGTATTGGATTTACAGAACAGTGAATTATTTCGCAATGGCTCTTTGGCGATAAGTTTGAAATCGGTTAAAGAAGGAAATAATATTTTTGCCTTGAATCAGGAGCGCTCTCTGCCTTCGGCCTCTATTCTGAAATTGGTTTCTACCGCCACTGTGTTGTCCGTTTTCGGAGGCGATTTCCGTTTTTCGACTTTTCTGGAATATGATGGTACAGTCAGTCAGGATACTTTGTTTGGGAATATCTACATCCGCGGCACTGGCGATCCGTCTCTGGGGAGTGATCGTTTTAAGGGTTATGCTACTGCGGTCCAATTACTTAACAACTGGACAGCCATCATTTCGAAGGCAGGAATTCGTGCTGTGAAAGGCAAGGTAATTGCTGATGCTTCTTTTCTTGACAAACAGAATGTCGCTGATTCCTGGATTTGGGGTGATTTAGGCAATTATTATGGGGCCGGTGTACAAGGACTTAATTTTAACGAAAATCAATATAAGGTAAAATTTCGGCCTGGCGCGGATGTTGGTGATCCGGCTGCATATCTGGGTACTGATCCTGCAATACCCTATCTGGCTTTCAATAACCGTGTGACGACAGGGGAGAAGGGGTCGGGTGACAAAACGATCCTGTACAGCGATCCGTTTGGCAGTAATGTGCTGCTCACGGGCACTGTTCCATTGGGTGTTGCTTCGTTTTCTGTCAAAGGTTCCATTCCTGATCCATCGGGTTACGCTGCTTTTGCATTGAAGGAAGCTTTGATAAAGTCAGGGATTCAGGTCATTGAAATTCCTCAGTTAATGACAACCGAAACGGTTGTACAATTACAGCCCAGAAAAATTCTGGATGAATATAAATCACCGATGTTGAGGGAATTATGTCTGCAAACCAATCTCTGGAGTATCAATTTATATGCAGATACATTTTTGAAACAAATTGGGAAACGATTAACCGGCATATCTGAATTTGATGCGTCCACAAAGGCGATGACCAGCTACTGGATAAGCCGTAACGCAGATTTGAGAGGGTTTTTTATCAAAGATGGTAGTGGGCTTTCGCCTTCCGGTTCGGTGACTGTACAAAATCTGACAGAAGTTCTCAATGCTGTCAACAAAGAGCCCGGTTTTAATGATTTTTATAAATCGATTGCTGTCATGGGGCAAACAGGTACCGTTCGCAATCTTGGCAAAGGGACAAAGGCAGCTGGTAATTTGCGGGTAAAAAGTGGATCTATTGAAGGTACACGGGCTTTTGCAGGTTACGTAACTTCAAAATCAGGAAATCTAATGAGCTTTGCCATTATTGCCCATAAGTATCAGCCAGGGAGCAATCGCATGATCTCTGATGAACTGACGCGATTAATGGTTTTGATGGCGGATTTATAATTAAGTAACTAAGAATGGATTTGGAAATAAAAAGAGTATTGGTAGAAGATGTCCTGAACATCAGGCATGAAGTATTGTGGCCGGATAAATCTCCTGAATTTGTAAAATTGCCCGAGGACGACAAAGCAACTCACTTTGGCTTATTTTTTAATGACCAGATCGTGTCAGCCATTTCGTTATTTTCTTGTGGTCAAAATGTCCGTTTCAGAAAATTTGCGACTCTTGAAACTTTTCAGAACAAAGGTCTTGGATCAAAATTGCTTCAATTTGTGATTGACGATTCGCGTGAACAGGGTTATGAAAAAATCTGGTGTGATGCGCGATCCGGCGCCTTGGGTTTTTACGAAAAATTCGGTTTTACAAAATTCTCTGATTCCTTTATGAAGGAAAATATTGAATACATCAAGATAGAGAAAATGCTTTGAAAGGAACTACAGGCGGGTGCAAATCCGCCCGTAATTCCCGTTTGCTTGATTTTATGGCTGTACTTTTTCGATTACGAAATTGTGATTGGTATAAATGCATAGGTCGGCCGCTACTGTTAAGCTTTCGCGAACCATATCATCTGCCGATAAGTGAGGAGCGTGTTTTTTCAAAGCCTGCGCTGCCGACAAAGCAAAATTGCCACCTGAGCCAATTGCAGCAATGCCATTTTCAGGTTCAAGCACGTCTCCGGTTCCGGAAATAAC
>Ga0247803_1001748_pt1 | contig 11204 bp, 8 predicted proteins | sample UWRJL014104B1_FD_180928 | JGI IMG/M metagenome (GOLD analysis project Ga0247803, IMG submission 180928) | Plant litter microbial communities from Arlington Agricultural Research Station in Wisconsin, United States - UWRJ-L014-104B-1 | ecosystem: Environmental > Terrestrial > Plant litter >...
TCACGTGTTACGACGGGCGTATTCAGCCATACGTCAGATCCGTCTTTCATCAGTTTTGATAGTGCTAATTCGTAGCCAGTTAAAACAGCCATATTTGGAAAAAGATGACCCAGATAAAAGAGATGATTGAACGTATTGATTGCACCTTCGTCCTTTGGATAAGGTTTTCCTGCCCAGATAACCTGAACCGGTTGTTCGGTATTTTTCAGTATTTTAGAAAAACGCTCCAGATCCCAAACCAGCATATCGGGCCGTTTATAGGCTGCAAATCTTCTGGCCCAAACAATGGTCAAAACATTAGGATCAAACAACTTACCGCACTGATCGGCAACGGTTTTGAACAAGCGCTTTTTCAGCTCCTTTTTTCGTGAAGCGATGGTCTGAACGTCTTTTTCGACACGTGCTTTTTCCAGCGTTTCGTCGACCCAATAGGTTTTGTTCTGAGCGTTTGTAATGTGATCAATCGGTGCAATTTTTGGGTAAGCCTTCCACATATTTCGTGAAACTTCACCGTGCAACTTTGAAACCCCATTTGCCTTTCTGCTCAGACTTAATGCTGCCAGGGAATGATTAAAAACATCACCCGAATTTCCACTGATTTTACGAACCGTTGCCAATGGTAACCCAGAGAAAAAGCCCAGACTTTCCAGAAACTGCATATTGTGTTTTTCATTTCCTGCCTCTTCGGGCGTATGCGTTGTAAATACGACGCGTTTCTTCACATCTGCCACTTTCCCATATTTTTTGAAAAGAGGGAAAATGGCTGAAATCGCATGCGCTTCGTTGAAATGATAAACCTGAGGCTCATAGGAAAGCTCTTCGAGCAGTTTTGCGCCACCAATACCCAGCACCATACATTGCGCCACTTTCATGGTAACATCTGCATCGTACAACGAGTAACTGATCGCACGCGTCGCCACATCATTTCCATCCGTATCTGTCGACAACAGAAATAACGGAGCCGACTGAAAGACATCCGGCGCAAGATAATACGCTGCTACCCAGACTTCTTTGCCCAGCATTGGAATCTGGAAACGAATGCCGGTATCCTGTAAAAAGTGGTAAATCTTCTCGTGAAATTCGGGTTGCATGCTGCTATCCGATTTTCTGCCCTGATCGTAATAGCCATATTTCCAAAGCATCCCAATACCGATCAAATTCTGTTTCAGTGCGAATACACTGCGCATGTGCGAACCGGCCAAAAAGCCAAGTCCTCCAGAATATATTTTAAGTGCCTGATCAACAGCAAATTCCATCGAAAAATATGCAACAGATTTTTTATATTTTTTATCCGGAGTGAAAGGATGTTTATATGGAAGCGGGAAATTTTGTTCTGACATGAATTGTGAGGTTATGGTTTGAGTTATGACAGGATAATAAAATTATGCCATCCTGACGTATACGTAAATATGATGGGGTATTTTCTTAATAAAAGAGCCCATTTGATCGAAATCAAACGAGCTCTTCATGCTTATACTATCAATGGTCAATCATACCATTGCCACTTACAAACAATCATTTACCAAACAACCTCGCCCAGAAGCCTTTGGCTTTTACTTTCGTTTCTTCATACTTAACAGCAGCCACTTCTTTCAATTCTTCGATTTCAATCTCAGCCTTGGCTTTCAATTCAGCAGCTTTGATTTGCGCTTCTGCCAGTTTTTCTGCTGCAATTTCCTTTGCATCTTCAAAGGCTTCGGCTGCTTCTTCTTTCAAATCCGCGAATCTCTCGGATGCATCAGCGGTTAACTCCTGGGCCTTTTCCTTGGCAACATCCAATTTTTCAGAAGCAATTGCTTTGTATTCCTCCGCCTTTTCAGACAAATCCTCGATAATTTCCTGCGCTTTTACCTTGCCAGAGGCGATATTGAGCTCAACTTCATTCTGCAATTGTTCTGCTTTTGCTGAAAATCCGGTTTTTAGTTCTTCCGTTTTTTCCTCAACAGATTCCTTCACTTCTTCCACTTTATCAACTGCTTCCACTTTTGCTTCCGCTACTGCTTCTTTCACATCATCTGCTTTGGCAGCTGCTTCGTCTTTAATTTCGGAAACAATTTCCTTTGCTTCTTCCACTTTGTCATCAGACTGGGCTTTCAAATCACCGGCTTTAATATCTACCTCTTCTTTCGCCTCAACAAAAGCTTCCTTCACTTCCTCAACCTTCTCTTCACCAGCTATTTTAAGATCTTCCACGGTTTCTTCAACATCCGCTTTTGCCTCATAATAATCCGTTTTTACCTCTTCTGCTTTTTCAGAAACTGCTGCTTTAATATCGTCTGCGCCATCAGCCAAATCATCTTTTACATCAGCTGCTTCTGCTTTTACTTCCTCTATTTTTTCATTGGCCGCCACTTCTGCCGAAGCAATTTCTGCCTTAGCTGCTATTTCCGCCTCTTCCTTCACATCAACCGCTTTTTCCAAAACATCATCTTTTGCATCGGATGCTGTATCTTTCAAATCGTCGATTTTTTTATCCAGTGATTCTTCTGCGTCGTTTGGAGTTGGTTTTTCATTTTCTGCCATTGCTCAGTCAAGTTTAGGTTATGTGGATAATCAGGATGAGCTCGAAAGCTACAAAGGAGTTTGCACGGTTGCAAGCAACGGTGCACCTTTTTACATTAAGCTAACCTTCTTATGATCAATTTTTTAACGAATTCATAAAAAGGATCAGGCTGCAAAGTTCGCCAATTGTTGATTTGAAGTGTACCTCCAAAATTAATGTAGTAGTCCAGACGGAATTTTTTCCACTGTTCTTCCACATGCTCCCGAAAGTTTACGGCAGCAATCCAGCCGTCTTCAACGTCGTCAAACCACTCGGCATAGTAATCATCTTCACTGCCATGGAAGTCAAGAATATTTTCTCCCATTAAGATAAACTGGTTGATTCCTTCTTCAACCAATGGGTCAACCACCTGACGTTTGAAAAACATAATGTCATTGTGCAATGCATCATTCCATTCTCCAAACATCTCAATGATCGCGTAATGCTTGTTGTAATCGGCGAACAGGATTTTCACATACAGTGTTTCCGAACCAATTTCGTCCCAAAGCGGATGAATGTAGTATCCATAAATCGCATTTTCGTAGTAATCCAGATTGTAAGTCCGCCCATAAAACGGAGAACGTTTGTCCCGACTCGCTACATAATGCTTTTCCCAATTATAATATGGCTCTATTTCCTGCATGTGTTAAATTCTGCGTTCATTTGATCTTCTAAACTAAAAATAAAAAAGACTTAAACGATGTTCACCATCATTTAAGTCTCCAACAAATATTATTCCTGAAAATGTTAGCAGGAAAAGAAATATAGAGTTAAAAATCTTCTGGTTTCCGGGACAGAAACATTTTACTTGTACTTTTAACTATAAACTCCCTTCACTTTCTACAATTCCCTAATCCAGATATTTCTGAAACTCGTTGTATTGTTGTGATCCTGCAATTTGATCGGACCGCGTCCGTGAGGTTCAATCGTAGGCTGTCCAACATAAGGAGTAGTTCCCTGAATGGCTGTATGGTTTTGTACCAAAACGCCGTTGTGGATGACCGTAATGTATGGAGGAATAGTCATTTGGCCATCTTTGTTGAAATGTGGTTCTGTGTAGATCACATCATAAGTCTGCCATTGACCAGGACCTACAACTGCATTGACCAGCGGCATGGTCTGCTTGTAAATTGAACCCGCCTGACCGTTCGAGTAGGTCGGGTTATCGTAACTATCCAATACCTGGAGCTCATAAATTCCCTGCATAAAAATACCGCTGTTACCACGTCCCTGGCTGTTTCCTTCTACTTTCGCAGGAGTACGCCATTCAATGTGAAGCTGGTAATCGCCAAAAGTTTGTTTGGTTTGGATATCTCCTGATTTTGGAGCGACTGTCATTGCGCCATCACCTACTGTCCAGGGCGCCGCCGGATTTCCGGCTTTTGATGACACCCAGCTATCCAGGTTTTTGCCATCAAATAAAACAATGGCATCCGAAGGAGCTGTGAAGCCTGAAACTGCGGATGACGGCTTACCAGGTGTTACTATACGGGGAACCGGATTCCATAATTCGCTGGATTCCGGTGTTTGTTTAGCAGGTTGAAGCTGGGCATGAGCGGCAAATGCCGTAGCCAATCCAATTACGGTTAAGGTTAACTTTTTCATTTTAGGAAATAACTTTTTAGTCTAATTACTCATTGAAATAAATCAAAACACAACATTAAGTAAAAAGCATTAACAAATGATATTCTCATCTAATTAAATATGGAACTGTCTTGAAATTTAACTGAACAATTAATTTCACTTGGCCGCCGGGTAACATATTTCCGGGATATAGAATGCGGATTCTGGCATTTCCAACAGGAATATTCAAATTAGTATGAGTTTATATGAATTGTCAAAGACACATTTTTAAAAAAAATTAATAATGCCTCTGAGTTTCCAGATTCTTATTCCGTAATTGCGTCGTTTTTTAATCCAAAACCCAAGCTTACACCGTGTATGTTTAAAATTAACAAGTCTTTTTTACAACTTTTAATGACAGGACTGCTGGCGCTTGTCATGCAGTCAGCATTTGCCCAGCAGCCGATTCCCCTAAACGACCTCAGCGCCTTTACGACCAAATCCGATAACTGGAAAATCGTGGGCGATGCTACAGTGGATATTACTAAGGAAAATGCCTTGTCAACAACACCCGGAAAAGGCGTTTTGGCATGCATCCATGAAAAAGGAAAATACGGAACGCAGTATGAACTGATATCCAACATGAAACATGGCGATCTGGATATCGAGCTTGATTTCATGCTGGCAAAAGGATCCAACTCCGGAATTTATCTTCAGGGGAATTATGAAGTTCAGCTTTTCGACAGCTGGGGCAAAAAATCAGCCAAATATGGCGATAACGGCGGAATTTACGAACGCTGGGATGACTCAAAACCGGAAGGTGAGAAGGGCTATGAAGGATATGCACCGCGTTTCAATGTAGCGAAGGCACCTGGCTTGTGGCAAAATATCAAAATTTCTTACCAGGCGCCTCGTTTCGATGCAAACGGAAAGAAAATTGCCAATGCCGTTTTTCTTTCAATCGTTTTAAACGGAACCATTATTCATGAAAATGTAGAAGTAAGTGGCCCGACACGCGGCGCACTTTCTGAGGATGTTGCCATGGGACCTTTGCGTTTCCAGGGTGATCACGGGTCTTTGGCGATCAAAAATATTGTGATCAATAATTTTGATAAAAAGCCGGGAACGTTGTCAGACCTTACTTATAAGACTTACTACGGCGGTTTGCTTGAAAATGTGGACTTGTCCAAACACACACCGGCCGAAACGGGAAAAGTGGATGCACTTACTTGGGAGGTTTTAAAAGAGAACAATAATTACTCCCTTGTTTATAACGGAAAATACAATGTTTCAGCAGCCGGAGATTATACTTTTCGTTTGCTGGCAGCCGGAAATTCTTATTTAAAGATTGATGGCAAATCCGTTATCGCGCCAATGTGGAATGAAAACGCCCGTACCGGAACTGTTAACCTGAAAGCCGGAGACCATACCATTGAAATTTTCAACAACAAAAGAGACGGTTGGTTAAAACCTTCGCTGGGACTTTCTGTAAGCGGGCCCGGTTTCAGAGATGTAACCTACAATACCAAAAGCTCGGCAATGGCAGGCAATGGCAGTGATCCGATCTTGATTGCGGCTGCTACCAATACCATTACCCGCAGTTTTATGGATTTCAAAAAGCCGGCCGATGCGAAAAGAACACGCGTCGTTCATGCCGTTTCGGTGGGTAGTCCTGCCAATTTGCATTACACTTACGATCTGGATAAAGGATCAATATTACAGGTCTGGCGCGGAGAATTTCTGGACGCAACACCAATGTGGCACGATCGCGGCGACGGATCCTCAAGACCAAGAGGAAGTGTAACGCTTTTGGGTGATGATATGCTTTTAGGTAAAATAAATGGACAGTCCAAATGGGTTGCCGATACAACCGGCAGCGGTTATCGTCCAAAAGGATATGTGCTGGACGATTCGGATGTACCTACTTTCCAATATCAGGCATTTGGCTCACAGGTTACCGATTACATTTCTGTTGTCAACAACCAGTATTTCGAGCGCATTGTGAAAGTGATGAACCCGGCCAAAGATCTGGTTGCAAGAGTAGCAGACGGAAAATCGATCGAGAAGATTTCTGAGGGACTTTATGCTGTTAATGGCAAATCGTACTACATTCAGCTTGCCGATAAAAAAATCAAACCGGAGATCAGAAACGCAAATGGTTTGCAGGAATTGTTCATTCCGGTAACCAACGGCGAAGTAAAATATTCCATCTTATTCTAATTAAGCTAACAGCCAATAGCTATAAGCCAATAGCCATTATTCATATGAAAAAACTTGCTCATATAGCATTAATCCTGTTGACAACCCTGACTTTAAGCAAAGCTCAGGAATCTCCAAAAGAAGAGGATTTTTACAAAATTGTCACGCCTGCCATTCCCGAAGGAATTATCCTGGAAGTGGGCGGACTGACTACTTTGCCAAACGGTTCACTGGCCGTTTCCACACGCCGCGGAGAAGTGTGGATCGTGGATAACCCGACCAGCAGAACGCCTTTTTTCAGAAAATTTGCAACCGGTCTTCACGAAATATTAGGACTTGCCTATAAAGACGGTGCCTTGTATTGTGCACAACGTGGTGAACTTACCAAACTTATTGACAAAAACGGCGACGGAAAAGCGGATGTTTACGAAACCATTTATGCATGGCCTTTATCAGGACATTATCATGAATATTCATTTGGACCAAAACTGGCGCCAGACGGCAGTTTCTTCGTAAGTGGTAACGTTGCTTTTGGCGACGAAGAATGGTGGCGAGGCGAGAGCCGTGTTCCCGGCCGTGGATGGATTTTCCACATTACCAACGACGGCAAATATGAACCTTATGCAACAGGTGTGCGCTCACCAGCCGGTATCAGCATGCTGAACGGAGAACTTTTTTATACCGACAACCAGGGAGACTGGATGGGAACAGGTGGGATTTTTCAGGTAAAAAAAGGAGATTTCATGGGTCACCCTGCCGGGTTGAAATGGGCAGGATTGCCAAATTCTCCTGTTAAACTGACTGAAAAACAGTTCTTCGCAGAACGCGATAACCGCCAGAACAGAACGGCTGATGACCGTGCGATCAAGCCGGAAAATACGATGAACGAAACGCCTCAGTTTTTGTACCAACTGAAAGAAAAATATGACATGGTTCGCCTTCCGGCGGTTTGGCTTCCTTATGGCGTTCACGGAGTTTCTACTTCTGAATTGATTCTGGACAACACAAATGGCGGTTTCGGGCCTTTTACCGGACAGGTTTTTGTGGGTGACCAGGGACAAAGCAATATCATGCGCGTGGTTCTTGAAAAAGTAAAAGGCGAATATCAGGGCGCGTCTATTGGATTTCGCAGTGGATTCCAGTCAGGTGTGCTTCGTATGGCTTATGACAAAGATGGTTCTATGTTTGTAGGAGAAACCAACCGCGGCTGGGGCTCGGCAGGAGATGCCAACCAGGGATTGCAGCGTTTGGTTTGGAATGGTAAAATGCCGTTTGAAATGTATACTGTAAAAGCAATGCCGGATGGCTTTGAAATAGAATTCACCATGCCGGTTGACCGCAAGTCGGCTGAGGATCTGGATTCTTACAAGGTGAGCAGCTACATCTACAAGCACTTTCCGGTTTACGGAAGTCCGATGGTGAACGGAGAAGATCTGAACATTAACGGCGTTAAATTGTCGGAAGACGGCAAAAAAGTACGCGTGGTTGTTGACGGTTTGCGCCAGTATTACGTGCATAAAATTCAGCTGGAAGGCGTTCGTTCCGCTACCAATTCATGGTCGTTGGTTCATGCTGATGCATATTATACACTGAACAACATTCCTGATGGAGAAAAACTGAAAGTATCCGATTTGAAAACAACACGCTCCGGTGCTGCCAAAGCGGCTGTTGAAACTGCGCCAGCAAAGGAGCACGTTTCTCCGGACGGAAAAGGCAAAACGCCTGCAAAAGCAGTGGCAGCAAAAGTACCAACCTGGGAAGAAGTAAAGCCATTGCTGGCAAAAAACACCTGCCTTGCCTGCCACACAGCGGATAAAAAAGTAGTTGGCCCATCTTACATGGACGTTGCCAAACGTAAATATTCCAATGAAAAAATTGTTGAACTGATTTACGCACCAAAACCAGAAAACTGGCCGGACTACGCAACACCCATGCCTCCGTTGCCACAAGTGCCAAAAGCTGAGGCAATGAAAATTGCAAGCTGGATTAATAGTTTGGCGAAGTAAGAAAACATTTGAATTGGATTAAAAGGCTGTCTGAGATTTATTCGGGCAGCCTTTTTTGTTTTCTACATGAATAAAAATCAAAATTGTTTTTCATCTTCAAGAGTTACTTTCCAGGTTTCAGGTAATATTTCCGATAGCTTAATTCCACAAAGCTGAGATATGCTTTGATAATATTCCATAGGAATTTTAGTTTTTCCGCTTAGCCAATTGTGGATTGCTGACTGACTGACTTCTAGCTTTGAGGCGATTTCTGGTTGGGAGCACCCGCTTTTCTTGTAGTATGTACGTAATGCTTCTTCTGCTGTCATTGTGCAACGGATTTGTTAATGATTTACCTACTGATATACACTTCCACCAATCTAAATCTTCCATATCGTTGCATAACAAATTAAGGTCAATTACTTGTCAATATGAAATTGATCGTCAATCGGTCAAAGGCCAAAATATTTCAACAAAATATTAACTTACTGATAAACAAAAAGTTACAGTCGATATCGAGCGCATCTTATTTTTGAATAATATAATTATTATTACTTCCGTAATAGATTTAGTTCTTCGCGTGAGATTATTACCAAAGTAAACAGTACCTGGCCAGGAGGTGGGGAGGTTGGTTTTTACTTTTCATAGTTAATCTAACTAATCAGCGATGAATACTAAACTAAAAAAATCCGGTCAACTGCCGCAGGGATCTTTATCCCATGCTTTTCTATTATTTCTGTTAATTTTCACCGTTTTCATTGATTCTTGTAGCGAAAAAGGCTTAAATACTCAACCAAAAAGTACTGGTAACATAATAAAAAACTCAAAAGATTTTCAGTACACTACTATCTCATACGAGCAATTTCTAAGACAATTAAAAAAGTCAAATAATATCGAGCTACTTAACGCAGTTGACTCAAAAAAGAGTGGTAAAAAAGCGACAAATGTTGAATCTGGTATCGAAATAATTCCTACAGATAGCGTTAAAAGGATTTCAATTAATGGACATACAACTTATACTTTACCACTTCAACCACCCAGTAAGTATTCAACTATTTTTCAGAATCTAGTAATTGATTCGTCAGCTACCGGAGTAGAAATTTTACATATGACTTACTATCCGGAAGAAAGCTGGATTAAAGATTTCAAGGAAGGTAAAAAAACCGATTTTAGAGGCACAGTTGGCTTTTCCAACTATAATTTGACGAATGGCGGCTTGCCAAATGGAAGGACCAAATTTGCCCCTGTCTGTACAACCATATTGGTATTGAGAGAAATAAATTATAGTATGTGTTGCCACAACACAATGAATCACGTAGATTGTGACTGTGCAGCATACAATGCTCCGGTTGCTACCTGGACATATTATTACGATTCCTATACCATGTGTACTTCGGTTCCTGACGCAAGCGGAGGAGCTTACACAGGCGGAGAGGGTACTTCGGGAGGTGGTACAAATCCTTATCCGGGAAGTGGTTATGAACCATGCTCCGGTGGTGGTGGTGGTGGGCCAGCAAGGGTATCCATATTACCTCCATGCGAAGAGGACCCAGGCCAAGGACCAACGCCTACTCCTGGCGGTACAGGCAACCCGGTGCCAAATTCCAGTTGGGCGGACCTTCAAAATGAGTTGGCGGCAGTTGGGTTGGAATTTCATGGCATCGAAATTTCATTCTTGAACAATATTGCAATGGATCAACTTGACCGTATCAAAAAGCTTGTTCGTGCATTTAAGGCTGTAAGAAACGCTCCAAACGATATATACAGAGATATAACAAACAGCAATTTGAAACCAGAAGAACAAGTGATAATTAATAATTTGGGAAACAATAATTCGCTGTTATCAGGCATGCACAAACTCGCTTACATAGCAAATGCATATAGTGCCCAGCTGGACACTCAGATCAAATACTTAAGTTTATTTGCTGGAAATTGTGCATTTTGTAAGGGAAATTCATTTAAACATGCTCTATTCCTAATAACTAATGCTGGTACTTGGGGGCTACAAACAGCACAGCATCTTGCAGCGGCTCATGAAATAAATGAGCCTGAAAATATGGAAACACAAATGGACAAAGCGAACAATGCAGCAGCAGCCGCATTCTACACGGCTAACAATGAGTCACAATCAGCCACATTGTTATTTAATGGAATGTCTATGGCAGCCAATGGATTTGTGTTTGTTAAAAATGACGTACTGGTTAGTTCAATTGAGCATGATCCATTCATGTAATATCCTGAATACAAATGAAAACTGTTTTAATCTGGATCCTGATTGGCTTTTTAATCACTGCATGCATAGACACCAAAAGATATGGTGAATGTGAAACCAGTGAAAAGGTTAAATTTCGTTCTTTAAATTTTGAGTTTCCATTGGATGGTACTAAGGTTAAGGAGATTGCTAATGGTAAGCTGACGCATAACTACCGATGGCTGAAAACGGATTCCTTAATGCGGGATGGTGAAATATATTGGTTTTTTAACGGAGCGTCCAATAAGAATGATCGTAGCGATTCCACCAATTTTTTAAGGAACAATTTAATTTTTGGTGTAACAATCCATCTTTTAAGCGAGGTTACCAAGAGCGAGGCGGAAGTCATTAAAGAATTACAAAAAGATTATCCGGGTGACTATATCAAACTTACAGATTATAATAAGCTCCCATACTATGTTTATTCAAAAGGATGCCTTAAAATTATAGTGCAAAGGGGTTTCTCCAAAAATATAGTGGTGCCCAGAATATCCTTTGTTTATGGTTTAAGTGACGACAAAGTTGAAATCTATGCCTCTTCAATGGGTAACTTGGTTTATACCGAATAAATAGTACCTAAGTCAACGGGATAACCCAGTACCAGATATGAACAAAAAAGAAGTTGCCTTCGATGGTGACTTCTTTTTTAGATACTATTGATTTT
>Ga0247803_1001749_pt1 | contig 11193 bp, 13 predicted proteins | sample UWRJL014104B1_FD_180928 | JGI IMG/M metagenome (GOLD analysis project Ga0247803, IMG submission 180928) | Plant litter microbial communities from Arlington Agricultural Research Station in Wisconsin, United States - UWRJ-L014-104B-1 | ecosystem: Environmental > Terrestrial > Plant litter >...
TGCAGACACCAGCGGGCAGAGTCGCGTGCCTATGCATATAGCGACGGGCAGCATACGATATGTCCGACGGCGTTGGGGGCACTCGCGGCGACTTTGAGACAACATTACGCCTGAATGGCGGCGATTGGGAAGCGTTGAATGAGCGTCAGTTATACCCAATGGAAGGAGAACGTGCGTTTCGCATCTTCTGCGCGCAACATCAACGTCCTTCAATACCTTGCGACTTTTGCACATTCACTTTTCTATTTGTGCCGAGCTCTTCCCCATGTCTTTCCTCGTTGCTGCATGTGTCCTTGTCTAGGGACAGGAGTTGCGCAGCAACCGATATCTATTGTTCTTCACTATACTGCTAATCAAAGGTCCGAACACGTTATCCCTCGTGTACAACCTGCGTTTAATTAACGCTTGGGCGGTCGGGCGGTCTTGCGGTTATCTTCGATCAACGCCCAATACTTTCCTCAACTCTCGGCGGTGCGCGCCTCAATACTCGACATACTCGACATCCTCGACACCTCCGGCATTAGTCGTTCCTTCTGCTACTAAGCAGCTCAGGCGTAGTGCGTTGAGCAGCCTTGCAGCTACTTGGTGTTACGCTACTCACTTTTACTGGTAAGCCTCTCAAACCCTTCGCCATCACGGTCATAGTATACGGCGACGTTGAGGGACGTTGGATCATCGCCTAATTCACCATTTCTACCGCAATGGCCGCCTGGGTTCAAGGGACCAAACGCACAACGGCTAGAGGTCACACATGATCAATGTCGGACTGTGGTTGGTACTAGTGCAGTCCATTTCGCACCGTTTTCTTATTCCATTTCCATACTTCAACGTTTTCCATGTGGAATGTTCTTTGAATATGGTCGCTTCTTCATGGTCGCGCTCTTTTACGCAAGCATACCCTAGACTCTCACCACCATTCATTAAGATATCATCCACAGCCCAGCTCAGCCGAAGCAAAGCCGCTAGGACACGACAAACGCAGCTACCGATGGACGCAGCAATGGCAGCCACTCAAGAAACCAGGACATTACCACCACGTCCGGCGCTCTTTTCGAGCAGCGTGGATGTCAGGGACTTGTTCAATCGCCAAGCTGAAGCGCCTCCGTCCGAGTCGCATATCGAAGACGGTGAGTCACACGTTCGGGAACTTGAGGTGGACGATGCTCATTTTGACAGATTTACCGGAGAAGTCAGCCGAGAGTACGTACACTGCTTTCTCCACCCTCCGCCTCCCGCCAGATATGCAAGATTTCCCTAACTTCCGGCAATAGACACCCCGCCAAAGAAGGATGAGTCAACCTCAAAAGCACCATTGTTCACTCCACCACCACCGACCGCAACAACCTGCCAGCTCATCACCACCACACTGACCTACTCCGAATCCGGCGTCAAACCCTGGCCCTACACTGGTTGTGTGACCAGTCTCTCCGGCTGGATCCCCAACTACACCGTCGCAGTGGTGACTCCAACGACCGCCTCCCCTAGCGCCTCAAACACACCTCCGCCTGCACCCGCAACCGGGACCCCACCCCCAACTCCACTGCCCACCTCCACGACTGCCCATAAATCCACCAAAACAATTGCCATCGTTACCTCCACCGTCTTCGTCGGCGTCGCCCTCTTCGCCGCATTTATCTTCTGCTTCTGGTACAAGAAAGGGCGTGGCCACCGCTTTCGCAAAGGCGGCTCCAACTCGAGTGTCGGACCGTACAGCAACTCATCAACTAGCATCAACGCTGGAAGGGGCGGAACCTGGGAGCTGAACAGCCTGAACAGAGTGAAAGCTGGCACGAACCCGAATATGAACATGGGTGTGGGCATGCTCCACCGGCCTTTGATCCCGGGCAACACGACGATTGTGACTGCGGGATTCGAGGATACGAGGTCTGACTGGACGACAGGGGGGCATCGCGATTATGGTTACTCGAGGGGTGGGGTGCGTGTCTAAGGTTGGGAGCTTGAGACTGAGGGTGGGGGGAAAGTTGTAGGGGTGGCTAGATCAAGTGGGTATGCGGAGCAGCGTGATATATTGCGGCAGTGGGCTGCAATTGGCAGCTTTGCGGGGCCGTGTTATTGGGTGTTCTTCTTTGGAAAAGGACTCTGTATGGATTGGAACGAAACTATTGAAATGTGTACTCCGGGACTCGCTAATATATCAGCAACTTCCTTGAGGCGAGCAAGGGCTATAGAATAGGCTTCTGCGAGCCTGCTCACGGAGAAAACATCGCTGCGATATGCAAGTTCCGCTCAAGTCTGGCTCACTTTCCTCAGCCTTCTCCTCGCCAGTCATGTGCCCGCCGCAAGATCATGGCACCCCGCCTCGTGTCAAAGAATCTTTCCTCGTTTCCTTTTCTCTCAATCTCAACTTCTGTCTCGCTCCGTCCGTGCCTCCTCTTCGTGTCAAATCCCGCTCTCGTCTCTCCGCACCCGAATTAGACAGCTCTTCGTACTCATCGCTGGCGGAACCTTCGCTGTAAGGCGTGATTGATCTTCTCGCTACTGAGTCCATGGCGTTTTCCCCTCGTATGCGCCGAACCATTTCCAACAGACTCTCAGTTCGAGCATCGGCCGCAATATCCATAGTGTTGTATGATAAACACCAAGCGACAGTAACATGGCCTAGGTCGAAGTAGTATGCAATATTCGGAAGAAATGCTGGTGACAGACCGGTGAGCGTGAGGATGGCGAGGCAGGCCATTGTCGTACTTAGCGCGGCTCGGAAGGTGGGCGAGATGGTGACGTGAGGCTTCGGGCTTGAGAGGGAGGCGGTTGTAAAAAGGTATTGAGTATGAAGACGTGTCATGTTGGAACAATGGATGAACGGTGGGGTGTTATCGATGGTTATCGCTACTCTTGGTCGCATTTGCTGCTGTGATGGTGGAATGGAGATGAATGGAGGTACAGTGTACGAAAGACGTATGATAATGCGAGAGGTGGGATCGATGTTTTGGTTGGAGTTGATCATGGAGAGACGAAGAAGGCATGTTGCTTAAGAAGCCAAGTGTGAAGCTGCTTGCCTTCTTACCTCTACTATGCGCGGCAGGCACGCTTCGTAGAGCACGAGACTAGAGATCACTTGCCTCCCGTCATCTCCAACGACCGAAACACCATCACGAACGAGACATCGTATTCCTTATACTTTTGTATTCGCTATCCGACAAAGCCACCATCTCCATCGCCACGAGGTGTTTATCACACGTTTTTATTTTACGTCTGCGCGCCAGATGAAGGCGCGGAGTGGTAGTCTTCTAAAGCGATAGCCAAGAAGACCTCGTGGTCGCAAACCATTGCTGCATCCAAGTCCCCAACACTGCAGCCGTGACACACAACTGGATTTTCGTTGCGGCTCATACTCAAAACAAGCGTCGTGGCTGCTGCGTCCTTGGAAATATGCCCTCATACTTCACAAGTCTCCATCAACAAGCTCTTCCGCCGCAGCGAGCTCAGCCTCAGCTCTCTCCTGCCTTCCCCACTCACGCTGATTCTCGAGATCATCCAGCAACTGTCCATATCCTTCCACAGGTCCCGCCCTGTAAGCCTCCACCCTGCATTCTCGGCAGGCTCCCCTTGCCTCCATCCTTTCGTCCAACACTGCGTTCAGATGTTCTAGCTTCAGGCTTCCCCAATTCTTCCAGACTATCGTGGTGCAGACGAAAGCGCCAATGACGCCAGTTGGGCTGATTCTCAGCTTCTTGAAGGAAGTGAGGGCGAGTAGTGCAAAGGCGGATGTGAACATGAATGACCCGTAGCTTGGCGGAAGCGGTATAGGAAGTTTGGTGAGGAGTCGGTTGGGGAGAGACATAGCGACGTAGGTGGAGGAGATAGTGGTGGGTGTATGGGCTCGAGATGGAGATAACAGCAGCGCAAACGAAGTATTTATGACGGTTAATTTGAGTGTTTGTTCTTTGTCGACCAGGAGAACCTCCTCGAACGGCTTGGACCACAAGCGCACAGGCGCAAGCCTGTTACATTTAGCAAAGATTTTGTTTTCACTACATTCTCACTCACCGCGACTTTCCCGCGATCGATGTCCTCCTAAGTGTCACCGGTGAGAATGATCTAACGCTGCTCTGTTGCAACCAAAATCTTGTACTTTTTGGTGAAACTCAATTCCATTAACGGCTATAAGAACGGCGAGTAGTTGTTCCCGAATCGTCCACGACAGGCAATAACTATACGCATGAAATCAATGGATTATGACTTTACATTATCAACACTTTACAAGAACCATATGCTCATCTCTGCAGAGCTCCGGAATACACTAGACTTAAAAAGTAACGTATTATGTAATCATCGAAAAGGATGCAAACAGTTTGAGAAGTCTGGAAAAACGCTCACTCTCACTTTGTTCCCTAATTTAGCCCACGCGAAACTTGTATGCACTGATCGCGTCTGTAGCACATGCCGACGCAGTGTCACTCACTGTGACTGTTGTTACTTCGTTATCGATAGTTATGTACATCGTCTCAGGCTCCGCAAAGTCCACACATGCTTTCGAAATGACTTCTGAACTGTATTGGACAAGTCGACAGGGAACACCCTGTTCTGGACAAAAGTTATCTGGCTCGCGCTGTTTGAGAGCGGGATATTTCCGGAAAATGTCCGCCCAAGAAAAAGAAGCTGCATACAGAACAGTGACAGTGATGGTAGTTGTACTTGAAAGTTGTTAGCTAGAGCTAGTCTTTTGTGGATCCCGGCTTACACGGTAGTCGTCACAGTGACTATGACAGTTCCTGGATTTGGTGCAGCCGTGATGGTGTTTTCGGGTGGTAAAGTAGTCGTCTATTATTGTGTTACTAATTGTCAATTAAGGATTACTGTGAGGCTCACTCACCGGATTGAGCCCAATGGGAATCGGTAGCATCAGCCCAGGTATTGTAGAGGTAAACCAATTTGAGAGAAGAGATCTGTCGATTGAGTGTGAGTAAGAGACAAGATTTCGACACAGCAATTGACGTACGAGCTTTGAGTGGGTTGTTGATCTGTACAAGAAGGTGCAGGATAGATATGGGTGGTGGTCGCGGCTTCAAACAACGAAGGGACATGGGATGTCACATCTTCGATGGCAGCGAAGGAAGAACAGAAGGAACTTGCAAGATAATTTTCCAAATCATGGAGAACCAATTCGCAAAATTGAACTTCTTCATGCTGTTCAAGTGCAGAAGTGTACGGCAGTAATAAAATAGTGGTGATAACGAGAAACAGGTGTGTAAGGTTAAGGTGAAGTAACCACATAATCTTTTCGCGCAGGTCTCTTTCACCAAGTGGAACTTATACTTATGAGACTTCCTAGACGCATTAGGATGCCGTCGGATCATCAAGCCGCATGACATTTGCGGTGACTTCCGTTTTCGTCAGTGATGCATTGCATTCCAGAGCTTGACCGGAAGGTTACACAAATTTATCGCTACCAAATCCGCTCCACGGCACGTGGATGCGACAGCTTGAGCCGAAAATAAATGAAACATGTGGTCATGAGATCGCCGCTCTGGAATGTGCGCGCATGCAGCTCGGTAGTGCAGGAATTACGGCGATCCGCCTCGCGCAACAACAAGCTCACGTTCAGATCACTGCCCACGCTAATTATTTCTTGATAAGAATGATCGTTTCCGGATACAATCTACGCCGCTTTATTTGTACCGTTCCAACCTTTCAGCCTTGCCAAACCTCAGGCCCAGGGGCCTTGTAGCTTTTCGCGATAGGGTAGTAAGACCACAGAAGTCCGGGGTCATTCGGTTGGTATGCTCCTGGAAATGCGACGAGAGGTCCCGGCTTTCCGCTGCCTCCGCCTGTAACCTCGACCTGTGCACATGATAGATATATCTGTGCGCCACCAACATTCTGTGCCTGATGCAGTGCGATGCTTTCGACACGGACGAGATATTTGCCGCTCGGGACGTTCTTCGGGATTACAAACTCCACAGTGGTTTTTACTGAGGCAAGAATCAGCATCATGTACGTAACGACGTTTGGACAGCGCAACCATTGGAAACGTACGATAAGCCGGCCATGTCTTCTCATCACTGGTGAGTGGACCATTGCCCTGCACCGCACTGATACTTCCAGCCTTGAACCAAACATTTCCTGAAGCCTCCCAAGTATTGATATTTGCGCTTTCAGGGACCTTGGCCATGTAGAACTGCACGGGTCCAAAATGCGTCACCGCAGACAGCGCGGCGAAGCCGAGTGTGTCGCCAGCAGCGACCGTGGCGGTACCCGTGCCAGCTCTGTTTTGGAAGCAACGCATGTCACCGCTCGTTACGCTAGTGACACCGGAGTTGGTTTGGTAGTTCTTGGTCTGGCGAACGGATGTCCATTCTGCAGTCTCGGGGGTGCCATTGATGATGAGCTTGGAGAAACGATCTGCAATACCTGTTAGAAGATTGAAATACGGAAAAGGTTTGGATAAGGAGGAGAAAGCATCTTACAATGAGCCTGCGCTGTTGTTGCGAGCAGTAGTGCAGTGAGGAAACGCATTTTTGCACCTGTTTGGTAGCAAGTCGAACGGTCGAAGAAGTGATGAGCTCGTCTCAGCGGGAATGAGTGCGAAACGGTTCGATTGAGTGCAGACGTGGGGGTGTTTAAATATGTAGTGATGTGAATCTATATTACCGGCACTTGGTCGGACGCACGGATGGGGACTGTCGAAGTACCGACCGGGGGCAGTCGCAATCAACCGGATAGATTAACGACGACAAGCTAAGCATTGCACTCTATAGACACAACTTGGGTGGTTCAACCCGATCTTCTGACGAGGAACCCCTTTCGGTCTGCTGGTCTCGTGCATGATGTTTGCACATTGTACACTTGTGCCTAGTAAGCCTTAGAATCCCGATCTTTTACGCGAACGTGAACGATGCTTTATCTTGCCCTGCGCATGAAGTATTTCCAAGAAAAATAGAGATGAAGACTTGGTTATAGGCCTAGCGCACTACTTTGGGAAGGATGGGGGCTGAAGATAATGTATTAGCATGACGAAATCCCGCTGCAAATTTTTATTTCAGAGCGTGAGAACCTGATTGCCTCTCATTGTTTGGGAAGAAAGCTAAAGATATCGATCTCGAATTAATATCCTTCGGTCACAGTATGCTTAGGTCCTCCTTAGTCCTCCGGATTGTCTTGTGTTCAAATGTCTTGTGTAATCATACTTGTTTAAGAAACTGCGATAGCTTCTGTAGACCTTACCAGAAGCTTAGCAGTATCAGACAACGACATGGAGCACTAAAAACTTGAACTGCCGATTCAACAATTCGCCAACGGACACGTTCAGCATTTCGAGTTCATATTGAGTAAAAATTGGATTGGGCTAGTTCTTTTTTGCTCCCCGTCAGGTTGTTCGCATGAGTCTGGTGCAATCGGGAGCCTTCTTCTTTTTGGTTTCCTCCTTGTCGCAGTGAAATAATGCATTTATCAATACCGTGCGAGAGTGGTACGGACTAGCGCCTGGATTCTTACATCTATCACTCTGAGGGCAGCCAGTTAAGCTGTGTTCGATGAATCACCGATGTGCTGCAGCAATGAGATCAAGCAATCAGTCGCGGAGCGATACGAGTGAAAGCCGCCCAGAGAGGGCGGTTTGATAGAAAGGCTCCTAGTGAAGCTAAGTAGGAGAGCAACCCACCAAGTAGCGCCGAAGATAGTGGTGTTGAGGCCTTGAAAAGGTTATATACACGGGGCGATGTTTCTGTTCGTTATTTTTTCAAGAACATGTTCTGGTTGAAGATGGAACAGCGCCGCGGGAGCCTCTTTTTATGCAGAGTCAGGTATTATGCCAGTCCTCATTTGAAGAGCTCGCGTCTCAATAATGTGGAGTAAGAGCATGAGCTCCCCAAATGTTCTAAAACTAGAGCGAAAAGAAATGGAAGGCTAACGAAGAAGCTGGAATACTCTCATTGTGCAACAACCAATCGTCACTTGAAGGTGTTTTTATTGAACTCGCCAAGAAGGAACGACCAAATGGTGGTTAGTGCGGGCATGCAGGATTTTCGATAACTCGTGTAGGATTTGTTTTGCATATAAGCGCGATGAGACATCCATTTCCTTGTGATCTACTGAAAAATGTAAAGAGTGACGGTAGATATCCGCGTCAAATTCCAACTCGTAAGCCTTTCAATTTCGAACTCCTTGGAGACTGAGCTATAGTGCTCGCACCAATCCATTACGATTACCTGTTACAAATCAATGTGCGAAGCGGGCCTAGCCGCATCGGCACGCCAATGATGCGTGTTTACAGGATCCTTCTGGTAGACATTCACTTCGAAGAACTTGTTGTGAATGCTGCATTTAAAGTTCTTGAACCTAGTCAATATTAGCTATACAATCTGGATTCTAAGTCATATAGTAATACGAACGCATTCAATTTCTGGAAGTTGGCATCGATCAACCATTGCTCAGTGACTTCGACAAATGCATCGCCATCACCCTCAGCACCATTGAACATGTAGTAACGCTTGCTCTCAAGTGGACCAAAGTTGACTTGCTTAACGATTTGGATAGCGTATGTTGTGGTGGTGACAGTAGCCTTGGATGTGGAGTAGATTTCGCTTTCTTTGGGATACTCCGCCCATGCCAGGAAAGCGCGAAACTTCGACTCTTCGGAGAGGTTCTTATTTTTGTAAGACTGTGCTCTGGAGCAGCAAAAGACAGAAGACATGGTGATGCGAAAGATAAAGTACCGACCGTTCCAAGCCTTGAGGATATTGAAGTAGAATGGAATTTTGGGGAAGGGACCTTCGAATCATCTCGTTCTTATATACGATCGGAATGCCGCAGTGAGGCCTACCATGACACCTATACACGAGAACCAAATGAACAAGGCTTGCACAATGTGCATCTTAGACCAATAGGGATTTTCTTTTTGAGGCCTACCATACGGATTGCCAAGCGGCACGTGAAAATGAGGCCTACCACCAAGGTAACTCTCGTCACGCTATGCGCTCCTCAGAGTACGAAATTCCGCATCAACCAAAGGGGTGTGTTTCTTAGTCCAATGAGGGATCAAAATGTTGAGGCCTGCCACTGCCCCGCACTTTACACTTTACCTCTCGCCAGATTTAAAGGTCGCATCAATCCGTGCCTTTTCAACATCATAGCATCTCTTTCCATCCCACAGATCAGCAACTGACGCTTATCATTCACCTTGCTCCGGTGCTCTATCCTTCGGGATAGATACCGGAGGTGACATCACTGCTCGGTTAACGGTGTTCACGCCCATCCACTATTCTTTCCCATGTTGAAGTAATATCACCAGATGAACTTGGACAAGGACTTCTCCAGCCATTACCCCTCGAAGAAACTAGCTCCGATGTAGGATCTTGGTCGCCCTGGCAGCTTTCAGAGGAGTTCGACTTGGACGCTTTTCTTGAACAGCAGGTTGCTCTACCTGATGAGGAGTACCTTTCGGCCACGTGCGAAGGACTTGATACTTGTCAAGGAACGCTCTCTTGTACGCCATCGGAGACGCAAGATGCTTCCACTTCCGGCGACTTGGATCAGCATGTCGGCACAAACTGTCCCCAATGTGGTCAAATCTTCTCTAAGCCGTGGAAATTGAGGTTAGTGGCTAACTCTGAAATTGCTCTTAGGTAGAATTAGAGATCTGATGAGTGCATCACAGGAAGCACGTCAAAACGAAACACGCAAAGCCTTTCAGGTGCCTGCATCAGGATTGCCGTAGAAGCCAGTTTGGATTTGGTTTCAAGAAGGATCTCAAAAGACATGTAAACTCTGTCCACCCCAAGTCCTTGCCCGAGAGTCAGGTATTTTTGTGCCCCACATGTGGACGATCGATGCCACGGCGCGATGACATGGAGCGGCACATTGCAAGACGGCATCCAAGCGAACATAGAGGTCCGGTAAAGCGGCGATTGAGAGCGTAGTACATCAAAGGGTTCTTCCAGGGATAATGGGGAAGTTCTTGTCCAAGTTCATGGGTATGATGATCGGAGTCGGAGTTCGGTGTTGTACTTTTGTAGACGAAACTAATTATTGTGCGTTCGTCACATCCGATAGGCGTTACTCTTCTCTTGCTCCATTTCTCATAGTCTTAACTATTGCAAGCTTTTACCTAACTCGGCGACTTAATTCCGCATACTTCTCTTATCTCCGAAGGTTTGTGCTTCAAGGTGTCAAGCGTCAGTCCCATAGCTGACTGTATCCGCGAATGGCCATCGACTAGCAGCAAGTATTCCTGAAGTCCTGTCTCTCACGATTACACTGACACATACCTCCAACTTTACGAGCCAAAACATCACCGACTCGATTTCAGACCTTGTGAGATTCCGAATCGCGCTGTTGCGAAGAAGGTGCTTCATGATTAGATCTTCATCGAAGCTGGAGTGCCAAAGAAGAACGAATCAAGACATAGGAAGGCAACTCGTTGTATGCATATGGAGTAATATGCACCTGTCGCACCGCTATTTTGCCGACAGATGCCGACTTTTCGCATTCGTACTACTACTCACATAATTCGCGGAACGCGCCACATGAGGCAAAACGTACCACATGAGGCAAAACGCACCTATATTCACCTGTGTTACAGAGAAGCTCTTGCGAAGCAAATATCCGACGCACTCTAAACCTTCTAATGCTTCATCCGAGGGTAGCAAGCCCAATCTAATTGAGAACCCCGAGTATCACACGCTCATTTCTATCTCTGTCGTTGCCACACGACTGAACTGGCCAGTCCAAACCATATTCTCCCTCGCCCTTCTTTCCCCCCAAATCGCCTCAAGTCTTACGACTCACCCCTCTCCTGGATCTGTATAAAATTCATCAAAACCACCGTATACGCAGGCGCACTAGCAACAAATCCAAAAGGTCAATTGAGCGTTGCGCTAAAACATGACTCCCCTAGACTGACATACAAAACCAAATATAATCTTCAGTTTCGCTACGCTCGATCTCACATTCTCGAGCCACCACATGTGCGTGAGGAGCATCGCCAGCCCCCGAAGATGATTGTTGTGTTGGTGAATCGGTCGAACATTGCGTTGCTGGAGTGGATGTGCTTGAGGAGGTGGAGATATTCGGGTTTTGCGGAGGAGGCGCGGTGCAAACTGGTCGGAGTTAGTATCTACATAGGAGAGATTCGAGGCAGCAGCTGATTAGGGGCCAGGTGTGTTGGTTCATCGAGGATAGGTCGTGTGGGTGGGTGGGGCAGGAGGATTCGATGGGGTCGATGGCGCCGCGTTT
>Ga0247803_1001753_pt1 | contig 11184 bp, 4 predicted proteins | sample UWRJL014104B1_FD_180928 | JGI IMG/M metagenome (GOLD analysis project Ga0247803, IMG submission 180928) | Plant litter microbial communities from Arlington Agricultural Research Station in Wisconsin, United States - UWRJ-L014-104B-1 | ecosystem: Environmental > Terrestrial > Plant litter >...
TCTGGACGAGAGGAGTGCCGGTGGAACCGTGGCGGCCGGCGGCGCGCTCCAGTCTCGCCGGCGCGGCCAGGTCGTACGGCTGGGTGCTGCCTGCGCGCTCCGTGGGCGCCTGCTGCCTCGATTCCGAGCTCTAGACGGCTTCTGGAAGGATAAATCCCCACCGAAGCTTGTCGTCGCACCCGCATCCAGCCAGCACCGCGCCCGCTGCACCTCGGCCTCAGCCTTATCGTGCAGCCCCCCTCCTCCTCGCCGCCCCCGTCCTCCTCGCGCCGTGGACCGTGACGCCGTGCCTGCATCGCTGGCCTCTGCATTGTTCGTGCCCCGTCTGCGCGCCGCCTGTTCGCTTGTTGCACGACTGCATCATCCCTGCGCCCTTGGTCAAAGAGCTGCGGGCAGACAACCCCCGCACCGCACCTCTCAATGTCGCTTCCTTCCGACTACCTTAATGAAATCTCCGCCCTCAACCGCGAAATCCTGAACCAGAACCCGCGCGACGTCCTCCAGTTCTGCGCCAACTTCTTCCTGCGCCGCCTCGAGTCCCAGCGCGCCGAGTTCCAGCTCTCGCACCAGCATTCCAGCCAGAAGGGCGGCCACGCCGAAAGCACCTTTCCCGGCAGCAATCCCTTTGGCTCGTCCCCCGCCAGCGGGCACATGCACCATATTCACGAGGAGGAAGAGAACGACAACGTTGCCGCCTCCCCCACCGCCGCCACCTTCGCACCCGACGTCATGGACAACACCCACGCCAGCGCCGCCGGCGAGGACACCTTTGGCAGCTTCGCCGGCTTCGCGGCCTCGGCCAAGGCGAACCAGTCCCACCCGCCCTCCTCGACCCCCGCGGATCCCCAGACCTTCCCCAGCAACTACAACATGAACAGACGCACCTCCGTGTCCGCCGAGTCGCTCAACCCCGCCTCGTCCGCCCACGACAACTGGTCCCCGCCCTTCCACCACAAGACAGAGGAGCAGCAGGCGCGCCTGAGAGCCGCCGTCTCTGGCAACTTCCTCTTCTCCCACCTCGACGACGAGCAGTCGGCCCAAGTCCTCGGCGCCCTGCAGGAGAAGCCCATACCAACAAAGGGGATCAAGGTCATCTCCCAGGGCGATGTGGGCGACTACTTCTACGTGGTCGAAAAGGGTTCGTTCGACATCCACGTCAACAAGTCCGGCAAGCTGGAAACCGGCCCGGACGGCCTGGGTGCGAAGGTCGGCTCCGTAGGCCCCGGTGGATCTTTCGGCGAGCTGGCCCTCATGTACAACGCGCCCCGCGCTGCGACAGTCATTACAGCCGAGCAATCCACCCTGTGGGCTCTGGATCGTGTTACGTTCCGTCGCATTCTCATGGACAGCGCCTTCCAGCGCCGCCGCATGTACGAGGGCTTCCTCGAAGAGGTTCCTCTTCTTTCCTCACTCACACCGTACGAGCGATCAAAGATCGCCGATGCTCTCGAGACGAAGAAATACCCTGCCGGCACAACCATCATCAAAGAGGGCGATGTTGGCGAATCCTTCTATATCCTCGAGAGCGGAGACGCCGAGGTTTACAAGCGCGGCATCGAGAAGCCGGTGAACAAGTACAAGAAGGGCGATTACTTTGGCGAGCTGGCCCTGCTCAACGATGCTCCCCGCGCCGCGTCCATTATCAGCACTACCGAGGTCAAACTCGCGACACTGGGTAAAAATGGCTTCCAGAGACTCCTGGGTCCGGTGGAAGGCATCATGAGACGAAACGATCCCAGCAAACAGGAAGGCGAAGGGGTCGACCCCTTGGCGAAAGCAGCATAGAACTGCGTATAGTGTGCTTCCTGCGAGGCTGTTGTATGCAATGAGTGCAGGCAGGGTAGGACCGAAGGAGATGGAAGCTCGCTGTGTGACGGGATGAAACGACGAAGAAGCTCACGCCGGTTTTTCGATGCTACTCGCTCTCTGCCCTGGCGTTTTCGCATGTATTCCTACTCTTCCTACTATCACTAAGTGTTGCTCGCAGCGGTCGCAGTGGCGGGAGCGTGTGGGCTGTTTCGCATGTCACTTTGTCAACTATACTCCCGAGCCGCGCGTTAATCGAAATTACCTCATAGACTATGCTTTCGCGTGTGCTGTACTCGGTGATGCTTGGAGATGGACCGTCCAAATTTAGAAGATGAAGTCCTGCGTTACGAATGTTGACCAAGTATATCGACCAATCAGCGGGAATGGGTCACGTGTGCCTCCGCCTGTTAGGCAACCGCGCTCTCATTCTCGCTTTCCTATCTTCTCCACATGCGAGCCCGTCTCACGATGCTTCTGCAAGCTTCAAAGATCGTCTCTGCTGGTGTTGAGAAAGTGCGAATACCTGGGACGTTCCGTCGGCTTCAACGGCTGGAGGCCGCGCACGCTGCTCTCTCCAAGCCCTTACCTTAGCCAATAGCCTCCGACAAAGCTCAGCAGCTTTCGAGAACTGGTACGCATTCGACTGAGAAGAAGAGTGAGTCCACGGGACGCAGCAGATGACGTGTTGTTCATTGCCTGACAGTCTGCTGATCGCCATCTAGATTTTGCACTTTTCTGATCAGCTTTCTGGGGAAATGGATCGGGGGGCCAAACTCACGAGAACAAACTGGCCGAGCCGATCCAACGTTCTTTCACATCTCTATTTCTGTACGGCATGGCTGCGTACACAATGCGATTCGCATGCAGTGCCGGGGCCCTAGCGACTCTTGGGAGACACACGTCCTAGCCTCGGATCCTCCGAGTCCGTCAGCATTGGATTCCGGCTCTAGTTACTGAGCAGTGTTGAAGTTGATCCGAGGGCGCTCTCGCCTACACGGCATGTCTAACTTGCAGTAAATGGGTTGCCTCTAAGCCACACAAAGTCAAATACGCAATCTTGCACCATGTGTGCCAATCAGCTGTACGTGGCTTGTGTTTCGACGCCGACACAGAACGAGAAACATTGTGCGCGCGGTCAAATTGCGGAGCGACCGTTATAACCGCTTCCCGCATATTCTGCCTTACGGTGCCTTACGGAGATGAATGACGCACTCGAAGAACTATGGCTTCTGGAAAACCCCATCTCAGCTGACCCCCAAGGCAGCCCCGAGGGTTGAAGTAGTATCAAGCACCTTGAACTATCCAATTAGAAATCGCTAATGCTCTGGTCGAGCAGTCTATTGTGCGCAAGCTGCGCTTACATGCAAGTACAGGGATATGGTGCCGCTAACGCCCACTCGGGAATATGGGCTTCATAAAGACGGACGCCGAACTTTTCTTGAAGGGACGATGAACAAACCCTGGAGATAACTAGCTGAACCTATGCCGGTCGTCAAAAAGCTCGCTCTGCTAGCGTACCGATGCGGGATGCGGAGCCAAAGCCCACCCCCAAGCCGGCACCCTTCGACTCCGGCAGGGCCAGTTCGTCCTGAGGCAGACCCCAACGACACAATCTCCTCAACGAGTATGGCGCCTATCAGCACCACCCTCATTTTCGAGTAAATTTACCGGATATACCCCCCCACCAGCCACAGAAGGTCCAAGCTTGCTACTACAAGCTTTATCGGTGGCTATTCCCCCGGACCAACCCGAGGGTCTATCGTTGGCTACGCTCGGTAGGGTCCTCAGCTAGTGAGGGCCGCAGGGCAGGCTACAGTTCCCTTCTATGAAACGTTTGGAGGTAGCGGCTGTCTATCATCACCCTCTTCTACTCCTGTTTGACGGTCAAGTCCGGTAAAGTCCAGGTGAAAGGCCTCAACATACCTAGGCCAGTAACATCCCGCATCGGCTTTGGTGGAGGCTTCAGTATGGGCGAATCATAACGAAGTCACTTTGTCCGGAACCCACACGGCTCACCCGGTCTCCCTACTGCACATCCTGGCCCCACGTCCACTATTGGTGGTTTCCCGTTGTGGCTGGTGAGCGCTGAGATAGACTCATTCGAGTTGTTAGAGACAACACCCTAGACTCATGTCATCTACTACAAGGCATCCCTCCTTGTGCCGCCCTAATTAATACCATTCTGTCAACGCCAAAGCAAAGAATAATCGACGTTTCGTTTCAACATCGTCACAGTTTCCTTACCTACTTGCCAGCCTCTTGAGGAACACTCGACTCTCCAAGGTCCGTAACATGGCTTCTCCAAAGGATACGAAACCCGCAAAGAAAAGGGCCGGCAGAAAACGTCTACCCCCCCTTCCTCAAGGAGCTCCTATCCAGTTCGTGGTTGCCAGCCATCCCGATGACTTCAGAGCCGACGAAACAATGAGACACGTCCGCTCTCATGTCATGTACAAACATCGCGGAGAGCAACGAGTGTCGCCGCGGGAAAGGTCAAAGAGCGGAGAAAGAAGAGGCTTGTCCATGGCCTCAACACGAACACCCAGTCCGTTGATTGCCAAATCCAAGGAGGTAGTCCAGAGCAACGAGCTCCTAGCACCTCCGCCGCGCAGTGGTACCACCTGGGAAAGCGAGTCCTACCAATACATGTCACTGTCACCATCGATTGATCCCATGAGAAATGTCGCCGCCAAAATCGTTGCCGCCATTACCATGGACCATGTGCCGAGTGCTCCGCCCTCGTTCGATGCTTCCGAATACCCCTTTCCATCAAATTCCGGCGCTGGAAGACAGGATAGCATGGAGGAACTCAAGACACAGTACCTCGGCAGTACAGACCTTTTCTGCGCCCAGGACATGGCATGGATGGAGACTGTGTGCAGCAATCACACGTCTTTCTTGAGTCATGTAAGCGTGGGTTGCATGTACAAGGACGTCGCAGAAGGCTTTCTTGACGACACCCCTCTTACGGTTTACATTAAAGGAAAGGTGCTTAGGATGATTACGGACAGCCTCTACACCCAAACAGACGACTTCACGATTCTCAGTATCCTGCATCTACTCGTCAGCGAGATCGGCGGCCAAAACGAAGACGTCTTCGACCTTCATCAGGACGCCTTAGTCCGCATGGTGTATCAGCGCGGTGGCATTGCTAATCTGGGTCTCCATGGGAAGATTGCTACTTTTATGACTGTGTAAGTGTTCCGATCTGCTTGCGGAGCATCTAGAAGCTAACAAGAGTCAGGGTTATCCTCAGTTTCAGCATACTCCGAGGGCATGTCGAGCCTCCGATGCTGCACGGCTTTGTACCAAGCCGAAGATCCTCGGGTCTCGTACCATATTCTTATCCAATCTCGCCATTGTACGCACCACGGGGAGACATTTCTGCTTTGTACGGAAAGTGTCCAGATGCAACCTTTCACATCATATCCGATATGCACGATCTTACGTGCACCTTCGTTGCTCGCTGGAACTACGCAGGCGACGTCTTTTCCCCGAATACCGAATCGCAACTCGCATCCTACGATGCACACATGCAGCAGATTTACACGCGTCTTCTCGTAAGCCACTCAACAGAGAACCACATCGCACCAGATTGGGTCTACGAATGCTGTCGACTAGCAGCATTGATCTATTGCCGCTCGATAGTGCAAGGACTGCCACTTTTCGACTCGGCGAACGTGTTGCATGCACGAAGTCCAGGCGCCGGTGCATCACACATCACCCTGATTTCAGCTTTGCACAACGCGCTAGAGCATACAGATAAGCGCGAGTTTTGGGGCGATTTGTGTGGTGTTCTACTCTGGGTCCTTCTCGTGGGCGGTGCCGCTTCGTGGCCGAGCCCACAGTCGTCGTGGGGAATCGTTCAAGAAACTCAAGGCTTTGCTGCCTGGCTCCGAAAATGCTTCGCGCTGCATTCCGTGAGCACATCGCTCTGGCACGTTTTTGAGCACGCTGGTGCAACTGTGGAGGCTCAGAGAACGATGCTGCAGGTTCAACAACTGATCGACTTGAAGAGAGGGATGTCGCCGCATTAGAGCCATCATTCCAGAACATATCAACTGGACACAGGGCTTTTGATGTCCGTTACGACAAACGCAGTGACGTTAGCAGCAGCGCTCCAGGCGAGCTGCTACACTTTCTACGCGTTGGAGTCTTCTAATTTCGGTATTCTTTCTCTTATACATTTGTATCCTTGCGTCTGTCTTTTTCATTTCTCTCGTTATGTATTTCTTTCTTCTCATATATTCAACAGTGCATATTTACTCCTCGCTCCAGCATTGAAAGACGTCCCGCATCCAGACTATTCGAGACACCAGGATCTATGTTCAGACTTGAGTGCATATAGCGTTTTAGCATGTCCGAGACACTCAAGTTGCATTCTCCTTGTTCTGTAACATCCACTGCATTCCTTCCATATTCACTTTTGCAGTTGTAGCACCTACTGGTTAGGTTTTACATTCGTGCACACCTTGATTAACAGGTCCTGATCCTTCTGCTTGCACCTTGCGTTTTAGTCTTTTGTCGGCCCCATACAACTGGGTCGTGGCGCCCATAGATTGGCCTGCAGCAGCGGCATTTCTCATCGAACGCGTCACTTGCTGCACCCAAAATAGACCGGGTTGCCGACCCATTTGCCGATTGCTCTCTCGATCCACGCACCGCCGTCATACTATGCTGTGCCGAAGACAGCACGTTCATTTACAATATCGAATAAGACTTCGCTTGCGGCAGTGTTGGAGTCATGGTAGCGGGCATTATTTCCACACCGCAACATCCCGAAGCGAACGCCCCTGCTAAACTTGACAGCCTCGGTCGTCAACACTGTAACAAGGTTAGGGTAGTAGAGCGGATGTGCACCCTGCGGCTTACGCCCCGCACGTTAGGTGGGCCATCTAGTACCGTCCTGCGCAGGGGTCAGGGGTTAGCGAGTGCGAGTTCCAGCCACACTTTCCGCTGTACTGGACACCGTGCATGGCCTTGCCAGGCTGGCCCGACATTCGCACTTCACAGCGGCCGCGCAGCGGGCGTGCATGAGGGTTATGCAGCCCTACGCATGGCTTTGTGTACGTCAATCTGTCGTGTCGCTGGATCGGGGTGGGCGTGTCCTGATAGGTACGAAGGGGAGATTGCATCGAGTCCATCGTACGACTTGATGGAGCGATGGGAGCTGAGTAGGACCTCGAAGTTGACTGGCGTATGCTACCACCGTTGGTTGACTTGGTACAATGGCTCGTTGTACCGCACTCAGCAGTTTGATAGCATAATTATCTGATCCTCATGTTCGGGCCACTTATGCCGGTCGCACTACTGCAACCAGCACCATCGAATGAAGCAAGCAAGTACCCACGGTACCGTACCCGCCAACGTCGATCGACGAATGGCAAATTGCACTACCGTCGCGCAATAAAACGTCCAGAAGATTACATGGGCGGCTGGCTCACTTCGGATCGGCCCATCGAGAACAGACTCCCTCCCCATCAAGGCAAACATCTCTAATTCGTCGGTACCGCTACCATGGATCCCGTTCCAGCGTGCCGATTGGTCCCTTCGTTCAGTGAAGGAGCGTGGGGGCCGGAACAGCCTCGCCATCCAGCTGTCGGGGAACTCGGTCAGACTCGCTAACCCCATGGCATGCATAGGGCGCGCTCAGGGAGGTGCATGTAACTTTCCTGATGTGGGGTATACTGTAGAGCCGGGATTGCATATAGAAGCTCGGAATCTATGCGCCGCGTTGGGAGAGGGTGGATATAGAGGCACGGGCATATTTCTGCTTGTGCGAGTCGCGATTAGTGAACAGCGCGCATCGGTGATGAGGATGCATGTCGGATCATCGAGGCTGAACTTCCGGCATGAGATGTGATGCGTTGGTTGTGGAGGTGCGATTAAGGTTGTGCTTCTGGGGGTGAGGCGGCGACTCGGCGATTTAGTGAGCTTTGCAGCAGCGAACGAGGTGTAGGGATTCCGCTGAGCAACCCATTCTTCACGCGACTTGAACACCGCATGCTCCTTGAGCTAGGCTTCGAGGGCTGGTACTTCATACGCGCTGTTGCTCGTACCCTGCGATCTGTTGGCACCACTGGTGGAGGAGTATCGAGGACATTCGCGACTGCAGGTGACTTGTGTAGAGATGTCACAACGCGGCTGAAAACACGAGTGCGCGTCTACACAGAGACGCTCTTCAACGCAAAACGCGCCCATCGACCGCCGCGGAGCTTCAGAAATTCACACGGGAAGCTGCCGACGCGTTCACGAACGGTGTGTGGAATGCGATCCAATCATGTCGTCACACGTGGGTTAGTCATCGCAGCATTGGCGTCATGAGGCATCGATGTTTCCAAGATTTCCCAGCCTTGTTATCATTCAGTTCAAACCTCCCAATTCCTCTGCAACTACACGAATATCGATCCTTTCTAGCACCTACAATCAGTCTAAAAGTGCGTCCGGACACCAAAATTCGCAATGGACTGTATCCCACTTCCAATTATCTGCTTCCAATGCGGAACGTACGGTGGCCCACTTCTCCTGAAACGGTCCTCTTGTATTGACACCTCTCAGAGATCAAAACCCGTGCCACTGCAAAGTCGTCGGCCCAACAATCGGCTTCGTTATTACCGTCGGCATGGCGGTACGTTCCCACATCTTCGTTTACTTGAATGCGCACGGACCATTGACTTCCTCATTAGATCGTGTGCTGGCCTGCGAGCTTGCTGTGCTGCTGCTGCGCAACGGACGCAGGCAAAAAGTATGTTTGCAATCTAGGCGTACAGATGTATTCTAATGAAATTAAGAGTGCTGGCTCTTCCTGTCGATACTGGAAACGCGGTCTCAAACTGTATTCCGATATGACGACATTCACCGCACGGAACAGTGAATGAAACGATTACCTTTCGACGAAAATTGCCGATGGTTTTGGATGGATATTGGAGCACATGAGCTGGTTCTCAGCGTCGGACAATTGTAATCACGTGTAATGAAGCTTTTTGCGCGCTCATCTTTTCGCTCCGACATGGATGCTTCGGATGGCTGCATTGCATTGCAGGAGTCACGTGGAAGCGCGCTGGAGTAGGCCTCCGTTCTCTCTCTTTCCTCCGCAAACAGCGTGTCGACGACTCTTTTTCATACCCTGTCTCTGATCAATGAGACCATCGATTTATTCATCAAATCTCGTCGCGATCGCGAGAAGGGTGCTAACTGGTCCGACTATAGCTGCTAATTGAGCGCGCCGTCGGGGCTCGGGCATCTTGTAAGACGTTTCTTTACTTTTTCCGTTGCTTTCACTTGAAGAATTTAGTAGGTAAGTCGGGACGATGCCGCTTTTCGGCCGCCGCTTCGTGGGTCCCTCTTTCACTTGCAAGCACTGTTTCACTGGCCATGTGCTAACATGGAGGCTTGAGCTGTCTCCACAGCAGCTATTCTCTCTTACCCGCCTCTTCTGCGCGTGCGTCCATGATTTGCGACGCCTCAGTGACGCCATTGTGTTTACTCCCCTACGGCGACAACACACCGCAGTGTCTCACGCTCCGACCACGACGATCCCACCCCCACTGCCTTCGCCACTACAGCTTGGACGCCCTTGGTCTCTGCGGTATTGTTCGAGCTCAACCTATTCGCTACGTTGAAGCCCACCATGGCGACCGGCCACCGATATAAAATCCCACATGTCTTCCCTGATGGACGCGTGGAAGGAGGCCTTTTCCCACCTGAGTACTACATATACCCCACGGATCTCTTCGGCGGTACCTGGGAGCAGGGTCTCAAGGCGATTGAAGACTTTGAGTGGTGGTCAGGGCCTTCAGAAGAACTTCGAAGCGGTCGTGATAAGGAGGATGTTGCGACTGTGCCTGAGAGGGTATTCATCCAAGAGCCGTCTGTGAAGAAAAGTCCGAGACGTGTGGACGGTATCGTACCTGGCGACGAGAGCACACCGCCAGTAGAGGAGCCGGCTTCGGAATTACAGTCGGTCCACGTCGTTGGATTTCAACCTGAAGAGACTGGGATCTTGGATGATTTGGAGACAGACATGAACGTCGAGAGTGTAGGCCAAGATAGAGATGATACGCTTCGAGAGCAGACGGTGGCTCACGAAGGCATGGCTTCTATAGGTGCTGCATCCCCGCCATCTCAATCTCGGGTCAAGATTCTCATGCGGAGCTCTCCGCCGTGGATACCTAGTCCTTCGAAGGAGACTAGCAGTGTCTATCTCAGCGACCCAGTTGTAGGATGGGATACAACTGCGCTCCCGAAAGAGCCACCGCAACTCAACAAAGGGTCCGACGCAGATGCCGAAAAGCCTGCGATGGTTGTGGAGTTAGAAGATGCAAGTACAGAAGCGCCTGATGTGGGTGAAACCAGACCGAGTAATCCGCTGGGAGAGTTTACGCAATCAGTCGAGAGGGCAGACGCAGAGATTCGCATGTCTCCAAACGCCCTAGATATTGATAGTGCGACACTCCTGCGTTTGATGGCACCTGCTGCCGGAGATGTGGCGGTAGTGGATGAAGCGTCGGGTCTTTTGCCACCTGAGGTAGACTCGCCTACCAGTAGGGATTACATGGCTGGCGCCTTATCTGGGAAGAATATTGAGAGCCGTATTCCGATCGATACGGGCGATGCCATGCCCAGTCTACCATCAGAGGGTACTATCCCGGATTCATCATCAACAGCCAACATGTTGCTGCAATTTGACCCAAACATTTGGCAAAACGGTGCAGATACCTCAAACGAGCAGCAGTCAGCCCAGGCTGCACCCTCCTCGACAACGAACGCTAAGTCGTTTCCGCCAGGAAATCCAACCACCGCCAATCGAATGTTCCAGACGACACAAGCGGGCGGGCATAGTCCTCTTGGGACCTCAATTGCCTACAACAGTCCGCAATCTACACGCTCGTCTACTCCAGATGGTGCCAGGCTTCTCCGCAACATGCCGTTTGGCCCTCGAACTTCGCCTTACGCGGACATGGAAGCGTCCGCACATTTACCTCGTCAAAAAAATCTCGTTTTAGACGAACTTGTAGATGACGGAACAAGTGCAACACTTTTCAGAGACACAAAAGTTGATGCTTCGTTAGGGCCAAACCACTCGATCTCATCGCCTCGAGCAGACAACTCTGTGAACGAATCGCTGATGGAAGCAAAGCCCGCTGTGCTTGCGAAGGTTGGGTCGAATACTTTTCTCGCACGTCTCGAGGAGGCTGCCGCCGCTGCCCCTTCTTGTACGGATAGCGGCCGAACTAGTCTGCGCACCTCAACAACTCCGGGACCTTTGAAAGACGTATCAGTTGATTCACCATGGGCTGGAGCACTCTTAGAGAAAATCTTAGCTCGTACGCCTGATTTGCCTCCCTCGCCTTTTGAGGCGGAGTCAGTGACCAG
>Ga0247803_1001754_pt1 | contig 11182 bp, 9 predicted proteins | sample UWRJL014104B1_FD_180928 | JGI IMG/M metagenome (GOLD analysis project Ga0247803, IMG submission 180928) | Plant litter microbial communities from Arlington Agricultural Research Station in Wisconsin, United States - UWRJ-L014-104B-1 | ecosystem: Environmental > Terrestrial > Plant litter >...
TCCTTTGTCATGAGGTACGGAAAGTTGGAGCTGTGATCGACGAGTTAATAGCACTTGCGGCCGATGAAAGAGTCGCAGCGGGCGACCGAGCTATGTATTCGGCATTAGGTGTATGGTTGAAGAGCGAGCATGAGAAAACATTGAAAGTGTTTAAGGATACGATTCGACGCACGAACGAGAAACTAGGGATATGACTTCTTCCATTTGTGAAAGGAAGCCAATTGGTCAATACAATCGAGAAATGCGGAGTATCTGCATTGTTCGATGTCTTGGTTATTGCACCCGTTCGTGACTGTTCCCTCGGTTTACCGATGGTAGTGTGTGAGGGACTATCAACTCTTAAATAGTGCATAGGTCCCTTCTCAGCAATGCATTGTTCGATCTAATCAGCATTCCCAGAAATCCGAACCGCCAGTTTACCCTTCGCACTCACCTGGTAACAATCGACAACGACAAGCAAAGCTCGGTCCGAGCAATGGGACGTCGCTTCAGTTCCCAACCCTAGGAGAAAGATGCGCCGGCCAATCGGCTATCAGATCAACCCCCCAACGGTAGTCCCGTATAACATCAGAGGAAACTTTCGAGAACTGACGAATGTCCAGCAGTCTAATCAGACCTGCTTTTTCGTCCGTGAAGCCGCTCCTGCAGCGGGTGCATGGCCGCAAAAGCTCTATAAGTAGCGCCTCGCCTCTAGACGGCCAGAATCAATATTTTAGCTTCTTCCTCTGTGCCTACTTACGGTCACTGTCTTCTTGTTTGATCAATCACTTACACGCCATGTCTATTGTACACGTCAACGCTCCAGCTTCCCAAGGCGAAGACGATGTCTCGAATTCTGCAACGCCGAACAACTCTACAGTAATTCTCGCAGAATTCCAGGATGAAAAGACTCTCTCGCAGCATCACCTGCCAAATACTGACAACCCTCCCACCGACTCTTTTGATCAAGACTCGGCCAACCATATCCATGGGGTCCCACTCGTTCTCACGCTCATTGCGCTCAGCTGCGCCGTCTTCTGCGTCGCACTCGACATGACAATCATCGCGACCGCCATCCCTCGCATCACCGATGAATTTCATGCCCTACAGGACATCGGATGGTACGGCTCAGCATATCTGTTGACAACATGTGGTGAGTCTCTGCTTTTTCACCCCCATACCGAAGTCCGCTAATTTCGAGAAACCGCCAGCACTCCAACTCTCCTTCGGCAAAGTCTACGGCCTATTCAATCCCAAATGGGTGTTCATGTGGTCATTGTTTTTGTTTGAAGTTGGCTCTGCGTTGTGTGGCGCTGCCCCTTCATCCGTGGCCTTGATCATTGGAGTAAGCTTACCCGTGCCCTGCATATCTGCTGTGTACCGATCGCTGATATGCATATTAGCGAGCCATCGCCGGAGTAGGCGGGGCCGGCCTCTTCTGTGGAAGCATGGTCATTATTGCGCATACTGTTCCAATGCACAAGAGGCCCATGTACCAGGGCGTGTTCGGCGCCACGTTTGGTATTGCCTCTGTTGTGGGGCCGTTGATCGGTGGGGCGTGTGAGTATTCCTGCACGACAAGGCCGGTTTGGTACACTTACTGATATGGACATCTAGTCACTGATCATGTATCCTGGAGATGGTGCTTCTACATTAATCTGCCCATTGGGTGAGCTAATTGTACCTTTCTGCTTGTTGCCGACTCTAACACGTAATTAGCGCTGTGACAGCAGTGATAATCGTTTTCTACTTGCATCTCCACGATACGCAAGCCGTTAAGAAAGAACGCACAGTCTGGGAACTCTTCCTCAGTCTCGATCCACTTGGACTGTTGCTTTTCGTCCCAGCCATCGTCTGCATTCTCCTCGCCCTACAGGTACGCAAGCATTCATACCCGAGCTTCGGCTTTGCTAACAAACGTCAGTGGGGCGGAACACAATATAATTGGAACTCAGGCCGCATCATTGCCCTCTTCACCGTATCTGGCCTCCTCCTTCTCGCCTTCATCATCGTCCAGCCCCGCCTCGGCGACAACGCGACCGTACCCGCGCGAATCATTCTCCAACGCACGGTCTGGTCCTCTAGCTTCTTCGTATTCTGCCTCTACTCCGCATTCTTCCTCCTTATCTACTTCCTCCCCATATACTTCCAGGCCATTCACAACCTCTCCCCTTCGGCCTCGGGTGTCGCGAGCATTCCGCTCATCCTCTCGAATGTGTTCAGCATCGCGCTGACTGGTGGTCTTATCACCAAGTTCGGATTCTATGTTCCGTACATATATCTCTGTGTTGTCCTGACCTGCGTCGGATCTGGGCTCGTTACTACGCTGGAAGTTCACACTGGAACGGCGAAGTGGATCGGGTATCAACTGCTCTATGGCTTCGGCGCTGGCTGCGCCCTTCAGATCCCCAACGTCGCGACCCAAAACGTCCTCCCGCTCAACGACATCCCCACCGGCCTCGCCATCGTCATTCTCGCGCAGAATTTTGGCCCGGCGGTCATGCTCAGTGCGGGCAATAACGTCCTCAACCAAAACCTAGTAGCCCATATCCGGGACCTTGACATCCAGGACTTTGACCCCATGCTGGTATTACGCGCTGGGGCTACGGGGTTTCGAAACGTGGTGCCAGGGGAGCATTTAGGAGAGGTCCTGGAGGCGTATAATTGCGCGCTTAGGCAGACGTTTTATCTCACGTTGGGTATGTCTTGTGTAGCGGTTGTTGGGGCTGTGTTCGTGGAGTGGAAGAGGATAAAGGACCCGATGGTTCAGGGAGGCCAGGATGTGAAAGACGGAGCGGATATGTGAGGAGAGGTTGTTTCGAGGTAAGGAGGAGCTTTGAGTCAACGTAAGACAGCGGGGAGTTCCAATATGGAACATCACGGGTCGAGATACCTCTGGATGAGCATTGCAGTCTAAGACCTGTATCCTAACCTTGGGACTAGGGCGGTAGCGGCAGCAGCTTTGCTTCGGCGTGGGGCTTCGGAGCTGTGATGCAGAAGTCTAAGGCAGAGTATATTTATGTCCTGTGGGACCTTTATAGATTCTCGGAAGCCTCATACTGGGTTTGGAAAGCATGCCATTCGCGTATACGGTTGTATTCTCATCCCGACGTTCGAAGCAGAACATGCTATATTCGGGGGTCCCTATGTCTTGCGTCCAACCGTGTTGAAAGTCAACTTTTGAATAACCCAAGCCAAACGCCTTCGCTATGCAGTACAACATTCAGTCACGACCCCTACATTTCATCGTCATCATCAACTCTAGCCCTCCAAGGCAGCACTGCCTGTCGCACAACTGGCGAGGCAGTCCACCATTCCTCCTACGCTAATGGCGGTCTGGCTCGTATCAACGACTTCCCGTACTCGCATGACTAGCCGCTGGAACAACTCATCGACCTCCTCACTGCGGCCCAATTGATCGGCATACAGATCGAGGACCACAAGAGCGACGTCGGTGGTGAGACGGGTGATACGGTAGTCGGGGATGTACTTGATGAGCCAGCGGAGAATGGGCTGGAGTGTGACCTCGTCGCGGTTAGCGAGAGCAGCGGGAAGCGCAGATCGGTGGCGCAGGGCGGTTAGGACGGTTATCGAGTGCTCGCGGGTATGCATGTCCTAGGACTGTTAGCAAGAATGAAGTTTGGGTGGAGGAGTAAAACTTACTTTCTGCTCCAAGACAATGTCGAGCGCCTTCGCATACTGGCCTAGCCGTAACGCATACGCCCACGGAAAACTGTGATGGATCTTGCCTCGCGCATTTCCGTCAATGACCACATCCGCACCTTCGCCTGTAAAGTCCTTGCCACGAAGTCTCTTTGCCCAGCCACGTCCCCGCTTCCGCTTCTTCGATTTGTCGTATTCATCGATGGTGCCTTCCATCAGAGCCTTCATCTCCTTTTCGCGTTCCTTTGCCAGTGCCTTCTGCTCGCCTGAGAGGCGAGTTCTGACAGAGAGGAGGCCGGTCTGCATGCCGACTGCAATGTGCTTGTCTTCATTTTGCGAGGGAATGACAGCGAGAGACAGGATAGGCGATGAGTACTTCATGCCTGCTACGACATTCCATCCGGTTGTTTCGAAGACCTTTACGTGACCGTCTAGAGCGCCACTGAGCAGTCGCTCACCGTTGTTTGCTAGAGCAAGAGCAGTGACGGTCTTCTGATGGTTGCGGAGAATGTGCATGGGCTTCGCGGCTACGATGTCGAGGACGCTTATGGTGTTGTCACTTGTCGCGAGAACGGCGGTCCCCGAAGGCATGGGTAGCACGGCTTCAACGGGAGCTGCATGCTTGAAGACCATGACAGCCTTTCCGCTTGCTCTTGTGTCCCATAGCCGCACCGTCTGATCATAACTGCCGGAAACAATGAGGCCGCTTTGCGCGGGCATGAAGCTGCCACAGCGCACGTAGTCCTGATGTCCGTCGAACTTTATGACGCTCTTATCGCTCGGCAGATCCCACAGCCGCACGGTCCGATCGTCGGAACAGCTCAAGAGGCTGGTGAGCTCGGATGGATGCCATTGCGTCACCCACACTGGCTGTTTGTGCTCTTTCCATGTTTTCAAGATGGCGCGGCTTTTCAAATCAAAGGCCTGGATTGTCCCGCTATCTCCTCCCGCGACCACTATCCGTCCATCCTGCCGTATCGCGCCCGAATGCGCAATGTCATCGACGCCGAACCGCGAAATGTTCTTTACGACTTTCCGTGTCTTCGAGGAGAAGATTTGTACACGAGAGCCTGTGGTGACCGCATAGAGGTCCTGTGCCGCGGTGAGGGAGTTGGCGGCCGGGCGGTGTGGGATCGAGATGTGTGTGATGGGCGACGAGTGTTGCGACGGGTCCAGTCGGAGCTCGGAGGCGAAGGAATTCCAGTACTTTTGTTCCGACGTTGTGGTAGATGGGCCTTTCGGCAGCTTGATCGGCTGCAGGGGCTGCACTTCGGCGGCCATGGTGTCGGTTGTCGAGGGCTTTCTTTGGAGCGTGAAGCTGTTCGCGCGGCGGGACAAGAGAACATTTGAACTTTTTTGGTGGAGCAGCGTCCGGGCGCAGCGCTAGGGCCGAGCGGGGGATAGCGCGGCGTTCCCTGCGATCGCGTCGCCCTTGAAGACATGTGACCTTGCATTCACTCACCTTGTGCTAGTGATGCGCTAATTCGCTATTCCCCTACTGCGTGCTCATCTATCCTGCGCAGCTGCGCAGACTCGGCGTCGGAAGGAATGCCGCATAGTGCATCTATTGCCGTTCCTGGCGCACGTCGCACCGTTCTTGGGGCGGTTCGCCTCGTTGCCTGCTGATCTCCCCGCGCGCGCCCTCTTCATCAACTCGGCACGGTCCTCCTGCGCCAGCTCATTAATCAACCACGACTCATCAGTCCTCTACTACTATGAAACCATCGCTCCCGCGGCTTTGTTGCCTCCATCCCCGGTGCACTGATTCGTTGGTGTGCGCTTCCGTCCAAGCTGGGTAAGCCACTTCCGTTTCGCCTACGACATCATGGCGAGCGATGACATTCTGGACGAGTTCTTCGACTTTGCGCAGCTCGAACATGATAATGGAATGCATGGTTGCAGTGTCGAGCATGAGTTCGACATACACGACTTTGATGCTCTAACGCCTTACGATGGAATGGACTGGCAGCCGACCGGTCCGGCAACGGCCGCCATCCTCGCCGCTCTGCCATCTGGTGTCAATGCAGACGATCCTTTGCCACCTTCTCCCAGCTTCTTCAACTCCAAAGATGTTCATTCCAATGCTGTATTGACGGCATCCCTACCAAGAGAGTCCTACCTCAGTAGTGAAGGCCTTGGAAACCCAGCACTCCCCCAAAGAACAAGCCACGATGCCCTCCAAATGCCGACGTATGGTACTGCCACCGGTTCAAGAGCACCAGTCCTTGCCAGAGACGAATTGCAGGTCCATAACTCAACGCCGTCCACTCAGCCCCAAAGAAGCGCGACCGTTGTGCACAAGCCCGCATCTGCCAAACGAAAAGGTCCTTTGACACGCATCCCTGTCGAGGCGAGGCAAATGCTCGAGGAAGAGTTTGCATCCAATCCATATCCTTGTTCGTGGGAGATAGACATCATTGCCCACCAAGCCAATCTAGATGTGAAGCGCGTTCGTAACTGGTACAACAATACGCGCGCCCGCAAGAAGAACACCGGTCAGTAGTCATGTCATCACTCTTTTCCAACTTGTAGGCTGATTTGATTAGATGCTGCCGAGCAGGCGATGCCACCTCGCAATGCCAGCAGTACCTCTCTAGCATCAAGACTGTCTAAAGACAGCTTGGAAGCACTCGACAAGTTTGCAGATGAAGCGATTCAGCCACCCCAGCCGCCACTTGCTGTATATCTCGCGCAGTCGTATCAGGAAGAAGCCCTGAATTTCTCCGCCATTCAACACGCCATTGACAATGGCTCCCTTGGCGATGAAGGCGACTTTTACATGGACACATCCTCGAGCTCGAAGATGGGCAGATCGGGCTCAATCATCACCTCCCTCACTTCCTCTGATGGAACTGCGCCCACGACCTACAGTAGCGGAAGCAACATGTCATCTTTCGGGAGGAACAGGAGGAGAGGTCGCCGGCGCATGGAGTGGAAGACGTCCCCGTATACCCGCTCTAAACAGAACGGGCTCAACAGCGCTGGTGTTCCGCAAGATGACTTACCATTCTTCTGCACCTTTTGTCCCCGCGCTTTCAAGACCAAATACGAGTGGGTTCGTCACGAGGACTCAGTACATGCGCTGAGAACCACCTGGATTTGCTGCGACAACAAGCATGCGCCACTGTTATCATGTCCATTTTGTGGACAGGCACACCCAGATGAGTACCACATGGCGGGTCACAAGTATCAGCAATGCCGGGACAAGCCGGAGTCGCAGCGAACATTCTATCGGCGAGACCATTTCATACAGCACCTGCATCACGTACACTTTGCGAACGTCAAGCATCCTTCCGCCCGACTGGGCTGCCAGGCACGGTTGCTGGACAGCGAAGGGCACAACTTCGGATGCAAAGACCTTGCCATTAAGTGGCGAAGGTTCGGCGCTCCTATCAAAGCCGCCGATCCCATGTTGCATTGTGGCTTCTGCGGCAAGCAATCGAAGAACTGGAGCGAGCGATGCGAGCATGTTGCCGAGCACATGTACGCGGGCGAGGTAGACAGATCTGCATGGTGGCCTGAGAGGCTCGAAAACCACCTGGAGAACCTCTGCTTACCCAATGCCGTGGGACCCTTCAGGTGTCGGTATTGCCAGAAGGTGTTTACCAACAGCGACGCCATGAACAACCACTCACATTGTCGAGTGTGGAGTTGCCGATTTCTACGATCATTTGATGATGTAGCTGCCGAGAACGCGGGGCCGCCGCTGTGCCCCCAATTTCCCTCGCCAAAAGCACATCACTGCCATATGTGCGGTTCAGGCTATCGTTCCTTCCATATCGAGCATGCGCAGCACTACCATCGATACCGACAGTGCGACCAGCATCTGTACACCTCAGAAGAGGATTTCCTGCAACATCTCTACAAGCACCATGGAGCGCTACTTCCTTCACTCTTGAAGGGGAGCTCGATCATGGAACAGAATTTCTCACGAAACAAAGGTGCTTCCTTCGAACCGCTGGGTTTGGATGAGATCCTGCAAGGTTGCCGGGTTGCGACGCCGAGAGCATCATTTGTAGACCCGGTCGATGCAGATTCCACATCGAGTGCATCGCCCGTAGAGCACACCCCATCGTCTAAATCTCAACCACTAGTGCCACCGCGGAAGAAAATACATGACCACTCCACGCATGCCAACCAGAGAGCAATTAAAACACAACGCCAGCACGTCGACAGCTCAGGCTCCAATCCTACACCGCAAGGTCCGCGCTTCTTCCGACTCAGTCCGCTTGTTCCTTTCTTGTCGTCCCGTATTTACTATCTGCGTAGTGCGATGCCGGCGAGCTTGTTTCCTGACGGCAACGCTGTGCTTGAAGAGGTACCCAAAAGCTATGTCGCTTCCTTGGTTATGAGCAGTGGGCTTCTTGGGATGGCGGGTGTCCGGTTTCAAGTGTATATGAAAAGAGATGGCAAGAAGGGACCGGTCGAGTTCGCGTTGGATGACGACGATGAGTGATTTCGTTTTCCGTCGATGACCGAAAGATCGTCCACTGCCGATGATGCGTCTTGCAGAATCTTTTCGTATTCAATGACCTTCAAGCTAATCAAACTTTTCGGGTGAGCTTGTCTAATCGCCTTCTTACTGGGTGGATTCTTAGGGTTGTTCAGGGACTATATTCGGACGGGTGAGATCTATCAATAGCTACTTCCAACATAGGTCTATCAGAAGCTCGACAAGTATTTAACAGCCTCTAACAAACCATTTTCACCGCCGCTTCTAACTCGAGATAGACCAAGAGGTGTCCGGTTCTTAGACCTGCCGGACGAGCTCATAGTGCAACCATTATGTCGGCCCCAGTTTATCAGTGTGGCTTCAACTAACGTGCAGAGGACTTCGTAATGCTAATTCTCGGACACCCTATCCCTTGCGGAAGATTAATAACGCATGCAATGCATAGTACTCGGACAACTCAGATACTTTTGTACTCTTGACGTAGAAAGAAGCGGCTTCTAGACCTCGCTGCAGAGAAATACTAAAGCAACCTCTCACTATCCTGAATGGGACCTTTCCTCGTACTCGCTTAATTAAGTATTTCCCATACTTGAACGTGCCAAGTCCGCGGCTAAGCTCGTAAGCTACTTAGTCTCAACGTAACCATTTACTTCGAGGAGAGCGGCATCGTGGAGATCAAAGATAATTGGATCGAAGGGAAAGGGGGTTATGTTCGTTCAAACCACGTGTGCTCTTACTGGAGAAGCTGCCGCAATCCATCCGAGGAGGTAGGAATGCGTAGCTCCAACGTACCAACTACTATGGAATTTTGAGTCGCTTCGCTTGCTACGCATAAAAGTGCTTCGGGAGTCTCACGGCCATCACGTCAGTTCTGCTCTCATATACGAATTGCCTAGGTAGGCCACTATTTAGTCAAAGCTAAGTCAAGTTTCTGTCATTGAACATGTCCCCGTCTACGAATTGAAGATGGAAGCATTGCGGAACCACGAGGAACATCACCCGGACAGTCGAGGACATGGTTCAGGATGACTCCGGGCATCGGACGCGGATCGATGACGAGGCGGATGAAAAACGGCGGGGAGTGTCCGAAGAGGTCAATTAAGTCTTATAGGTCTCAGAATGGAAAAGAAGAAGCTGGAAAACAGAATTAGTGGGTCTCTCGTGTAGACTTTTCGCTAGGGTACATATATCTCCGACACGCTAGATCGTGCGCCGGCGATACAGTACGGGGCGACGGCCGAACACGGCCAGATTGCGCTCTAGACCTGGAACTCCAATACGTCACCTTGAAAAAAATTAAGAATGAGGCAACACCAAGACGGGTACCTGGACTAGACTACAAATTGTGGATCCTTTACACGTGGCGTCCTTGCATGGCGACAACTGCCGAGGCAAGATCCAACGGCCCGATCGAAACTTCTCGCCCGAACAATGTCTCTTCTGGTGTTGCATCCACTTTCTCAAACAATGGCAACGATGCCGCATGCCATTGGAGCTCTGTCGGACCCACTTTCCACATGTGGCCGTGCCTATTTCAAAGCAGTCGCCGTTGAGCGGTGAGGTCATGTTTGCGGGATTCCACCCTAGGTCGGCGATAAGTCGGCAAAGGAAAAAACTCCATGACGTTGAAACTTGGGTGTTTACAAATCGAAGAGTGGATTCTGACAGGTTGCTCAGTAATGTGGGAGATGGAAAGGACAAAGGGAGGGCTTGTATAAAGAAGCGGCCGGTAGCATATACAAGTTCATCAATCTCACGAATACCCATCTCACACATCCACACTACGACTTCCACCACCACAACTTCACAAAAACTCCTCAAAATGGCAGCAACCACCGATTTCCAAGGATGGGTCGCCCATGACGCCTCCGCCGCCGAGGGCAACATGAAATGGGGCGGTTACACCCCAAAGACCTTTGAGGAAACCGACGTCGAGCTCGACATCGAGATGTGCGGCGTCTGCGGCAGCGACATCCACACCCTCCGCTCCGGCTGGGGTCCTTCAGATTACCCTCTCGTCGTCGGCCACGAGATCATCGGAAAGGTGACCCGCGTCGGAAACTCTGTCACAGACCTGAAAGTCGGTGACCGCGTTGGTGTCGGCGCCCAGTCCGAATGCTGCGAAGCGTGCAAGCCCTGCAAGATGACCCAAGAATCGAACTGCGAAAAGATGACTATGACGTACAACGGCAAGCACTCGAACGGCGACAAGAGCTTTGGCGGATACGCCAAGGTGTGGAGGGGGCCTGCGAGTTTCGCAGTGCCGATTCCTGAGGGATTGAGGTCGGAGTTTGCGGCACCGTTGATGTGTGGCGGTGTTACGGTGTACAACCCTCTCGTTACGTACGGCGCTGGACCCGGCAAGCGTGTTGGTGTCGTTGGTGTGGGTGGACTAGGCCACTTCGCGCTTCTGTTCGCCAAGGCACTTGGTTGCGACGAGGTCGTCGCCCTCTCGCGCTCCTCAAGCAAGAAAGACGACGCCCTTGCGCTGGGTGCCGACCGCTTCATCGCCACTGGCGAAGATCCGGATTGGGCCAGCAACAACGCCAACTCTCTCGACCTCATCATCTCCACTGTCTCCGGTTCCTTCCCGCTGGACCAATATCTCCAGCTCCTCTCCGTCAACGGTACATTCGTACAGCTCGGTGCACCCGACGACCCGCTTCCCAGCTTCTCGCCGCTGGGCTTGATTTTCAAGAACTTGAAGATTGCTGGCAGCTTGATTGGCACGAGGGCGCAAATTAGGGAGATGTTGGAGTTGGCAAAGTCAACGGATTTGCAGGCATGGGTACAGGTTCGACCGATGGAGGAGGCTAACGAGGTGTTGAAGGACTTTGAGAAGGGCCTGCCTAAGTACAGGTATGTGCTGAGCAACGTGCAGCAGGAGACAGAGTCGCCGTAAGGATGTGAAGTTTGGATCTAGTTAGCGTGTTTTTCAGTATTTGTACTAGTGCATAAGAGCACAGAATACCATTTATTAGGTTAGATTATTCAAAGGAACATTAAATTATTACTCAATCTGGGACGCTTTGGAACAATGACGGTCACAGCACGCACTATTGAACAAGATAAGGAAATGTCTAGTGT
>Ga0247803_1001755_pt1 | contig 11181 bp, 14 predicted proteins | sample UWRJL014104B1_FD_180928 | JGI IMG/M metagenome (GOLD analysis project Ga0247803, IMG submission 180928) | Plant litter microbial communities from Arlington Agricultural Research Station in Wisconsin, United States - UWRJ-L014-104B-1 | ecosystem: Environmental > Terrestrial > Plant litter >...
TGCTAAGTGCAGTACTTCGTATGCCGTTGCAAAATCAGAAGTTATTTTTTTATCAATACCTGATAATTCTTTCTGGTACCATTCGACACTCTTTCTTTTTTTCTTCTTTTTTTCTCCCAATAGTTCATCAAGAGCCAGTAAAATACCTGTGTATGCGGTATGGCCGGCAATTTTAACATACTTACGATCGCGGTACAAGCCGTCTTCTTTTTAGCATTATTGCTGAGAAAACCTTTTGCATTGTCAATGTGTCGTCTTGCTTCTAAAATCGCTTCCATATTTTTCTAGTGTGCTTGTTGATGATGCGATTGTGGCTTCTAATTCGCTAACAGAATTTTCCTGAAAAAATCTGATGCTGCCGACAAAAATAGCAAATAACCAATGATTGATTGCCAACTGTTTATCATAATCAAATATGTAAAATATGCAATTCGGCCGTTTTCATTATCTTCGCAACGTTTTTTACGAAAAACACACATTTGAAACTATCTTAAAATCAATACAATACTAATTTATGAGTTTATTAACAGTTGGATCTGTCGCATTTGATGCTCTCGAAACGCCGTTTGGAAAAACCGACAAAATCATAGGAGGCGCTGCCACTTATATCACCTTATCCGCTTCATATTTTACCAAAGAAAACAATTTGGTGGCTGTTGTGGGGGGAGATTTTCCAAAAAGTATGATAGATCTTCTGGAAGAACATGGTGTAAATACCGAAGGACTGGAGATTATTCCGGAAGGGAAAACTTTTTTCTGGTCGGGAAGGTATCACGAAGATATGAATACGCGTGATACGCTGGTGACGGAACTGAATGTGATGGAGCATTTTGATCCGATCATTCCTGCGTCCTACCAGACAATCAAATATCTGATGCTAGGAAATACAGTTCCGGCAACCCAGAAACGGGTGATTGAGCGTATGACAAACCGTCCGAAACTGATCATGCTTGATACCATGAATCTTTGGATGAACATTGCCATGGATGATCTGAAAGAAGTGATCGGTATGGTGGATGTGCTGACAATCAACGACGAAGAGGCGCGTCAGCTTTCCGGTGAATATTCTTTGCGTAAGGCTGCCGTGAAAATCATGGCAATGGGACCAAAAACACTGATCATCAAAAAAGGTGAACATGGAGCTCTTTTATTCCAGGGCGACCGCATTTTCTTTGCACCGGCCTTGCCATTGGAAGAAGTTTTTGATCCAACCGGAGCCGGAGATACTTTCGCAGGCGGATTCATCGGATATCTGGCCAGTACAGACGATATTTCTTTCGAAAACATGAAACGTGCCATTATTTATGGTTCGGCTATGGCTTCTTTCTGCGTTGAAAAATTCGGTTCAGAACGCCTTGTAAATCTTACTCAACAAGAAATTACAGATCGTGTCCAGCAATTTGTGAATTTGTCAAGCTTTGAAATACAATAAGTAAATGAGTCGGCATGGCGATGTTTTCCGAACAATCGACCGTGCCGGCTATCTCAAAAAATACGAATGTTGGTCGTCGGCCCCTCCCGTTCATTTGCTGTTTTAGCAAGTTTTCACCATTCAGATCAATAGTCTTTAATACCTTAAAACAAGTATTCATCCTGAATTTTAATCTCTGTTTCAGGAATGCATCACTTTATCAATAAAAATCTTTTCTTTTTTTTACTAAGCCTTTCTTTACAGGTAATCGGGCAGGATGTGCCATTACCGGCCACAAAGCATAAACTGGTTGTAATATCACACCGGGGAAATCATGTGGATGTTCCGGAAAATACGCTGGCGTCATTTAGAGAAGCAATAAGGGCTGGTGCTGATTATGTGGAAGTTGATTTGCGAACCACGAAAGACGGGCATTTGATAGTAATGCATGATGGCACAGTGGACAGAACGACCAATGGTTCAGGCAAAGTAAGCGATCTGACTTTGGCAGAAATGAAGGAGCTGAAAGTTGTTGATAAAAATAAAAAAAAGCATCGCGTTCCCGAGTTTAAGGAAGTTTTGAAGGAATGTAAAAACCGTATCAATATTTACCTGGATTTTAAGGAGGCTGATGTGGCACAAACTTTCAAACAGATCCGGGAAGCGGGGATGGAGAAACAGATGGTGGTTTACCTTAATAAAATACCCCAATACAAAGCGTGGAGGACTGTTGCGCCACAAATGCCCTTGATGACCAGTCTGATTGGTGAAGTGAAAAATAAGGAACAGCTTGGGTTGTTTTTAGGTCAGGTCAAAATAGAAGTCCTGGATAACATCGCTGATCGCGAAATGGTGGCGGTAGCTGAAAGCAAAGGCGTTGCGGTTTGGCTTGACGTGCAAAGCCCCACAGAGGGCCCGGTTTCCTGGAAAGAAGCGTTGGAAAAGGGTGTTAATGGCCTCCAGACTGATAATCCTGCTGAACTGGTTGCGTTTTTGAAAGTAAATGGCTGGCGGGATGGCATGCCGGTTGACAAGCCAGTTGAGGTTGCAATTAAAAAGAAGCAAACGTATATTGAGTTAAAAGATGTAAAATACGGTGATGCGGCAGGAACAGAAAATTTATTCGATGCATTTGTTCCAAGAAATCATACGGATTCTACAAAGGTGATTGTTTACATGCACGGCGGGTCGTGGAGCAGGGGAGACAAGAGTGAATTTCCCAAAAGCTTATTGGAGGAACTGGTTGAAAAAAGGGGTTATGCGGTAGTTTCAATTAACTACCGTTTGGTAAAAGACGGCCAGAACCTTTTTCCTGCACAAATAGAAGACGTTAAAAAAGCGTTGCAATTCTTGTCCGATAAATCGAAAAAATACCAATACAACGGAAACCAGTTTGCGTTGATGGGAGGAAGCGCGGGCGCACATCTTGCTATGTTGTACGCGTATGGATATGATGCTAAAAGGCAGATCAAAACCGTTGTGGATTTGTGGGGGCCTACCGATTTGACAGATAAAATGGTTCGGGCAGACGGAAGCGATGCGGACAATACCGTAATCAAATTTTTAGGTGTGAAAGATCCTCAGGCACAGATTGCAAAGGATGCCAGTCCTGCGTATCGTCTGACCAGAGAAACGGGCGTTCCGACAATTCTTTTTCACGGCGGAGAAGATCCTTTGGTCCATGTGAGTCAGGCTGAAAATTTGTATAAAAAGCTTGTTTCCATGGGTGTTCCTGCGCAGTTTGAGCTTTATCCAAACGACAAACACGGAATGGGACCGGGCTCGGCGGTCGATGTTTTTTCAAAAATGATCGTCTGGCTTGAAAAATATTATCCGGCAAAGTAAAACGGATTTTAGCCACAAATTACACGGATCAGAATTGTTCCTGGAATTTGTGGTCGCCCTTCGGTGTAAATTGTGGCTAACTCTTTGAAACTTCCATATAAACAGGACAATCATCATCATGAGCGCCTGGCAAATATCCTGTGCTCATTAAAAACTCGTTGACGATTTCTCCTCCTGTAAATTTAAAGGTCTTTTTAAAAAGTTTGATCCATTCTTCTTTTGACAGATTCTGATGTGCATCAAGCCAGGATTTGAATGAGCCGTATTCTTTTTTCAGTTCAAGAATTTTTTGAGCGTTGACAATCGCTGCATTGATTTTCAGGCGGTTTCGGATAATTCCGGGATCCTGCAATAATCTTTCACGATCATCTTCATCGTAAGCGGCAATTTTTTCAATGGAGAAATCGTCATAAGCCATTCGGAAAGTAGCCTGCTTGCGTAACATCAATGTCCAGCTCAGTCCGGCCTGATTGATTTCAAGAATAAACCTACCAAAAAGTTCATCATCGCTTTCAATCGGAAAGCCGTATTGATGGTCGTGGTAATGCTTGTTGAGCAAAAAATCAGGAAGCTCGGAGACATTATTCTGGATATAACTGCAATAGGACATGACAGAGGAATGAGTAAAAAGTTTTAAGTAAAAAGTAAACAGGATTTTGCAATTGATTTTCAATTTGTTATATAAAACCGGAATTGCAAAAACATGGTTTACTTACACTAAATAAGCCCGATCTGGACTTCGGTGATGTTTCCGGCTGGGTTATCAAAATCCATATTTAAATAAATTTCCCTGTTTTGGCCACTCGTTGCCGGATCTTTTACCTGAATTTCAGAAAACAACTGACCATAGGTTTCTCCCAGATTTTCCCAGGCACCTTCGTGCGTGTGCGACAGGCAACGAAAGGAATCCAGTGTTTTTAATTTAAATTCTGATTCTGAAAGTTCTGCTTCGCTTTGTGAAACGGGTAGTGCGATAGTCAGTAAAAAGCGGGTTTCCGGTTGCCCGTCTGCTCCATTATAGATCCAATAAACCGGACCTGTGATCTCCAGACCATTTTTTATGGCGTCGGCATAGAGCTGCTGTGCTTTCACGCGAATGTATTGAAACATTTCCTGCATCGTGGTTTCCGTTTCAAAGCAGAATACATGCATGGGTTGAATTGTCCTGATTTGCATAGTTTTTAAATGATTATCAGGACAAATTAAGTGTTCCCGAATGACAACGGTATGTCAGCAGTGTTTTATGCGGTTCAATTTTTAATGTTTCATACGCCGTACGGTGCGTTGCATCCACGGATAACTGATGTAAAGTACTTTGGTCGCACCAATGCCTACTCCTGCACCCATGAGTACATCGGCCAGCCAGTGTTTGTTGTTAAGCATGCGCATCGTTCCAACCGCCGTGGCCGTGGAATAACCCCCGATGGTGTATAAAACGCTCCTCTGACCATATTCTTCGTGAAGAAGCGTTGCATTGGTAAAGGCTGTGGTCGTATGTCCGGAAGGAAAAGAATGGTTGTCCTCGCCATTTGGACGCGGATAGGCTATAATTCGCTTTAAACTTTGCGTTACTCCCTGAGCAATTACATTTGAAAGCAATGCAAGAATGACCTGATCTCCCAGTTTGTGTTTTCCTTTAACGCCCGCAGAAGCAAGTCCTAAACTGATGACCCCCGGCGCATACGGCAAATAATCGTCCACGTTTGTATGAAAATTCGGATACTTATTTACAATGTCTTTCTGCAAGTGACGGCTTATCTTTCCCTGTGTGATGAGTCCTCCCAAAGCCAGCGAAACCGGGACAATGACGTCTACGGGTTTTACAACCCAAAGTGTGGAATCTTTTTGTTGTGCATAAGCATCAATTCCAAAAGAAGGCTGAATAAAATAAATGGCAATTAAAAACCATCTTACAGGAAAAAGATCTTTAGCCTTTTTAATATGCGAAAAGCGCGTCGTATTTGCAGTTTTATAGATCATAATATTGCCTCTCGGACACGAACCAGCCTTTCAAGCAATCCTTCCAATTGATCAAGCGGAAGCATATTGGCGCCATCGGATTTGGCTTCTGCCGGGTTGAAATGCGTTTCTATGAACAGACCGTCGGCGCCAACGGCAATAGCAGCCTTTGCAATGGTTTCGATTAATTTGGGTTTTCCTCCCGTAACACCCGAACTCTGGTTTGGCTGCTGCAACGAATGCGTACAATCCATGATCACGGGGACGCCAAAAGAAGCCATTTCAGGCAGATTTCGATAGTCTACGATAAGATCGCCATAGCCAAAGCTATTTCCGCGGTCTGTAAGTAAAACCTGGCATGCCGGATTGACTTCATTTATTTTTTCAACAGCGAATTTCATAGAAGTGCCGGAAAGAAACTGGCCTTTTTTAACATTTACAGCTTTTCCGGTCTTGGCTGCTGCTGCCAGCAACTCTGTCTGGCGGCAAAGAAATGCCGGAATTTGCAAAACGTCCACATATTCTGCGGCAAAAGCAGCTTCATGAGATTCATGGATGTCGGTCACAGTAGGTATACCAAACGTCTGGCCGATTTCCTGAAGTATTTTCAATGCTTTTTCATCGCCGATTCCGGTAAAGGAATCGATCTTGGTACGGTTGGCTTTCCGGTATGAACCTTTGAAGATATAAGGTATTTTAAGGCGGTCGGTGATGGTGACAATATGCTCCGCAATACGTAAAGCCATGTCTCTTCCTTCGATGGCGCAAGGCCCGGCCATGAGAAAAAACAGAGGAGAATCCGTGTTTTTTAGTTTGGATATCGAAATCATATTGAAGTATTAAGCATAGTTAAATGTTCTGCGAATGTACAGTTATCCGTAATGTTCTCTAGGTAATCGGTAGATTTATTGAAACTTATGGGGATAAGCAATTGATTTTCTGTATTCTTTATTTTCCTCTAACTGGACACAATAAAATGAAAGGGTTAAAAAAATTTTGACAAAGTGAACTGAAATATCTTTCTTTGTTGCGATTTTAACCAAAAAGTGTTTATAAAATGTCAGCAATTGCAGAAAGAGTTAAGCAAATTATCGTCGAGAAACTCGGCGTAGAAGAGTCGGAGGTTACGCCAGAAGCAAACTTCCAAAACGACTTGGGAGCAGACTCTCTAGATACCGTTGAATTGATTATGGAATTTGAAAAAGAATTCAATCTTTCTATTCCAGATGATCAAGCAGAAAACATTGGTACAGTTGGTCAGGCTGTTGCATATCTGGAAGAAAACGTGAAGTAATTCAGGTTTTCATTACAGTATCATCTTCTTTCTGTCCCTTATTTTATGAGTTTTAAGCGAGTTGTAATCACAGGAATGGGCGCACTAACGCCTATTGGAAATGATGTTCCTACCTTTTGGAAAAATTTGGTTGCAGGTGTAAGCGGAGCTGCCCCCATCACGCGGTTCGACGCGGAAAGGTTTCGTACACGCTTTGCCTGCGAGGTAAAAGGATTGGATATCAATGATTACATTCCTCGCCAGGAAGCCCGTAAAATGGATCCATTCACCCAGTATGCCGTTATTGCTACCGATGAAGCAATGAAGGACGCCGGCTTTGACACAGATAAGCTTGATCTTGACAAAGCCGGTGTTATTTGGGGATCCGGGATTGGCGGGTTAAAGACTTTTGAAGACGAAGTTTTAAACTTCGCCGCAGGAGGAATGAACCCCCGTTTTAATCCATTCTTTATTCCAAAAATGATTGCGGACAGCGCGTCCGGGGTTATTTCCATTCGCTACGGCTTCCGTGGCCCTACATTTATTACGGTTTCAGCTTGTGCTTCGGCTACCAATGCTTTGATAGATGCATTCAATTATATCCGTTTGGGTATGATGAATGTTTGTATTTCAGGAGGTTCCGAAGCGGCAGTTACCAATGCAGGTATGGGCGGATTCAATGCGTTAAAGGCGCTTTCTGAAAGAAACGATTCGCCGGAAACTGCCTCACGTCCCTATGACAAAGATCGGGACGGATTTGTTTTGGGCGAAGGCGGCGCGGCGTTGATCCTGGAAGAATATGAGCATGCAAAAGCCAGAGGCGCAAAAATTTACGCAGAAATGATCGGTGGAGGAATGTCTTCCGATGCCTATCATATCACAGCACCTCATCCTGATGGAAGGGGCGCTTACATGGTGATGAAAAATACGCTTGAAAACGCAGGACTTCAACCTGAGGATATTGATTACATCAATACACACGGAACTTCTACGCCGATCGGGGACCCGCAGGAAATAAAAGCGATTGAAAGGTTTTTTGGAGAACATGCGTATAATATGAACATCAGTTCTACCAAATCGATGACCGGTCATTTATTGGGCGGGGCAGGAGCTGTGGAAGCAGCGGCCTGTATCATGGCCATTCAGGATCAGATCATTCCGCCGACGATCAACCATTTTACCGACGATCCTGATATCAATCCCCGGTTAAATCTTACCTTTAATAAAGCACAAAAACGCAAGGTCAATATTGCCTTAAGCAACACTTTTGGTTTTGGCGGTCACAATGCTTCCGTCATTTTCAAAAAGTATGAGGGCTGATTAAATACGTAACCTTGGCAAAGCGAATTCTTATACCGATACTCTCTCTTTTCAGAACCGGAAGTGCTGAGGATAAAAAATTTAAGGAGTCGATAGCACACGTAATTGGTGATCGTCCTTCTAATCTGGGTCTTTACCAGCTGGCATTCCGGCACACATCTGCTTCGCGTGAGACAGCCATTAAAGGCTTCCGAGAATCAAATGAGCGGTTGGAATATCTTGGAGATGCTGTGCTTGGGATGGTGGTAGCCGAATTTCTTTTTACCAAATATCCTTACAAGGACGAAGGTTTTTTGACCGAGATCCGTTCCCGTATTGTAAACCGTGAATCGCTCAATCAGATTTCCCGTAAACTGGGATTGGACAATCTCATTGAATACGATGGCAATCGCCGAGGCATGTCGCCACGCTCTTCCATGTACGGAGACGCTCTGGAAGCATTTGTAGGCGCTATTTACCTCGATAAGGGCTTTCGTTTCACCCGGACGTTTATCATCAGCAAGCTCATTACGCATTATGACCTTGACAGTATTATCCAAAATAATGCGAACTTCAAAAGTCTCATCATCGAATGGGCGCAAAGAGAAGGCAAAGAAATCCGCTTCGAAATTCTCGAGGAGCGTGGAACGCGCCACCACAGGGAATTTATCTCTCAGATTTTGGTAAATGACGAGCCTTTTGCTACTGGTAATGGTTTTACCAAGAAAAAAGCCGAACAATCTGCTTCGGAACAAGCGTGTTTGTTGCTTGAATTAAAGTAAATTATTGCGTCACTCGCAAACGGATTTCATTGAATTTTTCTTCATAAGAAGCGCCTACGGGCACGCTGAATCCGGATATGAACAATTCCTGCCGGGAAATTTTTTCTATTTTATTCAAGGCGATAATGTACGAACGATGAACTCTGATAAACTGATTTTGAGGTAAAATCAGGGATACATCTACCAGGGATTGCCGGCTTAGTAATTTTTTGTTTTTGAGAATAAAAGAAACATAACTTCCCTCTGCTTCTACATACAGGATTTCATTTAAAAATACTTTTTCTTCCTGATATCCTGTTTTTATAAAGATAAAATCGGAGTTTTCCCCATTTCTTAAAGTAAAGATATCCAGCGCTTTATTGCAGGATTTGGTAAAACGTGCCAGGGAAAAAGGTTTGAGCAGATAATCCAGGGCGTCCAGTTCAAAACCCTGAACAGCATATTCTGAATACGCTGTCGTGAAAATGACCATCGGGACTTTTTGAAGACATTTTATGAAATCTATTCCCGAAATGTCTGGCATTTTTATGTCCAGAAATATCAGGTCAATTTTATTCTTTTGAAGATAAGGTATTGCGTCAAAGGCATTTGTAAAACAATCTTTCAATTCTAAGAACGGAACCTTTGCTGCATGTGCTTTCACTACTTCCAATGCTTTGGGTTCGTCATCTATGGCAATTGCTTTCAGGTTCATGAATGAAATACTAAAAAGTTAAAGTCAGTGAGGCAAAATAATCCCGTTCGGATCTCTGAACATGTAGATTATAACGATCCGGATAAATCAGGTTCAGGCGTTTTTCTACATTGTCCAATCCTATTCCGGTGTTGTTTTTCTCAGGATCGCTTCCCGTCTGCTGGTGAAGGGAATTATGCACTTTAAAATACAGATGATCAGCATCCAAAGTTAGTGTAATATAAATCCAGGAAGGATTTTGCAAGCTGATTCCGTGTTTAAATGCATTTTCAACAAATGGATTCAGGAGCATTGGTGCAATGTAAACTTCCCTTTCCGGCTCCTGAATATTGACCCTGATCTCCATTTTTTGTGTTTCATCGAGCCTCATTCTTTGAATCTCAATGTAGTTATGGAGATAATCTATTTCGCTGCTTAGTGGAATGCGTTCGTGGTTGTTTTCATGCAGCATAAACCGCATCATATCACCTAACTTTTGAATTCCGTCGGCCGTTTTTTCACTGTTCTCATTCAAAGCAGTGGCGTACAAACTGTTCAAGGCATTGAATAAAAAGTGTGGATTAATTTGTGAACGGAGGTTTGCCAGCTCGGCAGATTTGGTTGAGATTGTCGTTTCGAAAAATATTTTTTCTTTTTGATTGGTATAAGAAAGCAATATCGGCAGCAGCACGAGGACAATAAAAGTAAGCGCATAAGCTACGCCGGGTTTGACAGTCTGACCAAAATCAGAGAACAATCCCCAGGTCAGAATTGAGCATATCAGACAGAGTAACAGGTATATTATTAAATTTTTGAGATAAGATGCCGACGAGGAATGTAATTGAGGGATTACTTCGCGGAAAAAATAACTCCTGAGTTCGTGAATCATCATTCCACCCAGCACCAAACTTAAAAATTGATTGATCCCAATCGACGATAACATGACGGAAAACAAGGAATTAAAGATGATCAGAATGTCAAAAAACAAAATGGCGAATAGAAGGAAATAGTTGAGGATTTTTAAATGACTGCCTGGCTTGAGTTCCCTGTAAAAATTATAATACAGTTGGGAAAGCAATTCATACATGCAGAAAAACGTGAATACAGATAAGGCTTTGGTCAAAAAAAATGTTGAATCGGAAGTTGAAAACACGACAAACCCGATGATATTTCCCGAATTATCATGCTTAAAATCAATGGTTTTAGCAGTAAATACTTCAAAGGCAAAAACACTGATAAAAACCAAAAGGGCCACCGAAGCCAGATCGATAATTCCTTGTTTGTTCCATCCTTCCGATTTTATTTTTGGATAAGCTGCATAGTGAAAAACAGCCCATCCGGAGAACGATAGAGCTGCCGATATGATAACCGGAATGTTGTAGTCAATGATATTATTATAACTGTACAAATCATTGAATATCACTGAAAGGCGGACGCCGGCAGCCTGTGCTGTTCCAACATAGTTATCAAATTTGTTCGCGTTATTCATCATGCTCACAACCACATAGGCAATGGTTGAGCATAGGATAAGTACCCACTCGTATCTCCGGACGATCTGCAATTCTTTCATAGCTAATTATTTTTCTCCAAAACTATATCAATGGATTACATCGTAGCGGAAAATGATGTGAATCGTCCGAAAAATGAGATGAATTTTCAAAATAAGTCAGATTGTAAGTTAAAATTGCCCAAAAACAAGACAAAATGGCGCTTAATTTTTTAATTCAAGCAATAATCAGCCAATTTGTCCGTGTTTATTGAAGTTTTTAGAAGAGGTACAAAAGTTGTTATAATGCTCACATACCGCAATCGGTAGTAAAATTTAAAATCAACACATAAAAATTTATAACAATGAGCACTCTAGTAAAAACACAATTCGCGCCTAAACACTTCAACGGATTTTTTGGAAAAGATTTATTAAATGAATTATATGCTCCCG
>Ga0247803_1001757_pt1 | contig 11180 bp, 9 predicted proteins | sample UWRJL014104B1_FD_180928 | JGI IMG/M metagenome (GOLD analysis project Ga0247803, IMG submission 180928) | Plant litter microbial communities from Arlington Agricultural Research Station in Wisconsin, United States - UWRJ-L014-104B-1 | ecosystem: Environmental > Terrestrial > Plant litter >...
GGAGTTATCCGAAGGGATGTAGTTGGGATATGTGCTATGGGAGCGAGAGCGAAGGGGATAAGGCAAAGGCGGTGGCAGTGGTGAAGCGGTTGGAGAGGGATCCGCTGTATGGGGAGGATGGACCCGCGCTTTGGGGGAGGAAGAAGCTGGAGCAGGGGGAAAAGAGCGAGCTGTAAGCTCGGCTCACAGCCCTGCCACAGGTTGCTGCCGGTGACTGAAGCGTGCAAGATGCGCCGTAGAATCAAGAACCAGTACAGGACAGTACATGCCAAAAATCCTCTGGATGAGCCTTGCAAACAATGTTGGAAGTGGAACTATCCGTAACGAATGACTACACTCGGGTGAGCTCAAGGGGAAACGGAATGTGGTTGTCTATATCTTTCATGCATACTATACAGAGGGGACATTAACACCTTGAGACCCTCCGTAGTCGTCGTGGTACATACATACAAGTACAAGCAAACGTGCTCCATGTGCGTGGACACGCTGATATCAAGCCTCCAACTCCGTCACAACGTGCCGCGTGGTATCATACAAAAGCGCCGATACCAAGTCCTCCTCGAACTGGAATTCAAGGCTTATCCGCCTTCTTCGCCGGCTTCTCTCCATCGGCTACTTTCTCCGCTTCCTCGTGTATCTTCTTCACGGTCTCCTCTTTGATGACATGCTCAATCTCTTCGGCATGCTTTAGGAGCTCAGCGGGGAGCTCATCCATGGCCGTCTGCCCTTTCGTAGCCGTCGCTTTTTCTAGTTCCAGCTTCTCCTCGAGCAACTCTTCCTTCGCCTTGATCGATTGCTCAACCTGCTCCACCGCTCTTTCAATCTCAACTTCCATGTCGGGCAGCTTGAATTGTTCTGCGATCAGCTTGCCGTTCCACCGCTGCAGCACCATGACGTCTTCTTCGCCGCCTTGGGTCTGCTGCTCGACGACGTCGGCCACCTGCTCTGCCTGCTCTTTCGTCGGGCGGGGCGCGGCGCGGGATATCTGGCGCGTAGGGTACATCAGGCCGGCGGTGTAGACCTCATCGAGCTCCGAAGAGGGGTTGGCGGTGGGGAGGTTGTTCTGGAGGAGGAATTCGAGATGCTTTGAGCCGGATAGTGCCTTCCAGTGCGACCATGCGCGGTAGACCAGGTAGAAGAAGGGAAGGTTGGGTATTCTGGGTGTGTTAGCATCATCTCGGGTACTGTGGATATTCCACGCACATGGGAATCAAGGCAAAAGGCGCCGAGATGGGCATTCCCACGATGCTCCAAATCATCTTCCTCCGATGCATGGCCTGCCTCTCCTTGGCCAGCTTGTGCAGCAGCTCGGGCACCTTATCCGGCTTCAAGAACAATCCCGGATACATGACTTCGTACTTCTCGCGGCCCTCCACAATGGCACTCTTCCGCTTCGCCGTCAGCGCGGGCATCGTCTTGAGCCCCCATTCCTCGTACGGGATGCGCTTGAGCGCCTGGTTGCCGTAGAAGGTGACCTTCTTTTTCCAACTCAGCGGCGACTTGTCGTCCTTTTCCCAAGCAGCCCAGGTCTCGTTCGCCTTGATCTGGATCTTGTCGAGGTAGGTGCGCTCGCTGGCGGCCTTTTCGTGCAGCTTCTCGCAGTAGAGCAGCGAGCGGCGCGTCGAGATGGGGAGCAGGAAGAGGCGCATGGCGGGTGGTGGAAACTAGCGCACGGGGCGCAGATGCGAAGCTTTTCCCTTCAGCAGCGGCGAGGCATGGTGTCGCGCGGGCGGAGCAGAATGACGGCGTTTCAGGAGCTTGATTTTGTCGAAGCGTGGATTGCAGCCGCAAGCGATGACTTCATGCTGGCGCGAGCCGTGGTTGGCTGGCGGGCTGGCGGGCTGGCGGCTGGCGGGTTGGGGGTTGGTGCGGTGCAGCGTTCCTTGATCGACGCCCCAATTTCCCTGTCGAATGCTGCAGACGCTGCTCACAACACCACGAATAATACATCACCACTGTCGCTCCCGCTGTCCCCGTTGCCCTGGGCGCCGCCATTGCTGCCCTCGAGCATGTCGTCGCGCATCGCCTGCCTTGCCCCCACGTAAACGCCGACCTCGACCTCGCCCCCACCCGCAGCTCACCACGCCAAGCCATCAGCGCCGTCCGGCGCAGTTGAGGGTTGATCCCTGGTCCAGCTCCCCCCGACCGCCATCGTTGGGGGCTCATCCAGCATGGCGAGCAAGCCCATGGTCGAGCAGAGCAATGGCGCCGCTTCCTTCCTGAGCCCGGTGCCGCAATATCAGGCCAACCCCTCCCGCCTGCTGCCGTCGCCCATTCCGCCGCCGACCGCCTCCTCCGCCAGCTCGCAGCGCCCGCAGTCCGGCTTGTCTGCCGCCTCCTCGAGCCACGACCGCTCCCGCGACGACCAGACCGAGGGTACTGCCGTGCGGAAGTCGCACAGTCACTCCGTCTCGTCGAATCCCCACACGCTGGCCTCCTCCGGAAGCAACTCGGCGGACGCCCGCACCACGCCGCGACAAGTGAGGACGCTCCCGCCATGGGTGCAGGCTGCCAACGAAGACGACCATGTCCCGGGCGATGCGACCTCGCTGCTGCTCCCCCGCACTCCAGTCTCCGCCCGGTCGCCCTCGCACAACCACATGCCCACGCCCAAAGGCAACGTCCCTGGCCGCAAGTTCGACCACGCGCGCGAAGGCGAGGCAGTGACCCTCAGTGCGCCCCTCAGCGAGAGTGCCTTCAAGTGGCAGCAGTTCGCCAAGTCTTCCGACCTCGACGGAGTCCGCCCGCCCTCCTCGCGCGGCCAGATCGTCGACGATGAGTGGATGAAAACCAACATGCCCGATCTCGAGGAGCCGTGGCAGCCCATGGACCAGGAAGAGAAGGAAGAGCTGACGGGATTCTGGCTGTTCAGTCGCCGGAAACGCGCCCGCTTCCATCGGGCCTTGATGAATCACCCCATGGTGCCCCTGGGCGTCCGGATGATCGTGCTCGCCTTTTCCGTCCTGGCCCTTTCCCTTGCCGGTTCCATATTTCACCGATCCGACGGAAAGACCTGTGTCAACAACTCGTCGACCTATCTCGCCGTGATTGTCGACGTGGTAGCCATTGTCTACACCGTCTACATCACCTACGACGAATACACTTCGAAGCCCCTCGGGTTGCGCTCGCACAACGCAAAGATGCGCCTTATCTTCTTGGACCTCGCCTTCATTGTCTTCGACTCGGCTAACTTGAGCTTGGCGTTTCAAGCCCTGACCGACGAACGTTGGGCCTGCCGCGACATTATCGGCGTGGAGTTGACGACGTGTCCCTACTCCCAGGATATATGTGCACGCCAGAAGGCCTTGACCGCAACCCTGCTGGTTGTGCTGTTGGCGTGGATTGGGACCTTTACCATTAGCACCCTCAGGTACAACCTCCTTGATCCCAACTATCTTGCATACCATCACTAATCCTCGACCCAGACTTCTTGAAAGAGTGGCCAGGTAGTCCCACTCATTCCTATGCTTACTTGTACAAATACAAATACCTATCTTCCTAAATCACCTGTGATTTCTCCGGCATTAATTTTTTCTATACTGGATATTTGAACACTCGGTTCGTCCGCACAGCACGGCGTTATACTCTGTCCTATTTTCCCTTTTTCCCTGCATTTTATGGTGTTGGTGGCTTTTTGCATGTCTCATATTGTGATGGCGAGTTCGTTCATGCACTTTTTCATCACTTCGTAGAGGAGATGAGTTAGTAGGATGTGGTGGCAGTGGTGCAATAGTGTACACCTGGAGACCCCGGAAGAGGACGGGTGGGAAAGAGGGGGACCTGGTTAGTCACACAATCAAATGAGTAAATTACGCAACTACCTTTTTCGATGCTGCAATGCAAGCTGTTCGTCGGCCATTCCCCGGATCGGTCACCGACTCAAGTACTTCCCGGGCACATTCTCTCGTAATTGAAGCCGACAAGAGCGAAGGATGGCCCACCTTTCATGTAGACGATCACCAGTAGAGCGCTGATAATACCGCCCAGCGCAAGAGCAGAATTGAGAATAGCTCAATAACTACAGCACAGTTGAGCAAACTCCGCCGGAGCTCAAAAGCTGCAGCAAGTCGAGCCTACATTGCCGTTGTTGAAGGTACTCATTATCGCCTCTCGCGCAAATGGCATGACGGGTTCGAACGGAAGCGAGAGTCGACCCTCAATGGCTGTTTTCAAGAGGATCTACTTACATCGCGTTCGAAAATGGCACCACGGGCTCAAAAGGTTTGTAGATGGAAAGCCGCAGGAAATAATGACGGGAGCCCCGGCTTCCACCCAGCGACCCTTTCGTGCCATAGTCCCGGTAATTGCGTATGCTGTGTTATCGTCAAACTCTCTCCAGTCGGACTGCCACTCTTTCAGCTCTACCATGGCGTCTGTCACGGACTTCGGAGACGCCCCCGTCGTCCAGCGTGCTAACCACCGAGATTCCCTCGTCCTCAGCGATGGGTAGGACCTTCGAGCTGCCGGCGCCCTCTGTGATGTCAAAGCCCTCCGAAATTAATGTCTGACAAGACGGATACATCCGACGAGAAGCCTGCGTCGTCCGAGCCGTCCAGGTCTTTTCAGCTGGCAATATCCTTCGACATGTCATCAAAATCCGAAGTACCATCAATCAGTATCACGCTTAGTCGACGGGAAGCGTGTTGAGGGCAATCAGGACCCGGCGTACTGATTACATGCGTGGTCATAGGCCTTGTACGCACTAGTCCTGTCTACCGTTACTCTATCTCATGTACACGCAATTGCGTCGATGTCAACAATCCATCTTTTGAAAACCCGGTCTCCGAACATCCATCTTATTCAGAACCTCCATCCTCCCCTTCCACTCCGAAAACAAATCTCCTCCAATTCCCCCCCAGTCTCCTCACGCCATCCTCCAACAACCACCCTTTGATCTCACAAATTCTGCGCACGATGTCTTCCATGCGCCGATCTATTTCTTCCCCTGCAGTGTGCAAGTCGCTCTCCACCAACACCATATCATCTGGTACCGTTTTGATGGTTTCTACGAAGTTATTCGAAGTGGAACCGTCAAGCGTGTCGCCTAAATTGATGGCTGTGGAGAAGGAGGCGAAGATATCGACGGGAATGGCTGGGTTGAGATATTGCTTGAAGTTCGAGGCGGAGCCGGAGTAAGAGTGTAGGCAGACGCGAGGTGGGTGGGGCATCGACGTCTGAGTGGTGTTGGTGGAGGTGCTGGGCGTTAGGAAGGCGGTTGCGGAAGGATGATCAACGCCCCGTTTCTTGCTCTCCCGTTTACTCAGCACCTCTCTCTCATGTCCCACCCACAATTCCTTCAAAGTCTCAAACAGCAAACCATGTGCCTGAACTCCATGCACACTAACCGCTCGTCCCGTTTCAGCAGCCAGTCTCAACTGCTGTATCAAGATAGCTTTCTGGTGCGCCTGGTTGCATCGAAATGGTGTTAGTCGTCTACCCTCGCGTCCACCGGGTGTGAGGTTTCCATTGCGCTGGGATTCTAAGTCTGGATTCCAGGCTTCGGGTATGCGGAACGAACGGTCGAGTCCAACCTCTCCAACCAGCGCGAGTGGATATCTGTTTAAATACTTGCGCGTCTGCGCGAGGAAAGCCGAAAACGATAACGGATCAGGCAGAGACGAAAATACCCTTCTATCTTCCTCGTCTAGCTCTTCTCGCTTTGGTTGTAGCACCTTCTGATAATGCCGTATCTTCTCCTCTCCCTGCAACGTCTCCATCCCTTCACTTTCTGACCTCTCCCCTTGTTCCTCTTCCTCTTTTTTTATATACATCATATGCGCAAACCACGGATGCCACCCAAAACACGGCACTACACACTCTTCCCTCGCCCACTTCTCGACACTAGCAGACTTAACGCCGTATTCGTCCGCAACCTGCGTGACGAGCGATTGGTCCTGCCCGCGGGTACCCATTATCGTTAGACAGCGGGTTTTCATGGTGGGGATGGAGGAGATGCTGGACATGGTGTCTGTGGGGTGGCAGTGGGCGTCGTAGAGACCGAGGCGCCAAGGAAAGGGGGGTAGGTCTAGGTCTACGTGGGTAGTTTGAGGTGCCATGTTTTCCCCGTCTGGTTAGGTGGATCGGGGTGGCGTGGTCAGGTTTGGAGTAGGATTGAAAATGGGTGTGGTGTGGGACGGGATGGTTACGGAAGGTAGAGCGAGGCCGTGGGAAGATTTCGTTTTTTGGTTTTTCGTACAACGAGGTTGGGATTTGTGAATGTCGAAGTTGAATGATGGATTTGGCATGACGTTGGAAGGAGCTCGGCATACCTTCCTCGCTGGTCGGCACTCTAAAGCGTAAGCGGTATAGCGCATTTTGACGACTGACCTCGACCCTCCAAGCAACCCCACACCAGACACCCCACAAGCAATGTGCGATTGAACCAGTCTGTCTCAAACTAACGTTGGATCCTCGGAGCTTACAAATTGGTACCCATGAGGTCTTCATTCCACTCTTCTCTCCATTTTAATAACTCTTGTTGTTGCCGCCCAACTCTAAGAGCACACTGCCCGCGAAACGCTTAATACCATTCAGATATACTCAATGGCAAGGTGACACGTTGGCTACATCGAATTTACGGTACAGTTCTCGCCATCAAGTATTCTAGTCCCTAACACTGCCCATTGATGCCGTTACAAACGGGAACCCGTCGGCAGTTAGTCGAGTCTCTTTCCTACGCGATGTTCTGGATACCTACGTACACATATCAACGATTACTCTAGTAATGCAGCTAAGATCCTGAATTCTTTCGTCGTGCACTGACTTTTTCAACAGAACCTACTGACTAGACAATTGCGACTTACCCGATTAAGTAGCATGCGCCCTTTCCCCGCCCATCCCCTCTTTTGCGTTCTATCTCGGGTATATATGTGACCTTCTCGCCCGCTATCTTTCCATTTATCTGCAAGCATTTAACACCACACCTCCTACCGACCGCCCCCTCTCCTTTCTCAAAATGCCAAATCGCCTCACCAACAAAACCGCAATCATAACCGGCGCCGCCTCAGGCATTGGCCGCGCAACCGCTGTCGCCTATGCCCGCGAAGGCGCACAAGTCGTCGTCTCGGACCTCCATGAAACATCGCTCAACGTGCGGAACGTCGAAGCCCAAGAAATGACTACGACCGTAGAAGAAATCAAGAAGTTTGGCGGAAAAGCGATCTTCGTCAAGTGCGATACGAGAAATGCCGAAGAGATAGAAGTACTGGTGAAACGATCGATAGATGAGTTTGGGAGACTGGATATGTAAGACTCATCTGTGATCTCTTTGATGGTTCAAACCGTTGTCACCAAGTCACTCTTCCGATCCATCCCAGCATACAGCCACAGTCGACGGCATACCAAGTACCGCTCTACACCAAAACCCCCTCACGAGTAAAGTACTCACCCGAGAAAACAGCATGCTAAACAACGCCGGAGTTGGGGACCCCACAAGCCCAATCTGGGATTACTCCTCCGAAGCCTTTGACCAAATCGTATCCATCAACCTCCGCGGCGTCTTCCTAGGCACGAAATACGCTGCTCTTCAAATGAAGTCGCAAGCCCCTGACGTCAACGGCGACCGCGGCTTCATCATCAATGTTGCGTCGATTTTGGGGCTGAACGGTACGCCGGGACAGGGTAAGTTCTTTACCTCTCTTTGTTGACATTGGACTTTGGAGGGTTGTTGTGGATCGTGTGGGATTTGGAGGTATAGGTTTAACAGTTGGTGACATAGTATGTACTAATGTGGTGCGAACATTAGCGGGCTACGTCGCCTCGAAACACGGCGTAGTAGGTCTCACGAAAGCCGCAGCTTGGGACTGCGCACCACACCGCATCCATGTCAACAGTCTTTGTCCTGGCTGTGAGTCCAAGTGCCCCTCAAGCTAATCCACCTCCCCCTTTGTTCCACCCTTCTCATCGCATCTTCCACAGTCAACAAAACATCAACCCCAATCCCGCATCTCCGCTAACCCCCCTACCCCCAGACACCGCCACAGCAATGACAAGCCCCCACTTTGCCAACGCCGATGTCAAAGCAAAACTGGAGAGCATGCACCCCTTCCGCGGTCTCGGCACGCCTGAGGATCTCGCTAAAGCAGCTGTTTTTTTGGCAAGTGAGGACGCTGGATGGGTTACCGGGGTGGCGTTGCCGGTTGATGGGGGGTATAGCTGTATGTGAATGCTTTGACAACTTTGACTATGCAAAGGAAGTGGCCTTGCAAACGTCTGGCGGCCAAGTCTGGACGCGCTCGGGTCGCGGTATATGGCATTGTGGGCTAATGCTGTCCTTGGTTTTTGCGATGAGTGATCTGTCGTTCCTTCGTTTGGCGATGAAAGTGGGAGCATATAATTCAAATCTTTCGTTATCTATGAACTATGTCTATCATAAGCAGTGCATTACCGTCGTTGTATTGCAAATCAAGCGGATGCAAACATTGAATCCATCCATCACTCCCCACCAATGCTTTTAACACGAAAACACCATTTATTCGGACCAAGTTCCACTTAGACGGAATTCTAACGTACTAAGTCGACGGCTCCTCGACCTCATCCGGCTTCGTCGTCTCCGCGTCCGTCATCTCAGCATCCTTGGCTTCAGGCGCCTCAGCCTGCTTCTTGGACTCCTCTTCCCGCTTCTTGCGCTCAATTTCGGCCTGCCTGGCTGCGTGCGCATCTTGCTGCTTTTTCATGACGGCTTGTCGCTCCTCCTCGACCTTGTCGTTGTAGCGCTGGATGATTGGGCCGGCGATGGAACGGATCTCGTCCCTCTTGGAGATGTACTGGGCTTTTGTGGCATCCTCACCATCCTCGTAAAGCCAGTCCTACACTATTGTTAGCATTATTCACGTAGGATCAGTCTGTATGTGACTTACCTCCATGATCTCGAGCTTGGCGGAAAGCTTGGCCTTCTCGTCATCGCTGGCGAACTCGGCGTATTGGTCGGTGATCTTCTCCTTGAGCTCGTAGATGAACGACTCGAGGTCGTTCTTCTGATGCTCAGTATCCGCCACCAACTTGTCCTCCATGATCATCTCGTTCTCCTTCTCCGCGTTGGCGTCTTTTGTAGCCTGGTCCAATGCTGCTGTGCCTGCTGACAGCGGCAGGTCGCCCTTCCGTTGCTGCTTCTTGACCTTGCGCGTCTTCGGAGGCTCTTTGGGCTCTTTTGAGTCGACGTCCATTGCCTGTCGCGGAACTATTAGCGGGTCTGCCACATGCATGGAAGAGAACTCAACACTAGCTTTCTGTCTTTTCGCGGCGCGTTCTGATGGATTGCCATCGGGTCGCTGACCGTTACTCGTGTCGAAAGAAGCGAAATCGTCCGAACGATGAATACGTACGTCTCCCTCCTTCTTTTCTTCCGGTATCGGCTCCTCGACCTCGGTCTCCTCCACGTAGTAGCCAGATTCGACGTTGAGAACGCCGTGCACGTTGAGGCGTGCCTTGAGCTTGCAGATCATGAAGTCGCCCTTGGAGTCCTCCTTGACGCCCTTGACGGAGAAGCGTCCGATCCAAGGGTTGGTCTTGCCCGGCAGACCCTCGGGCTTCGCGTACTTGGCTTCGAGATCAAAGGGGTGTTTTCGGTAAAATGTGAGGATCTTGGTAGAAGGCATGACGTTGCCCTTGTTGAAGACAGTCAGGCTGGTGTCCTCGTCGGGAATGTCCTCGGACTTCTCCCAGGTGAATTCAATGGGGTAGTTGACCATGTCGTGGACGGAGAAATCACGAACGCGGAACACGGGCGATAGGATGGCGCAGCTGAAGGCGCATCCTCGCGCGACAGCCTCGTCCTGGTTGAGAGTGAAGGAAAGCGGCTTGCCAAAGAACTCCTGTATGGCGGTCTTGAGAGAGGGAACACGTGTGCAGCCACCAACCATCTCGATGGCGTCGATGTCTTCGGGCTTCAGCTTCGCCTCGGCCAGGGCCTGCTCGATAGGAACAGTGGCACGATCGAGCATGGGGCGAATGAGCTCCTCCAGCTCCTCGCGCTTAAGTAGACTCCGCACGTCAACGTCGTTCATGACGGATTCGATGTTGAGTGGGGCGGCCGAGTTTGCCGATAAGATCTTCTTGAGCTTCTCGACGCCGGCGACGACACGGAAGCGGGCTTTGGCGTTCTCGTTGATGTCAATCTTGTACTTCTCCTTGAACTCCTTGGCAAAGTGGTCGACGAGGGCCTTGTCAATGTAGCGTCCACCAAAGTGTCGGTCCCAAGCGGTTGACTTGACGGCCAGTTCGCCTTTCCGGAACTCGACGACGGCAACCTGGTAGTTGCTGTGGCCAATATCGACGAAGACGACTCTTCGCGGCTTCTCCTCTGGGCTCGGAAGATCGGTCTTGGTGATGCCGTAGCCGAGGGCGGTGGCGGTGGTGTCGTTGATCAGCCTCAGGCACTTGAGGCCAGCAATGTCGGCGGCGTCCAGCAGGGCCCTCCGCTGGGCGTCCGTGTACCACACGGGGCAGCCCATGACGACGTCGGCCACGGGCAGCTTCAGCTCGGCGGAGGCGGTGCCCTTGATCTTTGTGAGGAACATGGACACGATCTGCGTGGCCGTGAACTTTTCCTTCTTGCCCATGTACGTCACCTCGGCGCCGACCTGGCCGTTGACGTCGACGAGCGGGGCCGACACGAAGTCCTTCTCGAGCTGTACATCGGGGTCATTGAGGGTGCGGCCGGCGATGCGCGAAAAGCTCGAGACGGTGTTTTTGAGGTTGGAGACTTCCTGGTTCTTGGCAGCCTCGCCAATGTACCTGCTCTTGGGGCCGAAGCCTACAAGAGAGCTGGACAGGTCAGTATAGGTTTTTGTTTCGCGGTGTGGGCAACTTACGGAGTGGCGCGGTTGGAGACTTCATTTGCAATCTGCAGAGCGTTAGCACACGAACAGCAGCAAGGGCGACATGCAGGTCCATGTACGTACCACGTCGACACCGCGATTGCGCGCAACGGCAATGGCGGTGTTGAGCGTCCCCAGATCAACGCCCACGACAGACATGTTTATCGGTGGAGAGGCGGGGTATCGGGGGGGCAGTCGTAAGCGGGTTTTGAAAGGTGTAGAGGGAGTCGAAAGGTGTGGGGGAGGGCGGGTGGTGCAATATAGAAGAGCGTGGACAGGCTCTGTTGGGTGTAAAAAAAGATGTGCCTGGCGGGTATGGAGGCGTGATTCTGGCAGCTTCTCGAGATTTCGGTCAAATTCTAT
>Ga0247803_1001758_pt1 | contig 11178 bp, 17 predicted proteins | sample UWRJL014104B1_FD_180928 | JGI IMG/M metagenome (GOLD analysis project Ga0247803, IMG submission 180928) | Plant litter microbial communities from Arlington Agricultural Research Station in Wisconsin, United States - UWRJ-L014-104B-1 | ecosystem: Environmental > Terrestrial > Plant litter >...
GTGCGTGGACGAAATGCTGCCGCATTCACGAGAGGTGGAAGACCGCGTCAGGCTTGACGATATCGATATGAGTGATGATGGGTTTGTTTCTGGCGTACGGTTTCCTCTCTACTTACTCTCCTTCCTTTCCTCTTCTCTGCATCCCGAGGCGCGTGGTGGCACACGTACGGAGACCTTTTCGACGTCCCTTACATTTCCCTATGCTGGAGCGCTCACCGGAGCCTTGCGTTTCTCCTTAGCGCCACTTCCTTTCCTCTCGGCATTTCACATCTTTTGGGGCACACTTGCATTACGGAGGGCTTAATTCACACGGCTTACCTGGTGTTCTGGACCATGGGCGTGGTCGGCAAGGCAGGATCCTGCCTGGGAGCTAGGGTTGCGGGTTGGGCCGCCCCACCTTGAGGGTTGACTCAACGATTCGGTTTACCGCCTCGTATAGATATCCGATATAAATGACCCCACTGTTCCCCACCGTGGTACTGGGCTTGGCTGCTCGTGTTTGCGGTGCGTGTGCATAGCTTGTACGGAATGTTGGTGTCGGGCTATTGTTTTCCGCGGTCGTGCATGCAGGTGCAATGTCGGACTCTTTGTAGAGATCATTTATCTGCGCTTATCGTGATTCGCTCGGAGACTCCTCGGATTACAAGTGTAGACGTACGGAGGGCTTGGCTTTATTCTCAGGTATTGATGTCTGTAGGGAACGAGTACTTGAATGCGTGCCTACCCAATAAACATGAAGCACTATAAGAGTGCTTCTTGGAGTACTACATACTGAGAGTGATTAGTGTGATTCGTTCGACTAAGCAGACCTAGTCACCGAGCGCTCACCATGCTCAGTAGCGCCCGAGGCACTGCGCACGTCATGTGACTGTCCGCCGCAGCAACTGTACATGCATGCCGGCCCATAGAGGACGCCGACGAACTGTGAGATGTGAGATCGTGATGCTTTTGCTCTTGCGTTATCCAACATCATTGTGACGTATAGATCTCTTAAAGGATAGAACAACGCTAAAACAAAAGCCGATAGAGAGTAAGATAACTACTCTCTATAGGACAATTCGATAACAACGCGGCAGGATCCATTAGTGGACCAGTGGCCATGCTGTTGTCACCGTGTTAAAATCTATAATCTTTGAGGGCTCAGGGACAACGACGGCATCAAAAGGCATTTGCAGAATAATTCGCACCCCTTATCACGACAAGGAATATGTCCTCTTGGCTGAAGAGTCGAAGAGAGGTGGGAGACTGAGCTGCCTTACAGTCACTTCACCGTCGAAATGGGTGGATCCAGGTGGTTCGAGGGCCTGGTTACACCCCTTTCCACTCTCAGGAGCGGCTGATAGAACCGAAGGATATGCTACGTATGGTGCAGGCACGAGAGTCGCCATTGTTAGACGCCGAAGAGAATATGTGGTTGAATGAGGATATCGGGTCGCGGATGCTGCTGAGGTAGCGGCAATTGGAGTGATACGAGAGAAAAAAGACTTCTCCTACATTGTTTGTTATTTCTTTTTTTCTTTTTCTTTATTTTCTTTTGGAAAACTATTGTCGTGGAGTCAAAGTCGTTGATGGGTAGAGCACCAAGGCGGAAACTACAATTCTAGCGACCGGACCTTAGACTCCGGCTCTTCTCGAGAGCGCAGGCTTAGCCGTACACTAGATCTAGCTAAACTATGACGACCTCTCTGCGAAATTGCTGACACTTAGCTAAAGATGAAGCCGTCTTGCATCATTCTGCAAACGCCTTATTGACTGGATGTACGTATAAAACCACTTACAGCTAACGCCCTATACTTACACTTTACAAGAAGTGGAGCAGTGTATGCATTTGAGACCCCGTATCAGGTGGGACCATTCCCGTGACATGTCCCATATGGCCGCATGCATATGCGGGTGACTGAAAGGAAACAGGAAATGTCTATAGCTAAAGCTACGAGCCACTGACACTTCCTCGCTAGCTTGTTATATATGTGTGAACAGTCTAGCTGTTCATATAACAGGAGTAAGATTCCACGTCCTAAATATAACATCTGACTCTATTTTCACAGCAGCTCCTGAACGCAATGGATCATGCTGGCAGCATCAACTCGTCATGAGTTGGTGGCTCCGACGAGCAGAATATGCGTCCAGCCCCCCTCCCGGGGCCTTAAGTATAACCCACTAGCTCACCTACAATGTCAGTCCCATTATAGGAGAAACATGGCAACATGGACGAGTTAGCACCATGGACGAGTTAGCACCATGGACGAGTTCGCAATAGGATCTAAAGGCCCGAATGTTTCTCAATTAGGCTACGACAACTAAGCCGTAGAAAAAGGCATCTCAACCTCGAGAGCCTTGATAAACTTCCCCAGCGCATCTTTGTTACTGTAGAGCGCGTAGTAGTCATCATTCGTGGCACCCCAGAGCCTGCAACACTCTTCGGGATAATATCTTGTATTCTCCCAATCAATCACGACCACGACGTCCAACGTACACTTGTCGACAAGGAGGTTTCCGGGTCCCACATCCCATGCCAGAATCAAAATTTGGCCTTCCTAGATGACTGCACTGGCCAGACAGCTCCCTTGTCGTACTGCGTCACAAACGGAGGCGGGATGACAGTCCCATTGAGACCCGTAGTGGTGGACCGCGGGAGATTGGCCAGCTGAGGCAAAAGCACCTCGTAAATGGGACGGCAGACGTTTGCTTCTACCGTCGGTCGGCAGCTGGAGCACTTGAACAAGCTATGGGCGGGACACTCGGCCCGGACATCGCCAACCGGGACGGCGTTAGGGTAGAGTTGTGTCTTAAGCAGAGCATTCTACTGTGGGTAGCTTGTAGTTTGTCGTTCGTATCGAAGAGTAGTCTGTATCTGTATCTGTATAAGTGCATTCTAAGGAATAGTGGCCATCATATGCGCCAGCACGCAATCGGCGAGAAAAAGACGCCGAAGCCAAGCACAAGGCTTCCGTCTGATGATCAGGCCAGAGTGAGGAGTGGACTGTCGAGTCCGACTGCGGCCGTAGCTAGGCAGAACACCGCAACACGCACTGCCAATTATCAGTGGATGCAGGCTTGTAAGCAGATCATGGTCCGCGGGGGCGCCTCAAGCCTTCCCACTGAGCTCAGGCGCGTTCAGTAGCAGAGCTTTAGATTCAGATGCACAATCTAGTGGTCCTATGCACTATCGGACAGGCTCGTGCATGCTTTGGGACGCCATGGGAAGAATTCTAGCATTACTGAGGATTCGTTTCACATTCTAATAGGACGCAAAAGGTATGGCTGCATAGTGAATTTTTTTTGTATAGCGGAATGGCCCGAATGTCTATCCAACCCTATGTGGCAACAGCCAGAGAATAACATCGTCGGGTTCAAGGCCGTCCATTAGATCCTGACGATGTGCCGAAATGTCATAAAACGGAGATAGGAGTCCAATGTACGCTCGGAAGAATGAGACATGAGAGACCCACGCATGGCTAGACAAGAAGAGGGGTGTTACAACCCCTGGTCATACCTGCAACCTGGGTTTCTCATGAGCGGAACTTGACTGGCAAGCGATGGCCGGGATGTCGACCTAAGAGCAGTGGCGAATCTTCGTGCTGCCAGCTTGCATTGCTCCTACGAGCTGCTCCTCATTTTCCGTCATCTCGTTCGGTATTCTTTGCTTCATCGATTGGAAGGAGGGATCAGAGAAGCATACAGTAACGAGTGGCTCCAAGGATGCGGTGTGGTCTCCGAGGGATGTGAAGCAAGGTGTAGTTTCCATGGGGTGAGGGGCGCGGTTCGCTTGCGGCAGGTTGCCAGGAAATTGCAATACGGACGAATGACCTTCGAATTAGACAGCGTATCACGACATAATTGTTGGATGCGGTCAAGAGTCATATTGTCAGATGTAAAGTATCGCATAGAGGGACAAATGCGTCACAAAGCCACGTCGCTGTCTCACCCCTTGAATGCGACGATCTTGAAAATGGTACGCAACCGTGGCCGCGTGGTGCTCTTGTTCGCGTCCGCCCTCAGTATGATCGTGAGTGGTACATCTCGGCGTACATGGCACCTGAATGTGTTGCGTACATCTTCTCGACGTCGGCTGCGTTGCCGTATGCACATACGTGCGCGGGTTTTCGTCCCTAGTCCCCACATCGTGCGGACTTTGATGGACACGTGCGTGCCGCAGTGCGAGCACTCGTTCTTGAGGACTGTTCGTGATGGTCGCGGACACAGCTATACGCACAGCGATAGTCGATGGGCGCGATGACTAACGCGCTGCGCATTTCAGCAACGTAATGCAGGCCTCAGCGCTTGGTCGTTCACGATCTTGGAGGTCACGGTGATGACCTTGATTATGAACTTGGCTGGGCGCACGGCCAGCGGCAACGGCATGAGCGTAGTCAGTACGCTGCTTGGTTCTGGCTCAGGAGGCAAGCTACTACGAGCCACGGGATAGACTCGTAGGATTTCGGGGAACGGTGTAACAAGTCGCCTGCGAAGCCTGGCACAGGTCCTACCTGCGCGGTGGCGGGTACCTTCTTGTGGCAGCCGACGGGAGACACAAAGGGTCCTTGTACGTGCCGAGGAATGGGGCGTGAAGCTTACATGGGCTTACGAAGGCTTATGTGAAACTTGTGCTTGGGTAGGCGGCATGAGCCGAAGTGTCTCTCCTGTGCGGAAACGCGCGGTTTGTGCTGATGCGTTCATGCTGGTGATTAGCCGGCTATGGGGAGGACGGCGGCATGTAAAAGTTAGGTATACGGGTATGTCTCCTTATGGAATGAAAATGCTCATATGTGTAGTTTCCGTGCGGAATACTAAGTAAGTCGACCGAGGATCGGATGCTGGCCTGCGAGCGAGATATCATCCGCCCAACTTTGCTATCTGTCTTATGAGATCTTTGATCTTCATCTCTACGCGGGATACCGCAGCACCCGCGCTCCCGCTGGTATTCTTTTCGGCGCGGATGAAGTACTCTTGAGCTCGCCGTAGTTCTGCCAAGCTGTCTGTATGCTTCCTCATCTTTTCTGTTGTTGACTCAGCGGCGCTGCGAATATCATCTTCACTAGCGTCCATGTTCCAGTCTTCATCGTCGTCCTGCTGTTGGGGCTTCCGAGCACCGACGATGAGGTCGCTGATCCACAGTCCAACATTGGCTCGCAGTAGCAGAAGCTGTGCATGCTTGTCGAATGGTGGCGATACCACAAGCTGATCCAGTCGTTCGCATATTTCCCTTGCACGAGCAATCTCCTCGTCGTGGATTGCTTCTTCTCGAGCACAGACGTCGGCAGCTGTGACTGTCGTATCACCTTCCGAAGCAACGCTTGCGGATCTCGCGCGTTGACGTTCGATCAGCTTTCGTCGTGCATCCTTGCTTTTCTCAAGAACGGATCGGATCCAGATGGAGAACATGGGCGGATAGAAGATCCTGTTATCAACGGCCTGGGGGTGTGATGTCTTGTGGTGCGGGTATTGCACAATGAAGCGCTCGTAGTAGTCCCGTGCCAATTCAAAGCCTGCGTCAGTGATATCGTCACCCTCTGCTCGAGATTGCTCGTCATCAGCGCCGCGCTCCTGGTCGTGTTCGTTTTGGCTGCTATTGAAGTGGCTTGGATGTTTCCGGCGTAGTAGCGTCTCCGCGCCGATTCCCCAGCGCGCATGGTTGCGCGGGTCGATGGGGCGACCGGCCACCTGGGTCCTCAAAATCATGCCCCAAGCTCGTGCTGCGCGATCGTAATCTCCCTCGAGTAGACAGCGGTGCATTACAGCAGACAAGACATCCAGGTGCGTCTGCCTCAACGCAGGCTTCTCGCCCGTTCCGCCGATGGCATGGCTCTTGGACGTGGCATCAGCGGTGTAGACAGCGGGATTCAGGCTTGAAAGTTGCTGTTGGACTTTGGCGTAGTTGAGTTGGTCTTTTGAGGATCGAGCAGCGCTGTGGGGAAAGGGGGGCGGGGGGAGCTCTGTTTGTGGGATGTCAGAGGGTGTTAATTGCGCGTTTGAGGCGGGAGACAGCCCCTTTGCGTCGTCGCCGGGGCCGTCCAGCGGCCCTTCGCTCTCGTCGTCATGTTTCCGCTTGGTGATGTTCTTGTATTGGCCGGCGCGCAGCGAGTGTGTGGTTTGCTGGCCGGGCCGCAGATGGGTAGCAAAGTGCTGCATGTTTGCGCTGCTACGGGCCCTGCAGTCCAATGTCGACGACGACGACTAGGGGGCGTGATTGGGGTCAGCGAGCATGATTCGAGCCGAGTGTCGCTCTCGCTGTCCGCGCCAGGCCAGATGCCGTAGGGAGTCTGTCTGCAACTCCAGGGCCAGCCCATCACGTCCACCGTCGTCGAGCAGCTGACTAGCCTATCTTGGCATCATTGGAGACGCCTCCAAGAGCCTCACCGCACGACCGCCGCCGCCACCACCACAACGCTCCCCTCCTACCCCCCGACTATTCTTCTCGTGGCCCGCCGTCACTGCTGGCAGGCCTTCGAGTATGGGCCAGGCCAACTCCCGGGGCTCGCCAGACTCGTCTTCGCGTCCCCGCAGCAGACTACGCCCGGCATCATGGGCGCCTGCGCTGCATCCGCCGCCGCCGCCACCACCACCGCAGGCTGCGAGCGACAGCGTGCCTGAGATGGTGCAGGTGCCGCGCCCGTCTTCACGGCCCCTTTCGCAGCGCTTCAACCCCTTCAACGTCCTTTCCGCGCCGTATGAGCGCTCAGATGCTGGCTCGTCTGGGCCGGAAGGTGTCATCAGCACGCCTCCTCGCCGCTCCAGAATGACGCGCGCCCGCTCATCGCTCTCTTCTATACCGAGCCTACTCCACCGCCGCATTTCCACGAGGAGCCGAGACGTAGATTCGGCGTACGCTTCCTCTTCGACTACATCCTTTACCGCGACGTCGCGATCCACCCTCCGCCATACCACGAGCACGGGCTACGAACGCAGCCCATATCTTCCGCGAGTGCAGGTGCCGGAGCTGGACCTCAACTTTGAAGCCCTGCCCAACACCAGCAATACCAGTGCCGAGTCCGCTCAATCACCTCCCCCGCGGCTCAGCTCGGCGAGACGGGATGGGAGGACGTCGTCTTTGCTACCCTCGTTCAGACCCGATCGGGGCCTGCGGAGCATGACAAGCTCATTACGTCGGAGGCGATCTCCAATAAGAAGAGAAGAGGACCAGGCTGCCATGCTCTCCCGTCTGCTGTCGGTCGCCGCAGCTGCCACCGCAGCCTCCCTCATGGGCGACGACCACAGAGCCGTCTCGGAAGCCCGGAACGTTGCGGGCGATGGCGAGGACGGAACGTTCGACAGTTTCTTGCAAGCTTTGCAGAATGGCAGGATAGCGTCAGCGCTGAGGCAGAGTGGCAACGCAGGTGACGAAGGAAGCGAGGCTCCAGGAAGCAACCCCGCACCGCTCAACTTCTTCAGGATGTTCAGGTTCGGAAGCCCGACTGGCAACCGGAGGAGTGAGACTAGATCAGGCAGCCGCGGGGGAACTGGTGACAACCAGGACGGAGAGGGCGAAGGCGATGGAAGGATGGTGCCCATCATCATCGTGGGCATCAGGTCCATCAACCCTGGGAGCGGGAACGAGCGGGACGAGAACATACCGCCATTCCTCGACGCTCTTTCTAGCTTTCCTACGCCGTTGGCCTCCCCAGGAGACGATGCGATGGACGGGATGCTGCGTCAGCCCCAAAACGGCACGCGGTTCAGCCATCGGCGGCGTGCCTCTATGGGAGGGGTGAACAACTTTTCCTCGAGCTACGACAATCAACGACACTATCGTGCACCCGACCGCCCGCGGCCATGGTCCACTCTCACCGACTCGCCCTCAGGCCCCCTCCCGCCGCCCTCAACCCCCGCCAGCTCTGGCCTCTCCGCCGTCTCGTCCGGAGCAACGACACCGACCCTCCCAACGCCTCCATCTCCGACCGTACAGTCCTCGACCCCTTCGCGTCGTGGCAGCTTCATACGTCGGGCTACTGGTGCTAGTTTGGAACCCACAGTGGAGGAGCCACAACCACATCACCGCACGCCTCGCCAGCGACGACTAAGCGAGTCCGACTTTACGAGATTTGGATCTGGCTCTGCGCGCCGGAATGGGGTTGTTGAACCTGACCACAACCCCGGAGAAGGCTCACGGAGCTGGATCATCTACGTGCTTGGGGGAAGCTACCCCGAGAACCACCCAATACTCACTACACCGAGTCTATTTACCGACTCGCCGACATATGAAGATATGCTCCTTCTTTCGAGTATGCTTGGTCCCGCGAAACCACCCGTAGCAAGCGAGGAAGACGTTGCTGCCGCGCCGGGGGTTTACACGATCCAATTCCAGCCACCGGGGCTTATTGCTGTGGCTGTCGAAGGTCCGGATGTAGTCGCACTTCCAGCCGATGCTCGCTGTTTGGTGTGCTTGTCCGATTTTGAGATTGACGAAGCCGCCAGAAAGCTAGTGCAGTGCGGACATCTGTTCCACCAGGAATGTATCGACCAGGTGAGTTTACAAACGCCATCATTACCGCACATTGCTTACTTCGTCGCAGTGGTTGACAACCGGTCGTAACTCATGCCCATTGTGCAGAGGCCAAGGTGTTGATGAAAAGTCGGAGCCTGCTCTACAGGTCACAAACCCCGATCTCGATGTTGCCGATGCCTCGATGCAGGATGTCGCATGATACCCCGGCTGCCCTATTTTTGCATCGTCAGCCTGCCGTGTTATGCAGTCTCGGTACTCTCTATTTTGGATCTATCCAATGACGGCTGCCCTCTCCGGAGAAGCCATTTGTTTCGCCGGAGCTCCAGGTTCACGGCTCGTCGTAATACCTCGTCATTACCTCGTCATTTAGTTTTTGCAGCGTTAGGCGTCTCTCGGTGCGGGTTTGGGTATATAGGCCGTACTGAGCTTTCGGAAAGGGGAATATAGGTATAGCGACGTTGAGATATCATTGAACTGGGATCAGGGCATTTGTTTTGATTTGGGAAATGATGAATATGAAGAGGCGTTGGGTCAGGGGTGAGCGAGCGACGAGCGCGCCATCTGATTCTGGGATATCCATGGCTATATGTTTCCTTGTTGTTTGGGAAGAGGACTGCCAACGCGAAACGGGCGCCATGACTGCAACGAACATTTCTCTCCACCTTATTATATGGAACTGCGTGTACATGCCATCTATCAAATTGTGGTGGAAGATCAATGCGAGCACCGTAATGCGCATGAGCTTGCTGGCGAAGATGAGACCTTTGTCGCATGCTGTAACAGCAATATAGCTGATGTCAAATCTCACGACAGTGTGTGTGATATGATAATATAGCTGCTGTCAAATCTCACGACAGTGTGTGTGATATGATGATATCTACCGTGGAAGCTCAATTCATCCGCTTTTCCCCCCATCTCACTAGCTATTTATGGTAACTCATTCGTAAGTCGCCGTTGCAGAGGTCTAGCGCCACCAATTCGAGCCCGTGCTTCGGAGGCAAATGGAACTGATGAAATGTCCAATATTCCAGTTCGGAGAGAACGCGCGTATTCGTATAGGACCGGCTGTTGGAATGAAGGGCTCCAGGATGATGGCAGCGCAGGGTAGGGCCAACGGCGGACGGGCTCGATGCAGCGAGTATCCGCAGAGTTCGACGGGTCGGCATGTGTTATAGCGTGCACGCACCCGCGGGAGGAATCCCGATTTTATCTCTCGTACGACTCATGGAGTGAAGGTTTGCTGGGACTTGGGGTGTTCTGGAAGCCGACATGGGGGGAGGATTGGGTTTGGGTGGCGAGAGGCAGAGATGAGTGCCAAGAGGATGATCTTGATGCTCTAAGTTAGGGAGGGTTCGTGTTAGAGGGGTAGATGATGGGTAGTGCAGAGGCTGATGAGATGAGGGCCTCCCGGGGCAATATTTTTCTATGAATGTAGTCGCCCCGTGGGATTGGGAATGGGGACACGGGGATCACAGGCACCGCACGGCTCCTGCACGGCGGCTATCACAGCTCCTCATGTCCGAAAGCGAGTAGGTAGCCGCCAGGAACGGAGATAGGGATGGGGGTGGTGTACATGGATCCCCCCGCGAAAGGTGGACATGCAGACTCGAGGTTGAGGTTGAGCGCGGACTCGACATTAGGCGCTCGGTCAGCAAGACATCTGATGTTTGTTTCCTACTATGGGGGTCCACCATCACAACGCGCAACACGAGGCGTACCGGGACCCGAGAGGGCAAGGTTGCGGCCGGCAGCCATGGTGTTTAAACTTTGCAGAGTTCGCGAAAACTAGCCCTTCGCGGTAGAGTCCTCGACAGCCTAGTCGTCACAACGTCGCCGCAATCTGTCAACGTCGGCGGCCGTTCATGCGCCTGCCGCTGCTGGCGTCCACCATGGCGCACCGTCACTTGACCATCCGCCCTGCTGTGTCTCCGTGCTCAGTGCACGGCAGGACAAAAAGCAACTGGAGAGAGAGAGAGCATGTATGCGGGGCTTCTGCCTTTGGACGAATCCCAAGACATGGGATGATAAAGCCTGGGCTTCGAGGTGAGGTTGGGATGAGAGTGAACACCGATTGCCCAAACGGGAGCATGGCTCGTGTTGCGAGTGGCCGCTGGCAGCGCTCATTTGACGGCAAATCAGACCGGGGCTTGAAGTTTGTTTTGCTGCTCATCCCGCGAATGACGACGATGGCCTGCTGGCGCCGAAGACGGACGGTGGATCTAGAGGACTGCCGTATATGCATCTCCGGGCATATCGCAAGCATCGACACACCACCACCCACGGACGAACCTGGGCGGCGGATAGGCCGGAAGAGCAGGCGCCACGGCTCGTACACGTTACTAGGGCGTACAGTCACAGGTAGAGAGGTTTCTGCGCAGGAGGTCGAAGTGCAGGCGGGCGACATGTCCGTTTCAACGACAGTCTGTGTGTTTCAAGGGCCGATCGACGGGTCTCCTACTTGGAGACTGCTGCTACGGCAGGGTTCAAGCTTGCGAGGCACGTGGCGCCCGCCCACCGCGCCGGTACTGTACATTGACCATCCGCCATGGCTTCCAACTGTCCACCGCAATGCTGGGGAGGCCAAGCACCACCGGCCCATGGTTGAAGTCTCCAGCCGTTGATGCCTCTGGCCTGCTGTCCGTCACTCGCCGCCAATACCGCTGGGTAAAGGTGTGTGGTAAGTAGCGTCTGCTGCAGTCTTCGGCACATACGGCTCGCTCGGGGGGAGGGGG
>Ga0247803_1001759_pt1 | contig 11177 bp, 11 predicted proteins | sample UWRJL014104B1_FD_180928 | JGI IMG/M metagenome (GOLD analysis project Ga0247803, IMG submission 180928) | Plant litter microbial communities from Arlington Agricultural Research Station in Wisconsin, United States - UWRJ-L014-104B-1 | ecosystem: Environmental > Terrestrial > Plant litter >...
GTCGCGAACCGAGACGTGCAGCTCGTCGTACAGCGACAGGGCGAGGCCGAGCGTGTCGAAGCCGGGGCCGAGGTTCGCCGTCGTCGCTGGCACCTTCACCGTGACCGAGCGACCGGTCAGGTCGGGCGCGGGCTGCAGCGTCATGCCTTGCTCAGTCCGAGCACTTCGGCGATGGCCGTCGTGTCGACGGGCACGATCGTGGGGGTGATCTCGTCGCCCGTGGCGGTCTTGAGCGCCCACTGCGGGTCTTTGAGGCCGTGGCCGGTGACGGTCAGGACGACCGTCGAGCCCTTGGGGATCTGGCCGGCGTCGGCCCGCTCGAGCAGTCCGGCGACGCTGATCGCCGAGGCGGGCTCGACGAAGATGCCGACCTCGCCCGCGAGGATGCGGTACGCCTCGAGGATCTTGTCGTCATCGATGGCGCCGAAGTAGCCGTCGGTGGCCTCGCGCGCCGCGATGGCGAGGTCCCACGATGCGGGGTTGCCGATGCGGATCGCGCTGGCGATCGTCTCGGGGTGCTTGACGACGTGGCCGACGACGATGGGCGCGGATCCTGAGGCTTGGAAGCCGAACATGCGCGGGAGCTTCGTGGTGGCGCCACGCTCGAGCTCTTCGGCGTAGCCGCGCGAGTAGGCGGTGTAGTTGCCGGCGTTGCCGACGGGGAGGATGTGGATGTCGGGCGCGTCTTCGAGCACCTCGACGACCTCGTAGGCCGCGGTCTTCTGGCCGTTGATGCGGTCGGGGTTCACCGAGTTCACGAGGTGAACCGGGTAGTTGGCCGACAGGTCGCGGGCGATGTCGAGGCAGTCGTCGAAGTTGCCCTGCACCTGCAGCAGCTCGGCGTTGTGGGCGATGGCCTGGCTGAGCTTGCCGAGCGCGATCTTGCCCTCCGGCACGAGCACGACGGCCTTGATGCCGGCGTGCGTGGCGTAGGCGGCGGCCGAGGCGGAGGTGTTGCCGGTCGAGGCGCAGATGACGGCCTTGGCGCCGTGCTCGATCGCCTTCGAGATGGCCATGGTCATGCCGCGGTCCTTGAAGGAGCCGGTCGGGTTCATGCCCTCGTACTTGACCCAGACGGTCGCGCCGGTGCGGGCGGAGAGCGCGGGAGCGGGCAGCAGCGGGGTGCCTCCCTCTCCGAGGGTGACGACGGGCGTGGCATCCGTGATGTCGAGGCGGTCGCGGTACTCGTTGAGCACTCCACGCCACTGGCGGCTGATCACCTTGCTGTTTGGCACTTACAGTCCCTCTACTCTCAGTACGGAAACCACGGCACTCACGACGTCGTTGCTTGCGAGTGACGCGACTGTTGTTGCGAGTGACGACTCGGTTGCCTCGTGGGTGACGATTACAAGGGTAGCGGTGGGAAGAGAGTCGCTCTTACCGTCGCTTACGGATTGTGACACGGCCTCGACCGAGACGCCGTGGTCGCTGAACAGGCTCGCGATCGTGGCGAGCACGCCGGGCTGGTCGACCACGGTGAGGGTGATCTGGTAGCGGGTGCGCACGCTCGACATGGGCAGGACCGCGATGGTGGCGTGCGTCGACTCGGCAATGCCGGGGCCGCCGATGACGTGGCGGCGGGCGGCGGAGACGAGGTCGCCGAGCACGGCGGAGGCGGTCTCGATGCCGCCGGCGCCCGCGCCGTAGAACATCAGGCTGCCCGCGGCCTCGGCCTGCACGAAGACGGCGTTGTTCGCACCGTGGACAGCGGCGAGCGGATGCGCCACGGGGATGAGCGCGGGATGCACTCGCGCTGAGACGCCGTACTCCCCCGTCTCCACGCCGTCGTCGTCGGTGATGGCGATGCGCTCGCAGATGGCGAGCAGCTTCACGACATAGCCGGCCTTGCGGGCGGCGTCGACCTGCTCGGCGGTGACCTCGGTGATGCCCTCGCGGTGCACCGACTCGAGCGGCACGGTGGTGTGGAAGGCGAGGCTCGCGAGGATCGCGGCCTTCTGCGCCGCGTCGTAGCCGCCGATGTCGGCTGTGGGGTCGGCCTCCGCGTAACCGAGCTCGGTCGCGATGGCGAGCGCGTCGTCGAGCGTGTCGCCGTTGACGTCCATGCGGTCGAGGATGAAGTTGGTCGTTCCGTTGACGATGCCGAGGATGCGCGTGACCCGGTCGCCGGCGAGGCTGTCACGCAGCGGGCGGATGATCGGGATCGCGCCGCCGACGGCCGCCTCGTAGTAGAGCTGGGCGCCCACCTGCTCGGCCGCCTCGAACAGCTCGGGGCCGTGGGTGGCGAGCAGCGCCTTGTTTGCGGTGACGACGTCGGCGCCGGAGTTGATGGCCTGCAGGATGTAGCTGCGCGCCGGCTCGAGGCCGCCCATCAGCTCGACGACGATGTCGGCGCCGAGGATGAGGCTCTCCGCGTCGGTCGTGAGCAGGTGCTTGGGGATGGCCGGGGTGCGCTCTGCGTCGATGTCGCGCACGGCGACCCCGACGAGCTCGAGGCCCGCTCCCGAGCGGTTGGCGAGCTCTTCGCCGTGCTCGAGCAGCAGCGCGGCGACCTGGGCGCCGACGCTGCCGCCGCCCAGGAGGGCGACTCGGAGGTTGCGGTACTCGATCATGCGTTGTTTTCCAATCCAGCATCCCTGCTGAGTAGATCCGCCTCGGTCTCGCCGCGGACGATGATGCGCGCCACGCCGTCGCGCACTGCGACGACGGGGGCACGGCCGAGATAGTTGTAGTTGCTCGCCATGGCCCAGCCGTAGGCGCCGGTGGCCGGCACGGCGAGGAGGTCGCCGGGCGTGACGTCGCCGGGGAGGTAGTCGGCGTGCACGACGATGTCGCCGCTCTCGCAGTGCTTGCCCGCGACGCGCACGAGGGCCGCGTCGGCGTTGGACGTGCGGTTGGCGATGCGGGCCGAGTAGTCGGCGGCGTACAGGGCGGGGCGGATGTTGTCGCTCATGCCGCCGTCGACGGAGACGTACTTGCGCACGGCCGTGCCGTCCACAAGCACGTCTTTGATCGTGCCCACCGTGTAGAGAGTCGTCGTCGACGGGCCGATGATCGAGCGCCCCGGCTCGATCGCGATGACCGGCACGTCGACGCCGAACTCCGCCGCGAGCCCGGAGACGGCGTCGGCGAGGTTCGCCGCGAGCACGTCGATCGGCAGCGCGACGTCGGCGCTCGTGTAGGCGATGCCGAAGCCGCCGCCGAGGTTGAGCTCGGGCACAGGGCCGTCGGCGAGCAGCTCGACGTGCACCGCGAACAGCCGCCTGGCCGCCTCGGCGAAGCCGTCGGTCTCGAAGATCTGCGAGCCGATGTGCGAGTGCAGGCCGAGGAACTCGAGCTCGGGCCGCGCGCGGATGAGAGCGACGGTCGCGGGAACGTCGGCGAGCGGGATGCCGAACTTCTGGTCTTCGCGGGCGGTGGCCAGGTACTCGTGGGTGCTCGCGTGCACGCCGCTGTTGACGCGGAGGCGCACACCCTGCACGCGGGAATGGCGAGCCGCGGCATCCGCCACTCTCTCTATCTCGATGAGGCTGTCGAGCACGATCGCTCCGAGACCTGCGCTCACCGCGCGGTCGATCTCGCCGAGGCTCTTGTTGTTTCCGTGGAGGCCGAGGCGCGCGGCGGGCGCACCCCCGGCGAGGGCGACGGCGAGCTCGCCGCCGCTGCAGACGTCGATGTTGAGGCCGTCGTCGATCATCCACGCTGCGACCTGGGTGGAGAGGAACGCCTTGCCCGCGTAGTAGACCTTCACGGTGGTTCCGACCCGCGCGAACTCACGGTCGAAGGAGTCGCGGATGCCGCGGGCCCGGTCGCGCACGTCGGCCTCGTCGACGACGTAGAGCGGTGTGCCGAATTCGGCGGCGAGGTTCTCGGCGCCGACGCCGGCGATCACGAGTTCGCCGTCGGTCGAGCGTTCTGCGTTGTGCGACCACACCGATGCGGGAAGGGCGTTGGCGTCGGCGGGGAGCTCAAGCCACGACGGGGCGAGCGGGTTGGGAGAAGACACGGATATACCTCACGGAATTTATTGTTGAGTGAGGCGAGCGAACCCGGCTTGGTCCCTGAAGCCGGTCTTATCTTATCGGGCTAGGCGACGGGTGGTTCGCACGTGCCCTTGGTGCCGAGCGAGGCGAGTCCGACGTCGGCGCCGGTCGCGGTGATGACGAGGTTCTTGCCGGTGACTGCGGCGCCCGTCACGGTGAGCGCTTCCGGCAGGTACTGGGCGACGCACAGCGGTCGCGAGGCGAGCATGGGCGCGGCCAGCGGCGCCAGCGGGCCGGCGGCGATCTCCTCGACGGTGGCGGCGACCCCGCCCGCGGTCACCGCGGCGGGGGTGAAGACGACGGCGCCGGTGGCGACGCTCGGCGCTAGCGAGACGGTGACGGGCACCCCGGCGAGGTCGGCGCCGACGGTGGCGAACTCGTCGGCGAGCACCACGCTGGTGAGCGGCACACCGCTGAGGTATGCGGCGTACTTGGCGAGGTTGGCCTCGTCGATGAGAACGTCGGCGGTGAGGGTGCCCACGGGCTTGCCGGGGTCGAGGGGCACCTGGGTGACCGTGAGCGCGAGCGTGCCAACCGCCTCTCCGAAGGCGACGTCGGGCACGGTCACGTCGACCGAGTCGAGCTTGCCGGTGATCGCCTGGAACACGAGCAGCCCGCCGCCGAGGTCGACGTCGACCTTCTGCGTGTCTGGCAGGTCGAGCGCGGCGACGACGCCCGAGCGCACGACTCCCCCGGCGACGTCGCGCACGATCTTGTCGCCCTCGATCAGAGCGAAGGTGACGAGCGCACCGAAGATGCCGAGGATGACGAGCCAGCCGATCCAGCGGAAACGCGGCGGGATGGTCTTGGGCGCGTCGATCGAGGTCCACTGGATTCCTGATTCGCTGCCCACAGACACAGCCTAACCTCCGCCCACTTCACCTGAGCAATATTTCGCCGAGGGTCAGCCGCAGGTCCCCTTGGCCGCGAGATCGTCAGCGCCGAGCACCGCGCCGTCGCCAGAGAAGTCGAGAACCACGGCGGTCTCGGCGACGTCGACTCCCTCGAGTGTGAGGATCGCGGGAAGGTACTGGGCGATGCAGATCGACTGCTGCCCGAGGAGGCCGCCCGCGAGAGATCCGAGTGGTCCGTCGCGCAGTTCGTCGACACCGGTCGAGGTGCCGTTGACGCTGATCGACTGCGGCGCGAGCACGAGCTGGCCGTCCGCCGCCGACGGGGCGACCGTGGCCGACACGGGGATCGAGAAGACGAGCGCCTCGAGGGTGGCGGCGACCTCGATCACTCCATCGCCGAGGGTGACCGAGTCGAGAGCGACGCCCTCGACGGACCCGGCGAGCTTCTCGACGTTCGCGGCGTCGACGGTGACCGTGGCGTCGACGGTGGCCACCGGCTTGTCCATGTCGATCGGGATGCCGGTCGCCGTGAGCGCGACGTCGCCGACGATGTCACCGAGCGGCACGTCGTCGATGGCGATGTCCACCGAGTCGACGGTGCCCGCGAGGCCCTGCACGATGAGGGACCCGCCGCCGAGATCGATGTCCATGGGGTGGTCGGCCTCGAGCGCGAGCCCGGTGACGAGCTCGTCGTGGATTCGGTCGGTGGCGATGCCGCGGGCCACGCTCTCGGCCACGAACGCGCCGACCACCACCACGACGACGAGCGCACCCGCCGCGATCGCCCAGCCGATGAAGCGGCGGCGCTTCTTCGGAGTCTCGGGCAACGGGTCGAGCGGCAGGGTGTCGGCGGTGGTCATCTACATCCGTTCCGGGGCGCTCACCCCGAGCAGGGCGAGGGCGTTGCGCAGAACAATACCGGTAGCGTCGTTCAGCCACAGCCGGGTGCGGTGCACGTCGGTGACCTCCTCGTCGCCCATGGGGGTGACGCGGCAGTTGTCGTACCAGCGGTGGTAGGCGCCGGCGAGCTCCTCGGCGTAGCGGGCGACGCGGTGCGGCTCGCGCAGCTCGGCGGCCTGGCGCACGATGCGCGGGAACTCGGCGAGGGTGCCGAGCAGGATGCTCTCGGTCTCGTGTGTGAGCAGTGCGGCGTCGAAGGCGTCGCGGGTGACCCCGGAGTCGGCGGCGTTGCGCGCCACGGAGTGGGTGCGCGCGTGGGCGTACTGCACGTAGAAGACGGGGTTGTCGTTGGTGCGCTTCTGCAGGATCTCGGGGTCGAGGGTGAGCGGCGAGTCGGCCGGGTAGCGGCCGAGCGAGTAACGCAGCGCGTCGGTGCCGAGCCAGTCCTGCAGGTCGTTGAGCTCGATGATGTTGCCCGCGCGCTTCGACAGCTTGGCGCCGTTGATGCTCACGAGCTGGCCGATGAGCACCTCGATGTCCTTCTCGGGGTCGTCTCCGGCCGAGCCGGCGAGGGCCTTGAGGCGATGCACGTAGCCGTGGTGGTCGGCGCCGAGCAGGTAGATCTTGTGCGCGTAGCCGCGGTCGCCCTTGCTCAGGTAGTAGGCGGCGTCGGCGGCGAAGTACGTGAAGATGCCGTTTCCGCGGCGGATGACGCGGTCTTTGTCGTCACCGAAGTCGGTCGTCCTCACCCAGACGGCGTCGTCGGCGTCGTAGACGTGCCCCTGTGCGCGCAGGCGCTCGATCGCCGAGTCGATGCCGCTGACGCCCGTGGCGGGATCGAGGGCGTGCAGCTCGCGTTCGCTGAACCACACGTCGAAGTGCACGTTGAAGCGGGCGAGCGACTCCTTGATCTCGGTGAGCTGCAGCTGGTAGCCGGTCTCGCGGGCGTTGGCGAGCGCCTCGTCGTCTGGCATCTCGAGCAGTGTCGGCACGAGCTCGAGCACGCGGGTCGACAGCTCGGTGATGTACTCGCCGGGGTAGCCGTTCTCCGGCGTCGGCAGTCCCTTCGCGGCGGCGAGGATCGAGGCGCCGAAGTTGTCCATCTGGTTGCCTGCGTCGTTGATGTAGAACTCGCTGACGAGGGTCGCGCCGCTGGCCTTGAGCACGCGGGAGAGCGAGTCGCCGAGCGCCGCCCAGCGGGTGTGCCCGATGTGCAGCGGCCCGGTGGGGTTGGCCGAGACGAACTCGAGGTTGATGGTCTGGCCCGCGAGCGAGTCGTTGTGACCGTAGCTGTCTGCGGTGTCGACGATGGTCTTCGCGAGGGCACCGGCGGCCGCGGCATCCAGTGTGATGTTGATGAACCCGGGGCCGGCGACGTCGACGGATGCCACGCCGTCGACACTCTCGAGGGCGGTGGCGATCTCGGTGGCGAGCTCTCGCGGGTTGGCACCCAGCGCCTTGGCGATCTTCATCGCGATGTTCGACGCCCAGTCACCGTGGTCGCGGTTCTTCGGCCGCTCGAGCGTGACGTCGGCGATGCCGACCGGCTGGCCTCCGCGGCCGGCCACCACGGAGTTGACGATGGTGAGCAGGGAGGCGGAGAGGTCAGCGGGATTCACGATTTCCAAGCTTATCCTCGCGCGCGGCCCGCGGGATCGCGCGGGTGGTGCGAGAAGCCGGTGCGGGTGGGTGAGAATGTTCCCATGTCTGCATCCGCCTCGCGCGTCATCATCGCCCTCGCACTCGCCGGAACGGTCGCCGCAGCCGTCACGGCCTGCGCTCCGGAGACCGCCGCGACGCCCGACACGACCACGACGCCGACGGCCGCGCCGAGCCAGACGCCCGAGCCCACGGCCAGCGCCACCGCCGCCCCGGTCGGCACCCCGGTGACGATCGACTGCAACACGCTCATCAGCCCGCAGGCGATGTACGACTACAACCCCAACTTCGGCCTGAGCGAGAGCTACAAGCCCGCCGCCGGCACCGAGGCCGCCGACATCGTCGGCGTCGACGGGCTCGCCTGCGCCTGGATCAACCAGACGAGCGGCGAGATCGTCGAGGTCGCCGTGGCGAACCTCCCGGCCGAGAGGCTCACCGAGTTGAAGAACGCGTTCGTCACGTCGAGCAACTCGGTGCCCACCTACGGCGACCCGACGAAGGTCGAGGGCTACTTCGAGCTGGCCCAGGGCGTCGGACAGGCGCAGGCGTTCGCCGGGCCGTACTGGATCTCTGCCTCGTCTGCCTCGTTCTTCGAGCCGGGCGACGCGCAGCCGGTCGTCGTGGCCGCCATCGCCGGACTCGGCCAGTAGCGCCCGGCCGGCGCCAGTCGCGCCGGCTCTAGTCGCGCCGGCTCTAGTCGCGCCGGCTCTAGTCGCGCCGGGTCAGCCGAGCTGCAGCAGCTGCTGGCCGTCGTCGACCGGCAGCACGTCGGCGACCGCGAGTACCTCCAGCCGGGTGAGCGTGAGGTTCGCCCAGTGGTTGGTGAGGAACGCGATGTCTGCCGCGTCGCGCCCGGTCGAGATGCGCAGCAGGCTCTGGCGGGGGGCGAGGCGGGTGGCGTCGACGACCCACCACTGCCCGTCGATGTGCGCCTCGGCGACCGCGTGGAAGTCCATCGGGCTGAGCCCCGGCGCGTAGACGGCCGCCATGCGGGCGGGAACGTCGAGGGCGCGCAGTAACGCGATCACGAGGTGGGCGTAGTCGCGGCATACCCCGCGGCGGGCCATGAGGGTTCTCGCCGCGCCATCCGTCACCAGGCTGGATCCCGGCACGTAGCTCAGCTTCTCCCAGACCCAGAGCGTGACCGCCGTCAGCAGCGCGTGGCCGCTGAGCCCCGCGAACTCGCTGCGGGCGGTCGGCAGCAGGCTGTCGGACTCGCAGTAGCGGCTCGGCCGCAGGTAGGTGACGAGGTCGATCTCGTCGACCGGCGCCGGGAGCGAGCGGCCGGCGACCTCGGCGCTGTAGTCGACGACCATGAGCCCCGCCTCGCCGATCAGGCGGTGCAGCCGGGTGCCGTGGCGGTCGACGAGCTCTGTCGGATGCTGCGGCTCGCCGTTCAGCGTGATCGACAGGTTCTCGCGGTTGAACAGCGAATTGGCGCTCACCGCGAGCGAGAAGACCATGTCGGTTCGCCCGGAGATGTCGAGCTCGAGGTGTGCGGAGACGGAACGCTTCATGCTTCGATCTTGACAGGCGATTGTTGCCGTGACATTTCTGGCGCGGACTATGGCTTTCCCGCGCCGACTATGGCTTTCGGCGGAGGACTACGGCCAGAGCAGGCTCTTCGACCATCCGGACTCGTCGCGAGAGTAGCGCAGGCGAACCTGGTCGCGCTCGCGGGCGGCCTGCCAGAACTCGATCGACTCGGGGCGCACCAGGTAGGCGGTCCACTCGTCGGGAACGAAGTCGGGGCGGAACTCGAGGATCGCCTTGGCCTCCTCGACGCGGTCGAGGAACTTCTGCTGGCTCGAGAGCACCTCGCTCTCGGGGCCGGCGATCGCGGCGGCGCGGGCGCCGGGCTTGCGGGCGAGGAAGTCCTTCTCGCTGACCTCGCGCGGGCCCTTCTCGATGCTGCCGACCACGCGCACCTGGCGACCCTGTTCGCGCCAGTACAGGGCGAGGGCGGCCTTCGGGTTGGCGGCGAGCTCGCGGCCCTTGGGGCTCGAGTCGAGCGACGCGAACCAGAGGCCCTCGTCGGTGATGTCCTTCAGAAGCAGGGTGCGGGCCGACGGGGATCCGTCGGCGGCGGCGGTGGCCAGCGTCATGGCGTGCGGCTGCGCAACGTTGGCGGAGATCGCGCCGCTCAGCCACTCTTCGAGGAGGGCGATGGGGCTCGCCGGTGTGGCATCCGTATCGAAGGTCGGAAGATCTCCGGTGAATACGGGAAGAGCTCGGAGGTTGTCGCGCCACGATGTTTCGGTCATGAATCCAGACTACCCACGGTCGTGTAGCCGAAGCTGCGCTCAGACGCTGCTACCCTAGTGAAGCACCTGGGCCCCCATAGCTCAGGGGATAGAGCACTGCCCTCCGGAGGCAGGGGCGGCAGTTCGAATCTGCCTGGGGGCACTGTACTTATCGCCGGTCGCTGACCCCGTCGAAGCGGCTCGCGGTCCCTGAGCTTGTCGAAGGGCTTCAAGCGGCGCGCCCCCGGAAGGTTCACTCGAGCGGAAGAATTTCTTCTCCACTGCGGCCGGTGACGACGAGGTTCCCGGAATCGCGGTCGCCTCGGATTGTGATGAAAGCGGTCGCGCCTTCGAACTGCCCGGAAATCCCCTGGGTCGTCACGAGTTCCGACAGCTCCGCTTCTGTGAGGTTGACACCGTAACCTCGCTCCAGCCACGCTCTCGCCTCCCCGAGGTACGCGATCCGGTGTGCGGTTTCTGCTTTGCGAAACTCTGCGCCGGCCGTAGTGAGCCCCGCGACGCTCGCGGCCGCAATCGCGAGAGCGAGAACGGCTCCGGCCACGGAACGCATCCGCGAAACGTGTCCCGCGATCAGCATCAAGATTGCTAAGCCCAGAAGGGGAACGGAGAACACGGCGCCGACGAACGCGAGAAACGGCCATGCGGTGTCTGACGCGTACGGGAAATAGACCCCGGGATTTGCCATGTACGGTTCCTCGCCAGTCGTGATCGTGAACGACGCCAGCCTACGCGTAGTCGAGGAATATTCGAGCCACCGGTGACGACTTATTCCCGCGCAGCCCGTGCGATCGCCAGTTCCTGGTCGAGGAGCGCACACGCGAGGTTCATCGCGGGTCTCGCGTGCGAAGCCGGGTCGGGCGCGAACGGTTCTTCTTCAATGGATACCGAGATTCCAACGTGACGGTCGATGGATGCGATCATCACCACGATCGGCCAGTCCCCGTGGGTGAGGATCACGATCGACCGGGTCTCCCCCAGCCGCCATGACCGGGCGGTGGCCGTCAGTTCGGCATCGATGATGTCGGCGACGAGCGCCGCGTCGACCGACATCCGTCATCCCACAATCGGGCGCAGCGTCAGGATCTGCTCCGCGCGGCCCACCGGCCCGTCGACGTCGTGCAGCGCACTGCTGGTGAGACCGTTCCCGGCCGGTCCGAACGTCACCGTGGTGTCGAGGCCCACCCAGGGCCCGGTCGGCTGCCGGTAGAGGTGAACGGTGAGGTCGAGGTTCGGAAACATCCACTCGGTCGGCGGCCTGCGCACGGCGATACCGTTCGCCGTGTCGATGAGGGCGACGAACCGCGCGTGGGCGCTCGACGGCTGGTCGGCGACGAGATCGGCACCGGTGCGCAGCCAGGCGCTCGTGCGCCCGGGCAGCGGCGGCGCGACCACACGCACCTCGAGCGAGGCGACGTAGCCGCCGGGCCAGCCTTCCGACATCGCCCACGGTTCGCAGGCGTCGGGTTCGGGCAGCGAAGTCGGTTCTCCCCCGGCGACGG
>Ga0247803_1001760_pt1 | contig 11177 bp, 18 predicted proteins | sample UWRJL014104B1_FD_180928 | JGI IMG/M metagenome (GOLD analysis project Ga0247803, IMG submission 180928) | Plant litter microbial communities from Arlington Agricultural Research Station in Wisconsin, United States - UWRJ-L014-104B-1 | ecosystem: Environmental > Terrestrial > Plant litter >...
GCAGTGGGGATGAAGAACCCAATGTTTGCATTTGCACCTTTATCGCCAGAGCGGGCGAGGAGGATGTCGCCGAGGGGGGCGCGAGTGGTGGCGCCAAAGGTAGATAGGGAAACAGGGTTGTGGGTTTCGTAGCTTGCTCTCTTGCCCAAGTGTTCAAAGTGAGGCGGTGGCGTCGTTGATACTGTTGTGGTTTGGAAGTCTTCACTCTTGTTGCTCTGGCCACGTTGCAGCATGTTGATGGACGTCCTGAGGCCAGCCTGTGGGTAGATAGCCGGATAGTACGAGATGTATGGTTTTGGAATGGCAGTGCGATGGTCACTTGTAGCGTGGAACCCCGAGTAATGCTGCATGGCGAACTCGCCGAGGAGTGAAGCGAGGCCGAGGTTGATTGCTTCAGATGGTGATTCCGCGAAGATGCGTAGGTACGTCGTGCTTCGCAACTGGCTCCTCGGGTTTGGTTCCGGGATACCAATGCGCTGGAACTCCAGCACATCGAATTTGTCGAGGATGCCGAGACGGGCGAGCCCGAATTTGATCATGCGCTCGTAGAGGTCGAATTTGGCGGAGGTGCCGTAGCCGGCTGCGTTGATTACGATTTCGGATTGGAAGCCGGCGTGGTAGAAGAGGGCTAGTTTTGTTGTTGGGGGTGGTGGGGCGCCTTTGATGCCCCAGAGGCGGACACTGCTTGGGTGTTAGACGGTTTGTTTTGGTCTTGAGGGCTGCGTGGAAAAAACACTTACCGATCTTTTCCCTCCTGCTTGACCTGCACATTGTCCAAGATTGCTTTCACATCGCTATTAAGGTATACGTTTCCTTGTAGTTCGTATCTAATATTCCGGGGAATCAAGTCAGTAGAGCTCATCCAGAGGAGAACGGAGCGTCTCAAAGAAGGAGCCGCGCCGTTTCAATACGACGAACTACGCACAGGAACTGACACTTCACCGTGTCCTCGGTCACAAATCCATTTTTCGCGTCGTGCTTCGTGATCACACATGTTCCATCTTTTTCAACCTCTGCGATACCAAAGATGATATCGTACAACGAGTCGAGGGGATACTCGTAGAAGCCTGCAAAATTGGCGCCAGTGACGTAGCCGGAGCATTCGATTAGATGGCCTGCTATGAGAGCACCGGCGAGTTCGTCATAGTCCGTTTCATTCCAGGAGTACCAGAACCATGCCGCGCCAATGACCTGGGATTGAATCAGATCCAACTACGTCAAAGACACGGACATGGCGGAGGGAGGACGGTGAGAGGTCATACCGGACTAGCATCAGCGACTCTCCCAGCGATGATGATATCAGCGCCTTCTTCAAGCCCCTTCAAGATCTCGCGAGCACCGAGATATGCGTTGGCGCTCACGATAGGTTTGTTATCGCTGTGAATGAGATCCAGCGTGTGATTTGCATATGTGACTTCGCTATTGTCGGAGTCAAGATGCGGAGGCAGGCCTTTGCTGCGGATGTCTTTCATCTCGTCGTATAGATTGTCGCCGAGGACATATGCAACTTTCAGATCCAGTCCTCTTTCTGTGACCTGTTTGGATCAGTGAACGGCCTTCCCAACAGAGCATTAAGGTCAAGATGCGAAGGCGGTACAGTGTATCCGGAGGAGTGTCAGTGCTCAGTGTCACATACTAGGCTCGCATAGTTCTTAGGCCGCGAAGAATTCCGCACAGCAGAGCAGTCATCGGATTTCGACTCGAAGTTCACTTACCAGCTGCTGCACCTTCTCCGCTAACCCTTGCGGATTATGTGCACCCCCATTAACAACAACTTTAATCCTCTTTTCAGCAATTATCTCAATGCTCTGTTCGATGCCGTCCCAACACGTCTGCTCCCAGCCCGGATGATGGCCTGCGGCATGCGCTTGCGCGTTCTCTGCGATATTGACTTCAGCTAGGTAGTCGCCTGTGATGAAGTCGACATCTCCGAGTTTGGCTTGGTATCGCATGTGGTAGCCGGGATCAGCTGGAAGCTTGTTAGTCCAGAGTCTCGAAGGCATAGAGAAAAGAATGGGAAATTGCCTTTGTAGCCCGAGCAGTTTGCTATACGGACAGGTCTTCTCCCGCGCTGCGAAGTCCATCGTGTGTTGTAACCGACAGAGGCCATAATTTACCGAGAGTATGCCCGATGAAGCGAAAGCTGCAGCGGTGAATTGTAGTAGCGCAGACCGCGATATCCTGTAATCAGCTTCTGGATATATTGAAGATTCGAAGTCCAAACTTGTCTTATCTCGAGAAACACATCATAGCCAAAACTTCATGTGCACATTCTTATACCGAGCTGCCGTATTCGAATGATGAAGGTGTTCCCGCTGCCGATGCTCTCCAAGTGCAGTGCGGGGGTCTCGTCCGCTCTGATTGGCTAGGCGATCGTAGTCGCTCAAAGCGACTCGACCGAGAACCGAACGACGAGGGACCGAAAACCACTCGTAATCTAACATTAAACGAGGCAACCTTGTATCTGAGATTTGGTTATATAATATGGATGTTGCGGGGTCCCTATCCGGAACTACCGGCTGTGCCACAAATCCTGTAACAAACCCAACTCGCAGAAAATAAGATGGCCACAAACGGAGCAAACCGACATACAAACGAGGTCGAAAAATATTCTATACCAAAAGAGACGCAAAAGATACTGCGAGATGGAATCTTGAACAACCCGCTCATCGCCCGAACGCTCCCTGACGAGATTGAAGAATGCGCAGAGAAAGTCGAGTTCGTGGGCACTGACAAGCCTAGCATTCCCATCAACTGGCGATTCGCAGAAAGCATCTCGGCTCTAAAGGGCTTAGAAGCGTCCATGATCAACGTGCTGTTGAAGAGAAAGTATGGCGTCGAGCCGCAAGAGGTAGTCATCAATACGTACGTTTCTAGTACGAATCTCATGAGCTGCCATACTGAGCAGAACCAGAGACCATGCTCAGCTTTTCATCATGTCCGTCCTCCTCTACACCATCGATCCTGGAGGCGAATCCCTCACTCCTGCCCAGGTAGAAACTCCAGATGGAAAGGCTATCTTCGAGAAGTACTTCAAGAATGGCGACCTGCACAAAGCCGCGATCAACACGCATCGGACGTCAGCAACGAACATTTATCGCTGCAAAGATGGGCGGTACTTTCACTTGCACGGCAGCATGAATCCTGATCCGACGCAGGATAGTCTTGGAATACCCCATTTCCTGGATGTAGCTTCTGTAGAAGCATCGTGGAAGCCGTATGAGGAAAAGATAGCGCAGATCGATTCTGGGGACATGCAGAGGTTGGCTTCGGATGAGTTCAAGCAAGCGGGAACGATATGCTGGACGATTGACGAGTTCAGGAACAGCGAGCATGGGAAAGCCAATGCCCAAGTCGGTCTGTACGAGATCCATGGGGTCCAAAACGAGCAACAGCCGCCATGTTGGTGGCCTGAGATCCCAGAGACGTCTGCGGCGCGACCACTTGCCGGATTGAAAGTGGTGGATTTGACCAGGGTCATTGCGGCACCTGCTGCAACTCGTGGTCTGGCTGAGCTTGGAGCGAGTGTGATGAGAATCACTGCTTCTCATATCACCGATATGTCTAAACTACACTGTGATCTTAGCTGGGGGAAATGGAACGCTCATTTAGATTTTCGGAAGGAAGAAGATCGAGAGAAGCTACGCGCTCTTGTCCGCGAGGCGGATGTTGTTGTGCAGGGTTATCGACCGGGTGTTTTGGACAAGTATGGGTTCTCGCCAGAAGGGCTCTTGGAATTGACCAAAGATCGCGAGAGAGGGCTCATTGTTGTGCGAGAGAACTGTTATGGCTGGTGAGCAACCCTGACATACAGACATCACTTTTGACACACGTGCTAATCGGGATGCCGCCATTAGGTATGGTCCATGGTCGTATCGAAGCGGATGGCAGCAAATTTCGGATGCATGCTGTGGCGTGTCCTTGGAGTTTGGTCGAGCAATGGGCAACGATGAACCAGTGACGCCCGTATTCCCGAATTCTGACTTTTGTACCGGCACGTCTGGCGTTATTGCTGTTCTCAATGCGATACTGCGTCGCGGTGCCGAAGGCGGATCGTACACGGTCGACGTAAGCCCACTTGTACCGAAGTCATCAAGAATCATACTAACTCTCCTAGATCGCGTTGAACTATTACTCTCAATGGCTTGTCAACAGCGTCGGCGTATATCCCGACGAAATATGGCAAGACGTATGGACCCGCAATGGGAAGCAAGTCTTTCGGCATTTCCACAATATGCCCTACACTCTTCCCCGCTTCCTACAAATGCTGAAAGAAAACTCCGCAAAGACGCTATTCGCTCCCGACTTCTTCGAGAAGAGGCGTTCTGGTGCGCTAGGAACGGACATTATGACTCCAAAGCCGATCATTCGTTTCCCGGAAGGGAAGGTGAGGTTGGAGTATAATGTGGGCACCCGAGGAAATGGTGTGGATCAGCCGAGATGGCCAGAGAACTTGATGACGGAGGTTGTGGTGTAGTAGGTGAGAGCATGGAGAACGCGAGAGCCCACTTGTCGTTTTCGTCGCTATCCGTCCCTAAACGCGCTCGGGCGGGGTAGGTGTCACGGTGCATGTTCTCACGTCGATAGGTCTCGCATTAATTCATGCGCGCTTACTCTTGACGTGCTTTGGAGATATGACTCAACGTTGAACCTTGTATAAGTATTCACATATGACGTGAAGCCTCCCTTTAGAAATCGAACCGTTCGTGGTGTTTTGACAACAGTCTGAGATCGCTCCACAAGCGAACAACCCAACATGGATCACATCGAAACACCTCGTCTACGTCTCATCCGAATGCACGACACATCAGCAAACTCCCAACACCTCCAGTGGCTTCACCAGCTATGGAGCGACCCAGTGGTCCAGCAATGGAGGTACGCACCTTCTCACCCCTGCTTCCTCGCCTTTACTAATCAGCCGCAGCCTACACGGCACGGACAGCAATCTACAAGAATCCCAAGAATACTTCATTGAGCATGTAACGACATACAACGCATATCTATACTGCATCTTTACCAAGACCTCTTCGACGGGCGCTGCTCTCGATGTGCCAGGAGACCTAATCGGACAAATGGTATGTCATGTCCACGTACTGAGCCCATGTGAGACATACCACTGACTTCGTTTGCCTAAAATATAGGTATTGAGTCAGAAGGATGCGACTCTGCCACCTCCACCTCCACCGGACGCCTCACAAGCGTCAACACCAGTCAACCTCCGTGTACGTGACTCCTCCAGAGTACAAAATATGTCAGGGTCGGAAGGCAGTACAGCACCTACCCAAGACGTTGAGTGCTAAGGGATCCGTTGGACAAGCCTCGCTGACTGTTTACCCAATCTTTAGTCCCTCGGCTACGCTTTTCGCCAGTCCGCCTGGGGAAAGGGATACGCGAGCGAGGCTAGCAAAGCGCTTGTAGATGCGTACGCAGCATCGATTGCTGAGAGGAAGAAAGAAGGCAAGGAGTTGTTCTACGTGGAGGCGACATGGGGACAGAAGAATCCGGCCAGTGGAAGAGTTTTGACGAAGCTGGGGATGAAGGAGGTGGGCCGGAAGGTGGAGGAGCGAGGGCCGATTTTTCTTGGGGGAGAATGGCAGGAGCCTTGGTATTGGGTGTGCGGTATGTATTTGTGAGAAGGAGCAGCGATGGAAGAGTTTAGTCAATGGAAGATATGTATAGGAGAATGAATCGTGAGCCCGAATGTACAACGCCTGGGTATATGTTCCAATCATTCCAGGACCCTACTTTCACCGTTGCCTACGTCTTCAAATCTTACGTCGTCGAAGTATTCACTATCCGCATCGACATCGCCTCCGTTCACCTCCGCTCTCGCTTCATTCAGCGCGTCTTCCAGCTTCCAAATCTTCCTTCGCAAGAACCACGATATAACACCACCACCTTTCTTGATCTCGTCATGTGTTGACACCCAGTATTTGGCACGTAGCAGGCGTTGTGCCAGCACACCATTCTTCGCGCCAAGGTTGAGTTGCTGCGCCGCGGATATACTCACGTCATGGAGTCCATGTAAAAACGCAAGTGTATGCAACGGTGGGTCGGCCTGTGCGATTGGCGAGAGCGCAGCATGTGGGATGCCATGTGGTGTGTATATCACACATTCTGCGGGCTCTGAGCCAGTTGACGAGCTTTCTTCGCCTCCGTGTATCAATAGAGACGAGCGCTTCTTGGGGGTCGGTGCGAGGAAAGGGTGTGTCGCGAAGGTTATGAGGAGCGCGGAATGGTAGTATAGCGCGTCTTTCGTCGCCGTGAGGCGCGATATGCTGAGCCATGACGGCAGCGGGGGGAGCGAGTAGTCGTGCCAATCGGGGTTTTCAGACGAGAAGGTGGGCGTTGTGATCACGGTACGGAAATGGTTGAAGCCTGATATGAGCTTCGCTGCCTCCTGTGGCGCGTATTAGTCCTATCCGCGCAAAGGCTCACAGGCTACTCACCTTGGTCGCAAAAACTGGGACGTCCTTGTGAACTTCCAGCAACGTATCCTTGTGGCAATGGTCGGTGAACTCGTGCGAGATCGCCACGGCGTCAATGAACGTCTCGACGTCTACCCCACCCTTCAGCCTCAGGCTCTTCTTCCCCATCCGTAGCCCACCCGCGAGTATCTCGATTTGTAGCGCCAACTCGTCCACCTCGGCAATGCTCCCCACCGCGCTTTCAATCGCATGCCACTGCTGCGAGAACCAATTCGCCACGTCCGACTGCGGGCCCTGCAGCCACGGATCGATCAGAATGTTGTAGTATATGCGACTTCCATTCTTGATGGCCGAGGCGGGGCGTGGAATCTGGAGAAGCCAGCTGGTATCGGCCTAGGTACAAGGTCAGCAAAGCTCCTCCAAAGGGATCTCCATGCCCGGTGACTTGGACTCGGGACTGCGCAGCCTCGCGATTACGACGTACGTTGAGATGGTGTAGGATGGGACGGCGCGTGGCGAGGGAGCGCACGATGGCGTCGCGGATTTCGAGGTGTATTTGCGCTGACGGCGCGTCCATATCTGCGTGCTATGGAGGCATGGTCAACGTGGACTGGAGATGTATGTGCGTGGTGGAGGTGGCTGGGAGAGGTGCGGGTGCGAGCGCGTTAGTGCAGCTTGGGTGAATTGATGACGCAGCCAATCTGCCGGTAGGATCCTACATCAGCTACACATGGCATTCGCGGATATACCAAGGTCATTACGTGTATTATATTTCTATGTTCCACCATGTATGTTTCCAAGCTGCGACGATGTTGCTGGACATTATTGCATTACCATACACCTCTCAGTTCTTGCATAATTCAAGTATCCTAATAGCAACTCCAAGAGCTCGCCTTGTCATCAAAATTGACGTCCGTCAGATTGACCGGACCAGGACCCAAAATGTCCGACTGTGTACGAGGTCAGTGTATGTGTTACACGAATCTTGTGCTTGGATGTGACGTACGTTGTTCTTCTCAATCCACACATTCTCGCCCTGGCATTCCTGGTCTCTATTCACAGGTTAGAGCCAGTTCCTCGTCGTCCCGCTTCATCCAAGACTCACGCGAAGAGGATGCAACCGTTAGCGAGTCCGGACGATACAAAAGCATATGAGATGTTCTTGACGAGCGGCTCCGCGAGGTCGTGGCCTTATTCGCTGTTAGCATGGGAGCTTGCCTGGAGGGCAGCACGCTTGGTTAGACATACAAACCCAGCGCTCAGTCACTCCTCCGCCTTGAATTCCCTTGCCACCTGCCTCGGTTGAGATGATGAAGAATACGCTACCGTGGGCAGCAGTCGCGAGGAGCGCGATGGAGGTTGCGAGTACGGACTTCATCATGAACGATTGTATGGTTGATTTGGTGTCTTTCGAGAAAAGGAGTTTTGGGAGTGGATGGCGAGAAGAATGATGCAAGAATGCGCCTCTCGTTGCGCTTTGCCGGCCCTCTTATACACCATCGCAGGAAACCAGGAATCCCATCGTGTCTTACCCACAAGATCCACCGCTTCCCGTCCATCCAAAGGAAAAGGTTACATTGTACGCGGTGACGCTATTCGCAACCCCATTAGGTATATTGGCTTGTCAGGTCCAATTAACCTGTGCTGTCAGATTGGCCTACTCTTGGCCAATGCATTCGCTTCTTACGGCCCCAATACTTAGTCTACCGGGCATGTTCGTATACACTCTTACAAGTACTATGCACAGTTTCAGGAGGTCTCGCCGAAATCTGTCTCTCGCTGCGCCCCGAGCCCCTACCTAGGAAAGATATGATCAACAGTTGCACCAAGTGAGACTTTGGTCAGATTCCGTTTACGAAGACCTTCACCACAGCGACCGCGTCGTATATAGGCGACCAACAAAGAGCAACCTCGCTTGTGGGACCCTGGGTTAATATGCGATCTGTGAACTAAATTAAGAACGTGGCCTGCATGTTGGTCCCTCGACGGACGTTGCATTGGAGCCTCATGTCATCCTGCGTACGAATGTGCTCCTTTGGCGTTGACAACCCCCCAACGTGAAAGAATGTGTGTTAAAAGTGAGGGCAGGAAGGAGCGTCAATATGGGTGTCTCAAAGGTCTAGCCGCCAAGCCTTCATGACGTAGTCTGAGTGAATGCGAGGATCATGATGGGGTATGCACAGCCACAACTTCATCGTGCGTGAACCACCACGACTCATAGTATACCCCGTTTGCCTCAACACCCAACTTTCGGTAACACGAGGCTGCGATCCGGGAACACGCTCAAATAGACGCAGACTAATCCAAGGCCAAGCACATGACTCCCAGCAAACGTTGACTGCTGCACCCATCTCCATCCACCACCCCAACCCGAAACCTCGACGTCGAGAGCCATCAACGTCATGTTTAAAAAGTTCAAAGATAAGCTCAAGGGCGACGATCACCCGTCTAGCAGCCAGCAAGGCCAAGCCTCGCAGCCGTCAAATTTCCACCCCAGCAACCCATACTACAGCCCGGCGCCACCGCAACAACACAGTATTGACCCTACGCAAAAGTACGAAACACCTTCAGAACCACCACCAGGCTATGGATCGTCAGGTTCAGGTTACGCCCCGCCGCCGGGCCCGCCGCCGTCGCAGTTCCCCCAACAGCCAGCCCCGAGCTGGGACCCGCCGCCGTACCATGATTGGACCGTGATCCCAGACACCGCGATGCTTCCGCCGCCTCCATCTATCGGGTATGACAGCTCACCAACAGCAAACTCTACTTTGGAGGAGGGCGATCGAGCGTTCAACTGGACTCAAGCAAACCCATTGTGGCAGCCGCAGAATTTGACGCCTCAGACGCACGCAGCTATACAGAACGGGCAACTCGCTTTGTTGAAGGCACCTACGTACACTGGAGATCTACTGCCGATGCAGCAGGCCGGCCACTGGAAGTGCAGGACCCATGCAAAGTGTCGGGACTCTAGTCTGCTGACGAACCTGCCAATGTACTCTGTATCCTGGGATTCGCCGCTCAACACTCGTCAGACTAAGACGATATACTTTGAGCTCAAGGTTCTCAACGTCGGCCGCGGTATGCCCTCATTCGAAGAAGCTGATGCTGGAATTGCTGTCGGGTTCGTTGCCCCACCATACCCCACATTTCGTCTTCCTGGCTGGCAACGTGGCAGTCTCGGCGTCCACGGCGACGACGGTCGCAAATACATCAACGATACATGGGGAGGTGTCGACTTCACCACTGCTTTCCAGCCTGGTCAGACCGTCGGCATCGGCATGACCTTCTCCCTACCGAAGAACCCGCCTTCGTACGACCAGACGGCAGAGGGCAGAATCATGGATATCGATGTCTTCTTCACGCGGAACGGGCAGAGGGAAGGAGCGTGGGATGGCAACGATGAGCTTGATCAGAGGAGCGTAGGTGGGGCCGAGGGGATCAGGGGAGAGTGCGACTTGTTTCCGGCGGTCGGCGTGTTCGGCGGCGTGGATTTTGAGGTCTTCTTCCACCCTTCACAGTGGCTTTACAAGCCTTTCTAGCTTGGCATATGGAAACCGTGCGGAGCTTGTGCATGAGATCGCACTGCTGAAGTCTGTATGAAACCTTAGCCTAGCATGACCTAGAATGCATGATTCCTTGAACTGATCAGATTTGGCTAGTGACACAGATATCTCCAAGTTAATATGGTTAAACAGCTTAGCCATCATAAAACTCCAGCGAGAGCTGTTGTTCAAGCAGCTTTTCCTTTCGCTATTTTTAAGAAGTTCTTCGCGATTATGAACATACACATACCTCGCTAATCCAACGACATGGCAACACATTTCCTAAATCCGCGTTACACGTCAAACTTGATGCTCGGACCACCAAGCGCTCTAATTGGTCAAACTGCGGAATAGCGCCTACCCTCTTCTCCACAGGAAAGCAAACAAGCACACTTCCAAATTCTCATCACCACCTCAACTCACAACATGGGGCTCTCAACCTCTTCAAGCGTCTCTTGTGTCTCCCTCGGCATGGTCATCATTGACGAAATCCATATGCCCAGTCGCCCTCCTCTAGTTGATGTTTTGGGCGGCTCAGCATCTTTCGTGACGCTTGGACAACGCCTCCTCGCAGCGAAAGCCAAGGTATTTGGATGTCTAGTCGTCGCTGGTGATGACTTTTCGGAAGCGGCGAGAAAGCAGATTGAGGGCTGGGGTACCGAGTTAGTCGTGAAGATACGGAACGGCGAAAAGTCTACGCGAGGAAGATTAGTGTATGAGGATGATACGTTCGGTCGTAAGTGCTCACATTTATAAGAGAGACATGAAGCTGATGAGATACAGCGAAAACGTTCGCGTACCTTGGCTCGCCCCTCCGACCAACACCAAGCGACATCGTTGATACACCGCTGCTGCACTCTAAAGCATTCCACTTCTTCGGCGCTCCCCAAGAGATTCTTCACCAGGTACCCGTACTTCTTCAATTTCGCGAGAACCAGGGCATCGAAGAACGACCACTTGTTGTATGGGAGCCACTTCCAGGAGCTTGCACTACGTCAAACCAGCAATCGTTCCTCGAAGCATGTAAAGTCGTCGATGTCTTCTCGCCCAATCATCTCGAGCTCGCCGCTATCTTTCAGAACGCACCGACCGCAAATTTCAATGCCGACAGGTTAGAGTCCTACGGACAAACGATACTCGACTCTTCCATAGGACCAAACGGTGCAGGGATCATTATCGTCAGAGCCGCTGAGCACGGTGCCTTGTC
>Ga0247803_1001761_pt1 | contig 11176 bp, 6 predicted proteins | sample UWRJL014104B1_FD_180928 | JGI IMG/M metagenome (GOLD analysis project Ga0247803, IMG submission 180928) | Plant litter microbial communities from Arlington Agricultural Research Station in Wisconsin, United States - UWRJ-L014-104B-1 | ecosystem: Environmental > Terrestrial > Plant litter >...
CCTTTAGATCAGCAGGATTTTTTGTCCAGATCGGGGCAGTATTGTTAATTACTTTGTCTTCAAACTCGATCTGAATCGGAAGAAATTTGCCATATTTTTCCAAAACGCCACGAAGACGGCTTTCATCCAAAAATTCAATTGAATCCTCAGCAATGTGCAGGATCACGTCAGAACCTCTTCCTTCTTTTTCGGCAGAAGTTAATTCATATTCGGTCGAACCGTCACATTCCCAGCGAACTGCTTCGGAGCCTTCTTTGTAGGATTTTGTGATGATCTCAACATTTTCAGAAACCATGTATGCTGAATAAAATCCAAGACCAAAGTTACCGATGATTTTACCTTCGTCTCCTTTGTCTTTGTATTTTTCAACAAACTCAGTTGCTCCTGAAAATGCAATCTGATTGATATATTTTTTTATTTCATCGGCAGTCATACCGATACCATTGTCACTTACAGTGATTGTCTTGGCATCTTTATCCAGTTTGATGACTACTTTCAACTCTCCCAGTTCACCGTCAAATTCACCGTACGAAGAAAGTTTTTTCAACTTTTGGGTTGCATCCACGGCATTGGAAACCAGTTCCCTTAAAAAGATTTCGTGGTCTGAATAGAGGAATTTTTTAATAATTGGAAAAATGTTTTCTGTATGTATGCTCAGATTTCCCTTTTCCTGAATCACTGTATCCATAGTTATTACCTGTTTTAATTTATATTTTAGAATTAATTTAAGTCCTACAATACCGGATACAAATTTGCGTTCCATTAACAATCAAAATCAGGAAGGCTGACAGATTGTCAGAATACCTTTCGCTCAATACAAATGTCTATGATGTTGTTAACTGACAGTGTTTTTATTAATATTGCGACGTTGTATTATTTAATAAATTGAATTTTCAGTCAATACAGTAACACGAACTAAAAAATGAACCTGGTTAAAAAACTATTTGCAGGCATATTGTTTCTTTCAGGAATTTCTGCTTGTACAACAATGAATTCAGTCCCTCTGTCAAATTATACTGTCTTTACCGAAGATCTTAGGCGAGACCTGGAATCCGCAAATATCCCATTGGAAAAAGTGCAGTTTTTCAATGATAAAGCCATTAATATTCGCAGGGAAGTATCTGATCCCAACGACATTAAGGTGAATCCGGAAGGCCAGATCACCATGAGCAACGGTAAAAGTATTCAGACCATCAATGTTCTGCCGTTTACTCCCGGCGTGGCCTTGTCAACCGACAACGGAACTGTAAATGTGTCGTGGGACGATACCCAGCAGGATACAAAAGGAATGAAGTTTAATCTGAGCGGTCAGAATTATTTCCTGGATGTACTCCCAAACAATAAATTTGGATACAAGGAAAGGACTTTTGATTTGCAGGGAGGAGCCGGAGCCCGACTTTTTGTGAAGAAAGATCTGTTAAAACAAGTAAAAAATTCACGTGAGACTTTGAAAGGCCGTAAGGTTGGTTCAAATTAATTATTTGTTGAAAAAATTTGGGAACCTGTAAGAGAGGACTTTCGTCTTCATCTTACAGGTTTTTTTAGTTTAGGTTAAAATATGAATCTGTTCCGGAGTGTGCTTTTGGCTGATTTATAATTTTAGAATTTTGAATTAAAATCAATATAATCAGGCCCACTATTACAGCCAGCCCGATCTGCAAAAAAGAGATAAGCCAGACACTTGCCATATCACTTTTAGATTCCTTCATTAATTCCATTCCTACATTGGATTGTATGCTGGTCAGATCATTGAGGTTGTCAATCGTTTTTTGAAAACCATCTTTTCCTGCCTCCTGAAAAAGCTTTCGACCTGCGGCCCGTTGACCCGCGTTTTCCAGTTTTAGTATACTTTTTTCCAATAACGCATATTGGTCAACGCAATTTTTGAATGCTGTGAGACTCTTTTCCTCCTGAACAACAAGGTAAGTTCTTCCAAAAACTTTGATCAGTGAATCAATGGAATGGTCGTAAGTCAGCAACTGACCTGAGATTTGAACGGAAGAATTCAAACTATCTGAGAACAAAAACTTTTCCAGCAAAAGACGCTTCCCATAAAGGTTTTCTGACAAATAAATGATCGTTGTGGCCGGGATCAGGCGATCCTGGTAAATAGATGAAAATGACTTATCCAGCCCCCGCATGTTGTTTCTCGAAATAAGTGCTCCCAATATGATCATGAGCATAATTCCACCCAATAAAATGACCGCTTTTAACTTCTGTTGTATTACAAAAGACCAATTCATACACTGCTTTGTTTAGCACTTAAACCAAAAATCACGGAAAACAATTGTTCTAAAAATACAGAAATATCTTTTAATAATAACGTTTTTATTATGTTATTATTGGTTTACACGATGGTCACAAAAAAATAAAGAGGTCTGCTTTCGGCAAACCTCCTGAATGACCGGAAAATCCTTGACGCTATTTCTGCTGACCGGAATCTCCACCGCCAACAACATCAGTATTGCTAACCGATTTGGTTTTCTTTTTGGGTGAATCGAAACTCATTTTCCCGATAGAATAATTCAGTGTAATCTTGAAATTGCGATTGTAGAGCTGGGTTGTGCTTGCCTGGTTGAATTGTGCCGAATTAAGATCCGAAGTGAAGCGCACTCCTTTGGTCATGAAATTTTCAGCTGCAAAGCCGATGCTTCCTTTCTTGTTTGCAAAATCCTTTTTGAAACCCAGAGAATACATGTAAAAGCCGGTTCTGGTACCTTGCAACTGCACTTCCTTTCCGCGGTAAAAACCGAAAGCCTGCAATCCCCAGCCCTGTGTAAGCTGAATTTGAGACATAATCCGTCCGCCATAATTGAAACCGGAATTGCTGACCGGAACAGAAATACCCTCCGCATTGGCAGCCTGTCCTTCCATATAGGAATGAAGTAAATCAAGGCTTCCGTTCACCGTCCATTTTGAAGTCAGGTAAATATTCGCAAATACGTTCATTCCATAAGCCTGTTGCTTTCCGATATTTTCATAAGTGGTAACAATCGCTCCTGCCAAAGTATCTACCGCCATACGAACCTGCGTGATTGAATTGTTGGTCTGACGTGCAAAGGCAGATACATTCAGATATGTTTTCTTAATGTTCGTGCTCAATCCTACTTCAAAATTATCTGTTAGTTCCGGGCTTAAAGATGGATTCCCTGTGCTGATACTTTGTGGATTTGCAAGGTTAACGTTAGGATTCAGCTGCTGAATTCCCGGACGCTGAATTCTTCTGTTGTAAGCCGCCTTTACCGTTGTGCTGCCAGACAAGGCTTTGGAAACATTGATACTCGGAACCAGATTTCCATAATTGGGAATTGTCACTTCGCCTTTATCTCCCAGATCAGCCGTAATGCCTGTAAACTCGTAACGCGTTCCCAGCTTGAAAGTGTATTTATTGGTAGTTGTCAGCGTGTAAGAAGCGTAACCCGCCGCCACATTCTGATTGTAATTCAATGATCCCGCTGGATTGTTTGTGTCGAGCAGAAAACTTCCGGTTTCGCCTGCAATGAGATACTTGTAATCACTATTCACCGAACGGAAAATTCCTTTTGCACCAAACTCCAATATCTGATTTTTCCTGATTGGCGTGGTGTAATCGGTTTGAAATGTCAGTTCTGAATTGTAATTCTGGTTCTCATTTTTTTGGCGACCTGTTATTGAACCAACATCAGAAATATGGTCGGTGTTGAAGTTATTGGTCAGGCTTGTTCTGCTGTACAACGTGGAAATACTCCACTCCTGCTGCGGTTTGAAGGTTTTTATATAATCGATGTTGAAATCCACGGTTCCTGAAAGATCCTTGCGGTCCACTTTTCTAAACGAATTGGCAGTGGATAAATCGTTTTCAAACTGATTGATCGTCAGATCCTGTTTTTGAATAAAATTTCGTGTTCCATAACGTAACCCAGCCGATAACGCCTGATTTTTACCAAGATCGTAATCCCATCCCAGTGAATACTGTCCGAACAAACCACGGTCTTTTGAAGTGGAACTTTGATTGGTCATGAAAGAATTTAAGCCTGAATAAGTAGTCTGACTTAAATATGAATCTGCCTTGTTGTAAAATGCACGGCCGAATCCACCCAGCGTAAAACCCATTTTTCCTTTACGGTAACTTCCATTGACTCCCAGATTTGTGCCACGGTTACCCACCCCTGAATCAATATTCAATGTAAGTCCCTGGAGATTATTTTTCTTGGTAATGATATTGATAATCCCGGCAGAACCCTCGGCGTCATACTTCGCGGATGGCGATGTGATCACTTCGACGGACTTGATCATGTCGGCCGGAATCTGCTTTAAGGCATCTGCAACACTGCTTGCGATAATGGTAGACGGCTTGTTATTGATCAAAACCCTGATATTTGAACTTCCGCGAAGCGATACATTGCCATCCAGATCCACCGAAAGCATGGGTACCTTACGAAGCAAATCTGCTGCGTCTCCCCCTTTTGAGGTGATGTCTTTTTCTGCATTGTAAACCAGGCGATCCACTTTTTCTTCAATCAGTGATTTCTCACCTGTTATGGTTACTTCTGCCAGATTTTTTACGTCTGCTGACAATTTTATGATGCCTAAATCCACATCTTTTCCCTTTTCAACTTTGATATTGCTGAGCGTTCTGTCTTTAAATCCTATGAATGAAATGAGCAGTTTATAATTGCCCGGAGCGATCTTGCTTAGTGAGAATTTTCCTGTTTCATCAGCAGTGGTGCCATCCATAGGCTTATTATCAGCAACACTGAAAAGTGCAATACTCGCAAATTCAACTCCTTTGGCATCAAGCGAATCCTGAATAGAACCGGAAATTTTGGAATTACCTTTTGGTGCACTTTCAATAACCGAAAGTCCGTTTGCGGGTGCAGCAGGAGCCTGTGCATTGGCATTGGTGATCAATGTAAAAACCAAACAGCCAAATGTTACAGTTTTCAAGATTGCTTTTAACGATTTTTTCATGATTTTTATTATTTTGCAAACAAGCGGCAATCAATTTTAGATATTCTAATAATACAATTCCCGAAACAAAGGAATATTAACTTTTTCACATTAATTTTACGAATAGATCAGCAGGAGGTTTTTGTCTACGAATAGGCAGTTTTCCCTTACTTATTGAATATTTCAGAGAAGGCTTTTCTTTATGAATTAGAAAAATCCAGGCTGGTATAATTTTATTAGCCGTAAAATCGTCTCAACTATTATTGCATCAAACTGATCATTACCCCATTGAAAAGCCTTCAATGCCAGGTGATTTGTTATAATTCTTCTCAATTTATGAATGACATTGCCATTGATTTCAGTAAGGTTCACCAGATCCAGGTATTTGGTATTACTATTCTGGAACCTTCAACTGTGATCACAAGTCTGATGATGACAGTGGTTTGTTTATATGCCTTTTTTCAATTAGATAAGTTGGGAAGAGCACATCGCATGTATAAACAAATCCAGTATTTTTTTCTTTTTATGGGCATTGCGACTGCGATCGGCGGTGTTCTGGGTCATGGCTTTTTGTACCTCACGGGCATGAGAGGGAAAATTCCAGGCTGGTTTGCCAGTATGATTGCCGTTGCACTTTTCGAAAGAGCGGCAATTTGGCATGTAAAACCTCTTTTAGCCAGAAAAAGCGGCGTGTTCCTTGGCTGGCTCAATTACGTGGAGCTGACGATTTTCTTCGTCCTTACCTTTATCACACTCAATTTTGTTGTCGTAGAGGTTCACGCGGTTTATGGCCTTTTTCTTATGCTTTTCATGATCGAATTGTACATATACAAAAAGAAAAAAGATCCTGGCAGCAAATACATTTTTATTGCTACGGCGCTGGGCGCAGTTTCCGCTGGTTTCCATGCCTTAAAATTCAGCTTTGGACCCTGGTTTAACTATAACGACATCAGCCACATCAGCATGGGTGCATCCATTTGGTATTATTATCAGGGCGCGATCCACATGGTCTTTTATGGAGAAGAAAAAGAGAAAATTGAGGAAATTAAAGAGGAAATGGATGTGTGAGTTTGCCTGAGAAGGTTTCACTCGGAGTTAGGGGGAGGTTAACGCCGGGGTCCCTGAGTCTTTTTTTAGAAAAATACGATATAACCTGTTTATCCGAAATAATCATTTACCCAATCAATCAAAATCCTCACAATCAGACGTCTGATTGTGAGGATTTTGATTGATAAAACCTTGTGGTTTGTTACTTATTTGGCTGAGGCGTGTAGCGTAGGTATGGCTTCACGATATTTAGTCCCTTTGGAAATTTCACTTCTGCATCTGCAGTGCTTACCGCAGGAACTACGATTACATCTTCCCCATCCTGCCAGTCGGCCGGCGTAGCCACCGAATAATTGGCAGTCAATTGCAGCGAATCCACAACACGAAGAATTTCATTGAAATTACGACCGGTAGAAGCGGGATATGTCAGCGTAAGTTTCACTTTTTTATCTGGCCCGATAATAAATACAGAACGAACCGTCGCTTTTTCGCTTGCGTTCGGGTGAATCATGTCGTACAATTCTGCCACCTTACGACCTTCATCTGCAATGATCGGGAAATTCACAACCGTATCGTTTACCTCGTTAATGTCCGGAATCCAACGGTTGTGCGAATCGATGTCGTCCACACTGACTGCTAAAACTTTAACACCGCGTTTTTCAAATTCGCCTTTTAACAACGCCGTCTTTCCCAGTTCAGTTGTACAAACCGGAGTAAAATCGGCGGGGTGGGAAAAAAGTAATCCCCAGCTATCGCCAAGCCATTCGTGAAATTTGATGGGGCCCTGAGTGGTATTTGCCTCAAAGTCAGGGGCAATATCTCCTAGTCGAAGTGACATAACTTATGAAATTTTAGAATGAAACATTTAATCTATTAAACTTGTAGAGTTTAACGTAAAATTAAAAAAATAGTTTCATAAAAAGGGTAATATCTACCCAGCGGCTGGAAAATATAATTCTTCGGTTAATAAGTCATTCCAGGAGAGAATATCCAATTTTAACCTCATTTTAAGGTGCCTTTAATTGCGTTTTAATTGCGTGTGATCTTCTTTGAATATTATTTGGAAAAAGACTCAGAAATGTGCCCGTGTCTGGATAAAAACTTAAATGAACTGATCTTAACAAGCTGAATGAAAGCACATACTAATTCCTTCGACGAACATGAAGTGCTCCATGAGTTAAAGCACTTTTTACCAGCTCAGGCACCCCTGAAAGATTTTATTCATCATAATACGCTGCATGCTTTTCAGGATCTTAAATTTTTCGACGGAATTAGAAAAGCCAAAGAGGTTTTAGGCTACAAAGTTTCCCTTTCACTTGAAGAATACCGTTCCCTTTACAACGCCAAACGCATCAAGCCGGATGTCCTTGAAAAAATTCTTCTTGAAAAAAAAGGGGTTTACAATACGACAGCGTGGAGAGATAAGGTTTTGATGAAAAAATATGATACTTCGTCTTCTCCCAGAATCGGATCTCTTAAAGCGAACTGGAAGCGTCAATACCACATTGATCTTGACTCGGTTGTACATCCGCTCCTTTTCAGAATGCTTTGCAGTTATCTGGATCAGGGCATAGCAATCTGGAATTTCCCGGTTCATGAAATAGGCTTCCTTTCGGCACTGAGAGAAATGGAAAAGAACAGCTTTTCCAGTATTTTCAAGACAAGCAGGGCAAGAAATTTACTGCTTCACAGCCCTTGCGGGATCAGTGATCTTTTGAAAATCGTAGTTGGCGACGAGTCGCTTTACAAGCAATACCTTTACGATCAGCAATTTGCACATCAGGGATGGTCAGGAATGGTTTCTGCCATCGAAGATCATCCTGAAACGTTGCTGGACCGCAGAAATATTCCATTGCACGACCTGATTGTTTTTGAGCTTCTGCTTGAAATCGATGCGTTAGACAGGCATTTCGGAGAAACCTGGGCTCCTTTGGCAAGCAAACTTACTGAGAGGCCGGTCGATCTTTTTGGCGAAGTCCCGCAAACGGAACTGGACGAAGTGATGACCATCTGGCAGGAAGCTTACGAGTGGAGCTATTACGACCAGGTTCTGGCTGGAATTAAAAATCAGAAGAAACTAGTGAAAACGCCGACTGAAAAAAGCTTTCAGGCGATGTTCTGCATTGACGACCGCGAATGCTCGCTCCGTCGTTATCTGGAAGAATTTGACTCTACCTGCGAAACATTCGGAACGCCCGGATTTTTTGGTGTTGAATTTTATTATCAGCCCGAAGACGGGAAATTTTATACCAAAGTTTGTCCTGCACCCCTTACCCCCAGATATTTGATCAAGGAAGTCGGTTCCACAAGCAAAAGAGAAACCGACATTCATTTTAATAAACATGCCCACTCGTTTCACAGTGGCTGGCTGATATCGCAGACGCTTGGATTCTGGTCGGCATTTAAACTGGCAGCAAACATTTTCAGGCCTACGGTGAGCCCCGCCATGTCGTCGTCTTTCAAGCACATGGACCGGTTTTCCAACCTGACCATTGAAAATAAAAGCCTGAACGACACTGAAAATAATCTCCAGATCGGCTACACTATTGAAGAAATGGCAGACCGGGTTGAAGGTTTGCTGAAAAGTATTGGTCTGGTAAAAGATTTTGCACCGGTTGTTTACGTGATCGGACATGGTTCAAGCACGGTCAACAATCCGCACTACGCTGCTTATGATTGTGGCGCCTGTTCAGGAAGAGCGGGATCGGTTAATTCCCGCGTCATTTCTTTTATGGCAAATCACCACTCGGTGAGAGCCATATTGTATTCCAGAGGAATTGCAATTCCGGCAACTACCCAATTCATTGGCGGCTTGCACGACACAACCAGAGACGAAATCGTTTATTATGACGAAGCGCTTCTGTCTCCGGTGAATCTGGAATCTCATAAAATCAATGAAACCGTTTTTAACAGAGCCCTGGATTACAATGCCAAAGAGCGGTCCCGAAGATTTGAATCCATCGACACAGGTGGCACTCCTGAAAAAATTCACGAAAAAATTCTGTTGAGGTCCGTTTCATTATTTGAACCAAGACCTGAGCTCAATCACGCGACGAACGCATTATGCATTATCGGAAGAAGGGATTTGTCAAAAAATCTTTTTCTTGATCGCCGGGCTTTCATGAATTCGTATGATTATGCCATAGATCCGGAAGGAAAATATCTGTTCAACATTTTAAAAGCGGCTGCTCCGGTGTGCGGAGGTATTAATCTTGAATATTATTTTTCACGAGTAGATAACCAGAAACTGGGTGCAGGTACCAAACTACCACACAATGTCATGGGATTATTTGGCGTTGCAAATGGAATCGACGGCGATCTCCGCCCCGGACTTCCAAGTCAGATGATCGAGATCCACGATCCGGTTCGTATGCTGTTCATCGTTGAGCACTATCCGGAGGTGGTTTTGGATACCATAAAAAGATTGTATGCTACTTATGAATGGTTTATCAATGAATGGGTGCACCTGGTGGCAGTAAATCCTGATACGCAGGAGTTATCTGTATTCAAAAACGGAGAGTTTGTTCCATACAAATCCTATTCACAAACGGTTGAAGACGCCATTGATCTTGCGTCATTATTCGAATCCCATCAGGATAATCTTCCTGTTTATTCAATTCATTAGATATTAATGATCAGTAACCGGGTTTGGTCCAAGCCGCACCTTGACCGCCGGGTTGCTGATCATTATTCACGAAAATACAAGTATGATCTCGTTTATTCCGTTTCTCGTTCTCTTCCCCATCCTTGGTTTTCTGATTGGTCTGTTCATTCCAAGAAAAAATGAAGGACTTATTTCGCAGGTCACTTTTTCTACCGTTGGTATTCACATGGTCGCTTCCATGGGTTTCCTCGTATGCTGGTTGCTTAAAGGCCATCCTATCCTTGACGAGAAAGATATTGTTCTGTTCAAAACCATTGGTTATGAATTCTTTATAGATTTTTATTTCGATAAAATTACAGCGACTTATCTTTTTGTCGGTTCTTTCCTGACATTCCTGGTAACGCTTTACAGCCGTATTTACCTACACAGGGAAAAAGGATACAAAAGATTTTTCAACACGATCATGTTCTTTTACATCGGATATAACGTGGTTATTTTTTCGGGAAACCTTGAAACACTTTTTGTTGGCTGGGAAATACTCGGAATCTCCTCTTTTCTGCTGATTGCGTTTTATCGTGAACGATATTTGCCTGTAAAAAACGCTGTTAAAGTTTTTTCGATTTACAGGATTGGCGATGTAGGTTTAATTCTGGCCATGTGGCTGAGTCATCACTTATGGCACGAAAACATCACTTTTCTAAAACTGGGAAATTATGAGATGGTGCATGAACATTTGCAAACACATAGTTTTGTTGGTGTTTTTATATCCCTGATGCTTTTGATTACAGCCTCAGCAAAATCGGCCCAGCTTCCATTTTCATCCTGGCTGCCCAGAGCGATGGAGGGCCCTACCCCATCCAGTGCTATTTTTTACGGTTCGCTTTCCGTTCATTTGGGCGTTTTTCTTTTACTCAGGACCTACCTTTTCTGGGAGCATCAGTTTTCGGTCAGGATATTAATTGGTCTGGTCGGGCTCACTACCGCTCTGGTCACCACCGGAATTGCACGGGTACAATCCTCCGTTAAAAGTCAGATCGCCTATGCATCCATTGCCCAGATCGGGTTGATATTTATTGAAGTTGCAGCCGGCTTTGAGGATCTGGCGATGTTTCACTTTGCAGGAAACGCATTTCTGAGAACATATCAATTGCTGGTTTCGCCATCAGTAGTGAGTTATCTGATCCGTGAGCAATTTTACAATTTTTCGCCACGGGCCAAATCCATTGAAGATTCATTTCCAAAAAAGCTGCAATACACTTTTTACATCCTGTGTATTAAAGAATGGAACCTGGATTCGTTCATGTACCGCTTTTTATGGAATCCGTTGAAAATGACTGGGAATAAACTCAATTTCCTGACTTTCAACCGCGCCATCCTGATTTTCGTACCTGCTTATCTGATTGGGTTGTTCTGCGTTTACCACCAGGATCTCATTCCTCAGAATATCAAAGCATACCTGCCCTTTACATTTTCACTCGTCGGCCTGGTTATGGTTCTCAAATCTTTTACGGAAAGGATCAAGACCCGGATGAGTTGGCTGTTGGTCATTATGAATCATTTTTGGGTGGCGTTGGCCATTTCGTTTAATGAAAACTT
>Ga0247803_1001762_pt1 | contig 11175 bp, 10 predicted proteins | sample UWRJL014104B1_FD_180928 | JGI IMG/M metagenome (GOLD analysis project Ga0247803, IMG submission 180928) | Plant litter microbial communities from Arlington Agricultural Research Station in Wisconsin, United States - UWRJ-L014-104B-1 | ecosystem: Environmental > Terrestrial > Plant litter >...
TCCTAGATATCGGCTCTGGCTCCGGCTACCTCACGGCCGTGCTCGCAAACCTAATTGGTCCTTCGGGCACTGTCATCGGAATCGACCACATCCAGCCGCTCGTCACAATGGCACAGTCCAATATGGAAAAGTCAGAAGCGGGCCGGCAGATGCTGGATTCTGGCCAGGTCAGCTTCGTCAAGGGGGATGGAAGAAAGGGATGGAAAGAGGGCGCGCCGTATGACGCTATCCATGTGGGTGCTGCAGCTGCAGAGCATCATAAGGAATTGGAGGGGCAATTGAAGGCGCCGGGAAGGATGTTCGTGCCAGTTGAGGAGGGCCGGATGCAGCATATTTATGTCGTGGATAAGAAAGAGGACGGGAAGGTGGAGAAGAAGAAACTTTATGGTGTTCAATATGTGCCCTTGACGGATGCGCCACAGGAATGAATGGGTCGAGAGCGAAGTGGCAGATAATGCAAAAACAAAACATGTGGAAGGAATACGGCTAGGGTGGAAGCTTACGTTCAACACCATCACAGCAGCCCAACAGCTTCACTGCACCGGCTTACGCAACGCGGAGGATAAATGCATACCCAAAATGCACAGGATCTTGAAGGCTCGGTCTCCAATTTGTTAGCAGATCAGTTTCAATACGTATGGGATACAATCGTCGTACCTCAGTGAAATGACACACATGTCCAACCCAAGACGCCGGCCAGTTTAGATGCAAGAACACAGCGTGTCATACTCCTGCTCCACCCCACGATTACTGGTGTCTAACACTAACAGGGGCCACGGGTCTAATCCATGATCCGCTTATGTTCCTTCTGCGTATACCACACTAAGAATGAACCTTCCATGTACAGCCATTTCTTAGCATCGCACCGATTTTGACCGGGTTGTTACTTGCGTAGGCTTCCTGGAGGCAGCTGTGCCACCAAGGTGGTAGACGCTGGGAGGTGCTGCAATATCATGTTAGCTAGAGGATCCACGCCTCGGCGAGTCACGGTAGGATGGGTATGGTGTAACAATGATGTGTGCTGGTACTTGGTATCTGATTACGACACTTCGGGAATTGACTAGGGTGTGATGAAAGTGTAAGGTGGATGGGGTGAAAGCTTCAGCGATAGAGGTTCATATCATGACTTCTGTTACAAAGTGAGGAGCACCCAAGAACTTTGTTTCATACTACATCTGTGTAATCAAACGTGATTATGAAGCTCCTCTACAAATGGAACCATCAAATACCAACGTAAAAGCAAGTCCATAACATGAGCTAGATTGTGAAAAGGAAGCGGTGATCTACCACCGACTTCCCTTCCCAATCTCCACAAGGCCGATACATGACCAGCGTTGGCAGGCCCGCTTCCATCGCGCCATCGCGGACATGCCATTTCGGCCGTAAGCCGGACACCCCAGCATCCTCTCTCACGTGTTTTCGTCAACGACCCTTCCAGAGAAACCTGCCAAACCAGCAACCCCTTTCGCACCCCGTTCCGTACTACCAGTCAGTCCTGGACCACCACCAGGCATGACCAGCACCTTAGCACCTTCCTCTACGAACTCTCGGGTGGCCATAAATTGGAATGTAACCACCGTAGCTGTGGTAGATGTACCGTGCTCCTCATCTTCGGCAGGATAAGGGGATGAATCCTCGTCCAGGTTGAAACCAAAGCCAAATTCTTCTTCCTCAATGTTTGCTCTGTCACGAGCCGTAGCAGTACTGGGTTTAGATGTTTTGTGCACGGAAATAACTTTGGAGGTGACTCTGACACTGGCAACAAAAATCACCAGAGTGCTTCCGATGCTCAAGCTGTCGGCTGCCTGTGCGTGACTTCCCTCAAAACGCACAGAGATGACTTTATGCGCTTTTGCGTTTCCATCCGCCAGGACCATACCTTTTCTTATTCGATTTATCACAGGGCTAGCGATAGGGGCACCAAGTGGTACAATCCCGATGGTCCCTACTTGTCCACAACGTAGCGTATGGACAGGTAGCCGGAGGTTTCGGAGAGATGTAATGCGGACGCGGCGCCATTCGAAGAGCAATGAAGAACCTGGGCGTGAAGGCAAGGTGGTTGACTGTTTCTGTAGTGCGCCAGGGAACGAACGTGATGTAGGAACGGAAGACGGGCGCGGCGTGTACCTGCCACTCCCAGAATCACTGTCATCCGAGCTTGTGTCGGCAGGATATGGTCCTAGAACAAGCTCGTCTCCAATGCTGAGATTGCCGTAGCGTACATGGCCACCAACAACCGTTGGCTCATCAGGCCTGGGCTTCTGTGCGGGTTTGCTGTACCAGTCCTCGATATGGAACAAGGTCTTCGGACCTGAGGCGGGCGGATTTGTGACAGGCGGAACTGGTAATTCCCGTAGGAAAGCGTGCAAGTTGCTCAAACCAGTGCCTTTGACCGCACTAGTCAAGATGATGGGAACCACCGCGAGAGGCGTGACCTGGAAATCTTGCGCTATCCCTTCAATCCTGCGAAGATGGCCCAAAGAAACCGTATCAAGCTCTGGCTCCGAACTCGACATTGTCGAGTCAGTAATGATATACCCGGTCCTTCCAGCTTCTTTGAGTGCGGACAACACTTTGGACAAAACAGACTTGAGCCCAGCCTTAGTAGCCAAGTCATATTTGGTGATGACTATCAGCAGTGGAAGCTCTAGGCAAAGGCAAAGTTGAAGCTGTTCCTGTGAGAGATCCAAGTCCGCTGCGCCGTCGCCTAAAATCTCTTTTGTCGCTGGTGACGCACCAATCTTCCCCGATGAACCTTCGGCGTTGTCCGCAGGTATACATAGACAGGTATAATGTGGGTCCCAACCAACAAGACCCCGCACTGTCGTTCGACGGAACCGCGGATGGCCTGCAGAATCGGTGAGAAAGACAAGTCTTCCGGCGCCTGAGGAATCTGCAGCTGCGTGTATGTCGACCCATGACGAAATACCTGACGAGCCATAGTTGATCACCTGTGCGGAAGTTCTGGCGCCCTGGACATCGGATAGATCGTGATATCCGATCAGCTCTTGAGTGATGGAACTAGTGATACCGGATTCAATTTCGTGTCTGTGCTTCAGAAGACTGAGCCGACTCTTTCCCCGTCCGTTGTCAAAGGTCCCGGTCGACAGCGTTCCAAGTAGACTGGACTTACCTGACATTGTCGCGCCCGTGAGGGACACTCGTAGCTGCTGTATGGGATGACAGGGTTTATCAGGCTGCGGCCTGGTCAGGGTTGCTTCGTTCGCAGGATCCGCAAAATCCCGCTGCTCAATAAGGTGCTGATCTGGACACACCAAAGCTTCAGCAACCAATAGCTTCGACTTGTTCGCTTGTTGCTGTACCATCCCGACATTTTCTACCCATTCACATTCACCCACCGAGACCATGCGCTGCACCTCCACGCGGCAACCCAAGCTTGCAGCCATGGCCCGCAAATTGTTCAACGACTCTTCCATTTCGTCTTTCGCGAGGCCTAACAGCTCTCCATCATCAGCAACACCAATTTCATACAGAGCGCCCTTGCTCTCTTCCAGCCCAGGGTAGAGTCGATGGGGTACGATAGGGGCACCAAGCTGCGCCTCGTCTGGAAAGTGAGGTAGAACCCCAGCAGTTGACGAGGGTGTATGGTGGGTGCATGACTGCTGCAAACGCCACAGCAGCTGGGTGGTGAGCTGTTCAAGCCGGTGTTGGCGGGATTGAGTTGGGGGTGTGCTGGACAGCAAACCAGACTCTGACACGCTACGACCCACTGGGGCTGGCACGGAATGCTCAGTACGACGTAACGATCCAGACAAATGACGTCTTGTGCTCGTGTGGGTAAACGACCGTCGTCTACGAAGCAGCAAGTGCAACTTGTACTCGGTTGGTCCCTCTTGAGGCTCTGCCTCCAGCCTGGTGATGGTGCTGTAGTCTATTGGAATTGATCCGGTGGCCTCCGGAGCTGCGCAGCCTTCATTTTCGAGGACTTGTAGTTGAGGGGCATTGGAATCCTGAGGGAGCGCATGCCTCGGCGATCGCCCCGGTGGTGGGGTTGCTGCAGCCCAAGGACTAGACACCCGCGGTGGATCGGGGTCGAATGTAAAAATAGAGGCCATTCTGCAGTCTCGTGCGGATTCCCGCTCTGTAAGGTGAACGAGGTGTGATCAAGGCCGCGAGGTTTGCTAGGGGAAATTTGACTCAAGTTATCGGCTGCCGTCTGCAGCGTTGGACGTGTGTTGGAGATAAAGATCGAGAGTTGGTGTGTGAGAAACGTGTCTTGAAAAGAGCAACCATTGAGGGAAACATGTTGGCGATGTTGCGCGCAAACGTATAGTAAAATCTTTTCCGGCAGACGCTGGAAGGCAATAGTGGTGGCGTCAACGTTCGTGGCAGCCAGTGCTGCTACACAAGCTGAGCCGAAGACATGGCGGGCGTGTAAGATGTTGTTCGGGCGATATAGAGAGAGAAGATCGAGGCAAGATGGGTAGTCTTGCTCGAAGGGGTCGACTTGTAGTCGGCTTAAGAGTCACCTAGCGGAGGTCGCAGCCAAGCTTTTTTTTGAGGAGTCACGTAAGCCGATCACGTGCACAAGATGGTGGACATTTGAACTACGTTTGTACGCTGCTCAATATCTGTATAGCGATATAGCATCAAATGCTCCCCATGTTGCCGGATGGGATGATCGAGATGGACCTACTTTCGGCGAGCATGATCTGGTGGAGTCATCGCGTCCAGATGTCTGGCAGCGGAGAGGACTTGTACAATGTCGCGCGCACTTGGATACTCTATCACGGATTGAGCATGGGTGCCAGTGAAAGCAGAGTGCAGGCGCACACTTGAGGGGACGGAAGCAGGAGCTCAAACCAACCTCACTGCGTCGGGAGCCAAAGGTAGTAGAGTATCCTAGTGAAACGTTGAAACATGCGCTGACGCCCCTCATGCACCGCATCTCACATACAGATGACAGGCACACAGTAGGCTTGCACTCTCGGACGCGCCTCTCGTGCGGTTGGTGAGCCGGCGTCATGCGCGAGGCGGAATATCCTGTACACGTCATACTCGTACGAGTTTGGTTGGCGTTGCATAGGCCAGACTGTGAGCTTCCACCTGTGGACAAACGTTTGGCTTGACTCGGATGGCGCACTGCCAAAACAGTCTAAATGGCACTGGTCTGGATAGTACTCATGTAGCGACGGAAGGATACTGGAAGAGCTGCTTCGGACATGGCGAAGTCCGCAGCCACGGCTCCGCTGCATCGATACCCATCATCGAGGGCCCCCCTACCCCGACACGAGGAGGGCCCTGTGTGGGGTCAATGGATCGGCTGCACGAGAAGCTGCGTGGCTGCTCACAGCCATTAGCTTTGTAGGTACAATGCGACTTGCCGACCCTGGCTTCGAGCCACTTGTCGCGGGCTCCTCAGTGGGCGTCGGCTTTAGCCGACATGGACTGTCGCATCTGTCTGACGGGCCATGTTCTCCGGCCCGGCATTCAATGGTACGGGGAAGCGACGCGACGCGGGTCCGAGCAGCTGGATGATCGCTGTCGCCTTGCGGGCAGCCTCACCAAAAATACCATGCTCGGCTAGATACCGTTTGCTGGCTTGGGCCGGGCGTGTTTCATGCGAACAACGGCCATGAATGTTGTGCGGTTCTGGTGGCTGGACGGCGCGAGAAGGATCATTTAGATGTCTCTTCTTATTCTTCCTCCCGTCATGTGCGCTTCGTGTTCCTCCCGAATGTTCCCTTGCAGTTGCAGGCGGCACAGTTCCTGCCTGAGGCGACCGTTGCGCGAAACGGCTGGCAAGCTTGGGCTTGGGGCGTCCGTTGCGCTGGATGGCGGAATGTTGGCCGCCCAATGGGGCCCTCGACAGTCCCGGAAGCGATGCGAAATTGCGAACGTCCAACGATACGAGTAAACCGGTCTAATGATTCAACAGGACATGGATGCTGCTGCATAGGCTTGCATGTCATCGACCGTCACTTGGTCTCTCGCGCGGGCGAACACCGCACCCTTGAAACAGATGGACGCTGGGAACAACCCTCTGCGGGGTGCAATGCAGGTTGGATGTAGGCGCCCTGCCATGACTCGCAATCGTCTCACGACCGCTTGGGCCCTCTGTGCAAGCTCTCGACAGCTTCGAGGCACGAGTTCCATCTACCATTCAGCGGGGGCGAGGAACGCTGCAGTGTGTAGTCTCCTTCACGCCGCTGGTAGCGCAGTTGGTCAGACCCCGTAGACAGCTCACGTTCCGATGACTCGCTCTGCGGGCCGGACAAGCGACGCACCACAGCATGGCACAAAGCTTGTACATCTGCTGGCGGAGCGGACTACAGGCAGCTTCTGTGACACGAAACGCAGCCCTACCATGGCGGCCTCGTCCGCGGCTGTCCTGGGAGTTCCCATGGACTTGAACGTCTATGGAACATTCCGTGTGGAAGAATGACTGCAATCACCAAAACGCTCACGGGCTATCCCATATGGAGAGTAGATTATCAGATGTCGGCATCCCAGACGCTTGATTCGCTCGCAATGGCTTGCATCTTCGTCCAAAGGTCTCGCGTGGGGTCCACCTTTCGTGACATCCATCCTTCCCGTCTAGCCGCTGCCGGCGTCTTCACACGAACAATCCCTGTACATGTCAGCAAAATCGTCAGATCCCGTCAGAGCTCAGTCGAGACGGCGGCGCAGCCAACGGCTCGTCCACTCAGGGACGAGACTGTGGAATTACCAACGACACCGCCGGCTAGCTCCGTGCTTCGACCTCACAGCGCGGGCCGCAGCGCACGAGATCAGTGTAGCGTACGCCGGATACGACACGAATGCATTGAAGGCTAGTAGATGTCTAACTGCAACGCCTGAAGACTCATCAAGAGCTTGGCGACGCTTGCTCAGAGCGCCTTTCTGAGCATCGTGCGGTCGTTTGACGCGGCTCGAAATGTCATTCGCAGACGGCAAACTCAAAGCGTTGCCCAAGACAGTAAGTAGCTCGCCGGCAAAGGGTACGCGGCTACTCCAGAACGCTACAGTCCGACCCTGTCCCTGCCTGCGTTAATGTCCGTCAAGCGACTTGTGCATACTCCCACGCTCTTCGGTTCGCGAAGACGGCCTACCGTAGAATCTCAAAAGAGGCCTTTTCCGCTAGGCAATGGTGCTTGCCCCATGCAAGCCGTGCTGCTCTGCACAGGTCACAACAACAAGAGTACTCTTTCTTGGGAAATGGCCAGACCTGCGCGAGCACTAGCGGAAAAGGCTCTCCAGATGTCTCATGAGATTCTACGGTACGCTAGGCATACTGGATTGGGTAGCCTACGCGGCTGGGAATGGTTCGATACCTCGCTACTACTCATGGACCCTTTCTCAATTTCCCGGCATTGCGTTGGGATACAACCTTGCCCAAGCCAAGCCCCTTGGATGGGTCCTAGGAACCCACTCTGCGACCCGTCAAATGTTTGTTTCCAAGTCCATCCCAGGACTGTGGAGCACTTCCAACGCTAACTCGGACGGCTAGGCGAGAGCAGCCGATCCGGCCCACACGTGATTTCGCAACAGCTAACCATCATTGTACAAGGATGACACTACCGCACGCTAGGTCTCTCAATGATCTCCGTCGCATCCACCACCCTGAGATACCACCCTGAGATACTAAACGAGCAGTGCCAACGATAGCAGCCATCGCGCCACCGAGAGCCGGGCTGAACAGGACAGGTCCACAACAACACACTCGGGAGATGACACTGAGACGTTGGCAGATAAGACCTGCGTCAAAGCAATGTCCGCCTGCTGTCAGTACTACGAGTGAGTCGGTCGGGCTTGCAGCTTTGGTAAGCTAAACATGCACATCCGTGCGACGTCAGGTAAGGCGGCATCTCGAAAATAGGCCTGTCTGAGGCTTCCCGCCCCAATCGTGTCGCCACATCGGGTGGTCCGTATGGTGCACACTAGTCCCTAGTTCGAATTGCAATGATGGTCGTGCGTGAATCTTTCTTCGATGAGCAGACTTGTCGTGCGAAAAGGCGACGGATTGCTGAACTTGCTGGCGAGTCCTAGAGCCATGAAGCAAAGTACGTCCACGTCAGATGACGCCTCTTGCTCACAGGGGTCCACCCGTATCGCGGCTTTCGGCCAGTTTTCGCTAGGCTGCCTCTTCGCTTTGTAGGTATTTGCAGCATCAAATACCGACAAAGCGGAAAGGTTTTCAGCGAACCTTTCGGCTACAGGAATTTCTTGCCCGAGGCCCAATGCGTTTGAGGAGACATATAGATTCTAGAAGGTCACTCGTCTCGGGTCCGCTCTGGCTCGAAGAAGCCGTTGCGTTTCAAGGTTCCTTTTTGAACATCTGGGCGTTCGGGCACGACGGTCCGAGGTCGCCTCCTCTCTTAAGATTCCCCGCTCCAGTACGATCAGCCGTCGCCCACAAAACCCCATCCTCTGCTGTGGTGCGTGCTTGCAGGTGACCCATGCGCGTCCATCGCTGCCGTCCAACTCTATTGATCCCCAACGGTAGGAAGAAAAAGGTTTTGACTTTCTCGTACGGAACTGGCTCAGCGCTTGAGCTTGCTCCATCGATCCATAATATCGTGCAATGCAAATCAAATACAATACTTCCACCAGTTGCAAAAAAAAGAATAATACAACCATTTGAATATTGTTGGGATTTCCAAGATCCAAATGCGATGTAAATGCGCTGTAAATGACTCCGATCTAGGCCACGAACCCGTGTCTTGCAATCCCGTCTCTGAAGAAGTGGTATATCCCATAAGAAATTCGTTGCGCCGTGCCGTCTAATGACGGCGTAGTGTATGGTGTTGGGTGGCGCGAGTGGGGGGGGGGAGGGGGGCTCTGAGCGTCGCAAATGCGCTTTACGCTCTGCTTGTCGAAAACCGCTTTGAAGTGGGCGATGCCGCTTCTTCTCCGAAGCTGTCCATGGGGCATCCAGTGAGCCTTGGATGCCTCCCAATGCAAAGCTGAGAGCATTGTGACCACCCATCCGTTTGCGCCCTCATGCATCATGAGATGAGTCTGGCGGTAAGCCCGAGCGTGCTATGCTCAGCCTTGGCCGCTTACCTGTTAGTGTCTGATGCCCTTCGTGGCTTGCATTTCTCGTGCGCCATGTGCCCGTTGCGCGCAGTAGTACGTGTGAACTCAGCGCCGCACCGAGGGCAGTAGCTTTTCGCAGCAGTGCCGGACTTTTCGCGCTGGTGTCGCAAAAGGTTGCTGAAGGTGGAAAATTGTCGTCCATTGCAGCCATGATCCCAGCATTGAGGTTTTGGTCGGGAATTCAAGATACGAGGCATGACCCCGTTGCTCTGATTTCCAGGAACAGCTCCAGCACTTGGGGGCGCTATGCCCGGGGAAGTCTCGTATGATGGGTATGGTGCTGGGGAAGTGGAGACCGGGTAAAGAGTAGTCGGAAGCGGCGCATACTCGCTGACAGCGTAGCTAGTAGAAGGGTAAAGGGAAGGGCTGTTCATTGTCAGTGCTAGCTCGCGAGAAGCGGAGTGCCTAAACGTACGGTGGGTAGCTAGAACTGTTGCTTCCCAGAGTTTGCGATGGGAGATTTGTGTGAACCGCAGGATAGGCATAGCTCAACGGCGCCGAACTCATTAGCTGCGCAGGTTCACTGGAAGCTGGTGGGTAGCTCATCGGGGATGGACTTGTGCGCATAGGACCTATCGTCTGTTGATATGGACTTCGCGGCATGGAAGGCGGTTGGTAAGGAGGAAGAGGTGATTGCTCGGTTGATCTCCGTGGTTGACTTTGGCTATGCATGCTAGGGCTAGGGATATATGTAGGGGCGTAAGACGATGATGTTGAATGTTTAGCGTCTGCGTATGACTGGCTCATCGGTGGGTAGCCTAATTCGGTCAGTTCGTCCGCTCTCTAGGGAGCTGGGAATTCCGTCTCTTACTGGGAGAGTCTAGGGAGGGTGGAGAACCGTAGTGGTCCATGCCATATTGCGCCGGCGCCATCATGAATCCCAACGCGCTGCAACGGTCAGTCGTAATGTGGAAACAGTGGACAAGGGACCGTACCTCATATCTTGTAGCTCTAAAGAGGAACTGTGGTGAGCTTCAGGTTCTACGGAGAGACGAAGATCAAACTCGGTGGCAGTGTGACTTCCGGAAAGAGAAGGCAAAGGTGAAGGGACAAGTTCCGAGTCAGACGCAGGCAGTATCTCGTAGCCTCGGACGGTGGAGACGGATGCTCGATGAGGGTGGAACGTTTGAAAGTCTGGCGCGTGAGAGAGAAGGCCTGAGTGCAGGTTTTGTACCAGTCCTGTGGGATGCGAGGTGGTGCTACGTGTGTATGCGTCCAAAGCGTTGGGATCCCAAGTGGCGGGTGTGTGTGTCTCCTCTGTCGGGTAGTTGGCAGAGGTGCGGCGAACCGAAGGGAGAGTTGCGGCACGGCGCTGCGTACGTAAAGCTCGCAAGTGGGCGAGTTCGGGCGGTTGTATGGTTAGGTTCTGGTCGGCGCGGTTTCTGAGTTTTCGTGAGATGGTGGTCGTCTTAGGTGGTGGTGCTTGGTGTTGTTTGGGAGACCGTGGGGTCATGATCAACGTGCGGAGGCCGTCATGTGTTTAAAGGCTGGTAGTGGGAGGGGAACATACATTTGTGTTCCTGCATTGGGATGACTGTCTCTGGGAATATAACAGCCTTATGAAAATGGAAAGAGTATCAGGGCACGCAAGGCAGACTTTGGGCACGATCTGGTTCTCGAGCGGCGGCCCTGCGCCATGCCCGGGATGGGCTGGAAGGTATATACTGGTATAGGCATCTAAGCTCCAAATACATTACAAGCGTATGCGAGGCCAACAAGACAATTCCCGGCACAGCGGCTGGTGACTGGTCGGTGCCTTGTGGGATGGCCCCCTGGACCGCCCGTGCGGGCCAAGCTCCCGGCCGTTTAGAGGCAGAGGGCCTCGAGTACGACCCATGTCAGCGTGTGGATACCGGTAGTGGTTCGAGGACTCGACGACGCTATAACGTTGATGCGAGGATCGAGCATCGCGTCCCAGGTGGCGAAGAGACGTGATGGACGCAGGCACTGCTGGGCCCCCGTCTGGCAAGCGTGAGCGTTGGCCGGCTGCCCATGTGTCGTGGCGCGTACGCTCTACGGTCGCTTCTGGACAGCTTCTGGACAGCTGCTGGACTTCCGTTTCCTGGCGCTGTTGGTGGCAAGCATGGGCTTCGAGTCCAGTTGAGCATGGCGTCC
>Ga0247803_1001763_pt1 | contig 11174 bp, 7 predicted proteins | sample UWRJL014104B1_FD_180928 | JGI IMG/M metagenome (GOLD analysis project Ga0247803, IMG submission 180928) | Plant litter microbial communities from Arlington Agricultural Research Station in Wisconsin, United States - UWRJ-L014-104B-1 | ecosystem: Environmental > Terrestrial > Plant litter >...
AGCAAAGACAAAGGAAAAACGTGGTCGGCTGCGAAGGTGGTGGCGGGTTATGATAAATTGCAGGCAGGAAACGTGGCGCCGGTGATGGATCTGACGGATCCTGCTTTTCCAAAAGGCAGGCTTTTTTTGTTTTACAACACCGGAAACAATCACGAGGGCGAGGTAAGAAAAGGAAAAGGATTGCGGGAGGTTTGGTACAAAACATCGACCGATGCCGGACTGACCTGGACTGAACCTATCAACATTACAACGCAGGTTCACAAACCCAAACAGCCGGAAGTAAACGCGGCTTATAATTTCAATGAAGACTGGCGGAGTTATGCCAATACGCCCGGGCACGGGATGCAGCTGACAGAAGGTACGTACAAAGGCCGGATTTACATTGCTGCCAATCATTCTCAGGGAAATCCGAAACCAAAAGGTGTAGATTACCAGGCACATGGATTTTACAGTGATGACCATGGAAAAACTTTCAAAATCAGTGAGACCATTTCCGTTGAGGGTTCCAATGAATCAACTGCTGCGGAAATTTCAGGCGGAAGAATCATGTTCAATGCGCGTAACCAGAAAGGTGACGTACGGGCCAGGATTGTGGCTGTAAGCAGCAACGGCGGTGTGAAATGGGACACGACTTATTTTGACCACAATCTGCCGGACCCGGTTTGTGAGGGCAGCATCCTTACCATTGGAAAAAATAAAAAAAAGAACATTCTGGCTTTTTCAAATGCCGCGGACACGAAAAATCGTGACAATCTCACTCTACGCATCAGTTTCGACGACGGTAAGACCTGGACAAAGCAATACCTGATTGATAAGAGCAAAAATGGTGAAAAGGATTATACCGCCTATTCGGATATTGTGAAAACAGACAAGAACAGCGTAGGGGTTTTATATGAACTCAACAATTATAAATCGATCGTTTTTAAGGAAATCGTTTGGGAGAAAAAGTAAGATATTTTTAACATATTTACATGGTATAAATCTTTTGCTGCGTGCGGAGAATTAAATCTGATGACGACCAATAACAACATCAAATACAAATCAATAAAACCAGAACCAAGCCTCGCCGACTTTGTAGAAAGCGTTTGGATGCTTGAAAATACGGCGGATACCGCACATGAAATTGTTGTTTTGCCTAACGGCAGATTTGATATTATCTTTCTCCAAATGCCAAACGAGCTTTATCATGTCGCGCAGATGGGTTTGGAAACAGAACCTGAAAAAACTTCCCTCCTGCCGAAGGCGGTCTTATTCGCAATAAGCTTTAAATTACTTGCGATTGAGTACTTGCTGGATATGAAAACAGCTTCTCTACTAAACACTGCTCATCTTTTGCCAACTGATTTTTGGGAAATTACAGAGAGCGACTTATCCGATTTCGAGAGTTTCTACCAAAAGGTTTCGGCCAAAATGCTTTCAATGATCAAGCCTGGTATTGACAGCAGAAAGCAAAAACTATTTGAATTGATCTATTCCTCAAAAGGTACATTATCTGTAAAAGAATTGTCTGAAAAAGTATTTTGGAGCAGCAGGCAAATTAATCGTTATTTCACTGAACATTTTGGAATTTCTTTAAAAGCGTACTGTAATATTTTGCGATTTGAGGAATCATTGCCATACATCAAAGCAGGAAAACTTTTTCCGGAACTCAATTTCACCGACCAAAATCATTTTATTAAAGAAGTGAAAAAGTTTTCCGGTGTTGTTCCAAAGGAATTATTCAAGAACAAAAACGACCGATTTTTACTATTCCATCCCATGCCGAAGAAATAGTTTTGCATACACAAAACAAACTCTAAAAGCATGTTACTAAAAAATAAAAAATTAGCAATTATAGGTGGCGGTCCGGGTGGACTGACATTAGCGCGACTTTTACAACGCAAGGGAGCTGATGTAAAAGTGTATGAAAGAGATGAAAGCAGAAATATAAGGGTACAGGGCGCAACGCTTGATTTGCATTTTGAATCGGGATTAAAGGCATTGGAAAAAGCAGATTTGATGGATGCCTTCAAAGCAAATTACAGACCTGACGCTGACCGGCTTCGGATTGTGGATGAAAATGCAAAAATTTTCTTTGATGAACATGGTGAAGAATCAGCCAAAGATTTTGAAAATGAATGGTTCAGACCCGAAATTGACCGTGGTCCGTTAAGAGATATTTTACTGAATTCTTTACGGCCTGACACCGTTGTCTGGGACAGTCATATTGTTTCGCTTGAGAGAATTGACGAAACGTGGAAAATCATTTTTCAAAACGGTAACACGGTAATTGCCGATATCGTCATTGGAGCGGATGGAGCCAAATCCAAAATTCGTCCGTTTGTTACACCAATCAAACCATTTTATTCAGGCGTTACTGTATTGGAAGGCAATATTTATGATTCTGAAAAGAACGCCCCAAAAATTCACAACTTACTAAAAGGAGGAAAAATAATGGGGTTGGGTGATTCAAAAACGATTTCGGTAAGTGCCAAAGGCGATGGAGGTCTGGACTTTTATACTGGCTGGAATGTAGATGCCAACTGGATTACAGAAAGTGGGATCGATTTCAAAAATGGTAGACAGGTTTTGGAATGGTTCAAAAAAGAGTACGCCAGTTGGGATGATATATGGCTGGAATTATTCGAAGCTGAAAACACGATATTTACTCCAAGACCTCAGTACTGTATGCCTTTGGATCAGAAATGGGAAGCCAAACCCGGCATCGCACTCATAGGCGACGCGGCGCATTGGATGCCTCCTTATGCTGGCGAAGGTGTAAATATGGCCATGCTTGATGCTTTGCAATTAAGCGAAAGCTTGACCAGCGATGAATTCACTGATTTAAAATCTGCCATAGCCAATTACGAAAAACAGATGTTTGCAAGATTCGCCGAAATAGGGAAGGAAACGTTGGACAATACGGCGTTTATGCACTCACCCGATGGACTAGAAAAATTATTGGAAATGTTTGGTCAGAATTAAAACAAGAACTGAATGTGATAATAAAGTGATGGTCAAAACACCCAGCATGTCGCGTTAAAACGGTATTAATGTGCTCATATTCGTCTCGTAAAATCATTTCAACGCGTTTACTTCAAGTGTGCCGGATGCGTTGGACGCGGGAAGTTCAATTTGGAGCAGACCTTTGTTTAAAACAGAAAATTTGAGGTTTTTGTCATTGAAAGAGACCTGGTATTTCTTATCCGGATTCATGCAAACGAGCAAAGTCCGAACGTGTTCTTTGGTTGAACTGTCGAATGACAAAGTTGCTTTAAATGCTGAGCTGTCTGCATTGAATGATTTCGCATCGATCCAGGTTTCGAAACCTGCTGTCACCGTTCCGATTTTATAATAAGATGAAAACCAGGAAAGTACGGGCGCGGATAGTCCGGAAAACTGATGCCAGCCAGCTCCTCTGCCCGATTTTGCAAGAAAATGTTCAAAGGTATAGTAAGAAGCGTCTGTTTCCGTTTTCCAGACATCCAGTGCCTTTTGTGCCAGTTTGAACGCCAAATCCGGTTTTCCGATATCCAGTAAAGTTTTCCAGATAAACCACTGATGCGGCATCCAGACAGAACCATTCCAGTAGCCGTCAGTTTTATAATACGGTGCCGATTGATCGACAGCTGAAATTCCGCTTGGTGTCCACAAATGTTTTGGCGAAAAAAGTTTTTCCAAAAGCGAGCTCTGCTGATCGGCAGTGCAGATGCCAGACATCAGCGACGAAACGCCATCCAGGCCCATATTGAAATTTACCTGAGCTGGTTCGTAAGTGAAAAATGACGAAGCTTTTCCTTGTGCATCATGTTTTACATAACTGAAATAACCACTGTTTTTATCCCATGAATGAGTTTGCAACGCAGACGTGAATCTTGCAATATCACCGTCATATTCTCTGACATGTTCGTTCAAACCCAACTTTGAAGCCATCAAGCGCAGGATTTTGGCCACCCGGATGGCATGTGCCGTATTGGAAACCGGAGCTGTGCTGTCTTCGAGTTTTTGCTCATGGACACCCACCTGGGGCGGATAATCATCCCAACCGGCTGAATTATAAAAATAATCCCAGGTTTTCAAAAGCCCGGATTTTAAGATTCCTATGGTTGAGCTGCCAAATTTGCCTGCTGTGAAAAGGTATAGTTGCCTTAATCTTGGATAAAAATAGACGAGCAGTTCCTGAGATTGTGTTTTATTCCAAAGATCCAGAAAAGCGTAAACCTGGACCGGCAGCGGAGAGCCATGATGAATAAAGGCAGACTGACTTTCGGCCGGTGTGGTGTAGGCATTGATACACGCAGCTGCCAGTTGCGGGTTTACTTCGTTCATACCCAGAGCAATAAATCCTGAATCCCAGGTGTACAGGCTGTTCCACCATTTGCCGGGTGTAAAGTTCCGGATGTAACTGTTTTGCGTATAAACCGGATAAACAACATTGGATAACAAAGCTGCCTGCATCATTTTCTGACTGAAAAGATACTTTTTGCCTTCCGGAATAATGTTGCTTTTTTGTAAGGAATGGGTAGTTGATTTTTGGACCGATGAAGTACTGAATTCATAAAGCCGGTCCTTGACCTGGGCATAATTTCCTGCGCAAATGATTGCATAAGACGTATTTTCACTCTGAGGTAAAAGCGCGATAGGACGTATGAACACGTTTGAATAGCTACCTTCCTGATTTCCTGTAAAAACCTTCTCAACATGGTTGTGAACCAGATTTTTAAAGTAAATATCAAGCTCGCCGTTCCGAAATTCCCGTACCTGTGACAGATTGTTATCCCAACCTATGCCATAGTAAGGCTGAATATCCTGATACTTTAAAACCATGTTTTTCGAAGACAGGCTCTCTTCGGTCTTTGGATTGAAATGGGTAGCCTGACCTTCTATTTTGTAAGGATTTTTCATCGATTGATCCGAAACTACAAATCCATTGATCTCGGCATCGGCCGAGCCGGTCGCAACAAATAAAAGCTGCTGGATACCGGCTGTGGATGAAGAATAAGGTATTTCTACACTTTCAAGATTTCCCGTTCCTTTCAGTTGGATCAAATCATTGACCAGGCCTGTCATACGAAAAGAAGAGGCAGCACCTTTTTTGACCCGGTAAATAAGACTTATGTAGCCTTTCAGCTGATCGGCAGGAATATCTACGGCATAGGTTACACTGTCTCCGGAGGTTTGACCAAAGCCTTTTCCTACGGCCCGTCCGTCAATAAATTCCTTCTGGCGAACTTCACCACGAAGCCAGCCGTCGTAAACGAGATTATCCCGTGCTGTTTTTTTTGAATAAGTCAAAGACTGGTAAGACATTGCATTGTACCACCTGGCTCCTGGCAGACAGGTAATTTTCTTTGCGGCATAATTTTCGGGATAATCGATGAAAGCCATCAGGTTCATTGCAAGATTCTGCGGCAGATCGGTATGATTGACACTATGCATTTTGACCAGAACCGCAGCCGAATCGAGAATGGTATAAGTGACGTCAACAAAAACCTTATCCTTCCATTCCAGCTCGTAACGATAAGTGAACTGCTTTAAATCTTCCCTGAAATCCCAAGGAAAATAGCCGGATTCAAAACGTACATTCGGTATCAAAACCTTGTTCCGGTAATAAGCCGGCATAACGGAAAAATCAAAACGCATGCCGCTTGCTATATCGGGAATGTGGGATACTCCCGCATATTTTTTTGAGTAAGGTCCCCACGCAGAAAGGTTTACATCGTGGGAATTGTGCAGTCTGGCAAAATCGATATTTTTAAAGGTCTGGTCGTTTTGCTGAGAATATCCTGCATGATTAAACAGCAGGCAGATCAAAAAAATAAAGTAGCGTTGTTGTAGCATTGTGATCAAATCGTGTTCAGGGTAGTTGCAGCCAACCACAGTTAATGTGACTGCGGAATGATAAATTTACCCTGATAAAAGAGCTGACACGCAAGCTTTCACGATCAAACCGCTTTCCTTTGGTTTAGGGGCACGAAGAACGTTTCAGATTGAGGTTTTCAAGGTTTGACAAACGAAATGGTAATTGGATAATGATAGGGTTTTTCTTTACTCACCTTTACCGTGTTGATGAGAATGACAGCGCTCGTGAACAAGGCAATGAGCAACGGAATGAAGGGCAAAGCGAGGCATGGTATCAGAATCGCGAGCATGCTCAGCTGAAAATTGATGACATCCGCACCTTGTTGACGCACTTCCTTTATTTTGTCCTTTTCAAAAAACCAGATCAACAGTGTTGGAAGTAATAAAAATCCACTCAGATGGAGCCAGATAAGAAAATTTTTGCTGGCCCGCGCGACAGGCATTGTGGTTTCGGAATTCCGTTCATTCGTTAAAGTTTCAAGTTCAATATCCAAAGCAGCTGCAATGGCTTTCAGGGTGAAGAGCCTGGCATTGACCTCTCCGCTTTCTATTCGCTGGATAGTTCTGACATTCGATTTGATCTCTGTGGCTAACTCTTGTTGGGTCATACCTTTGGCCACCCTGTGTTCCCTGATTATTTGTCCGGCATGCTGCATGATTTTACGTTTTTTTGTGCTGCAATATAGATGATAATCTGCGTTTTAGTAGCGTTGAACACCCGACATTGTTACGGCATTTAGCTTGTCGGGATTCATCATAAGGAAGAGGCCAAACGAAGATTTTTGCCAATCTCAATTTTTAGCTTATTGTAAGCCCTGACAGGCTTATTTGGTTTTCGCCTTCATAGGTGCGTACGCCACGCAGTCCACTTCCAGTGCCGCTCCGAGCGCCAGTCCATTTGCGCCGAAAGCACTACGGGCAGGGAAACGGCCTTCCTTAAAGTAAGTGCGGTAAATGGCGTTGAATTCGGGCCATTTGGCCATATCTCCTATCATTACGGTGCATTTAACAACATCGTCCGTGGTCAGTCCCTGCTCAGTCAGCACGGCTACGATATTGTCCATGGTCTGTTTGGACTGAGCCGCAAAATCACCGGCCAGTTTTCCATCCGCTGTCGCACCGATCTGGCCAGAAATATACACAAAGTCACCTGCCCGCATGGCACGGGAAAAAGGATAATCAGGAGTCGAATTACCTGGAAAATCAGCCATGCCAGCTGTAACGTCCTGAATGTCTATCGGTTTGCTTGCAATTAAAGAAAGCGTCAAAAGGCAAGGTATCAGCAGGGTGAGTAATTGTTTTTTCATGATCGTCAGTTGGTTTGGGTTGAATGATTTAAAGGTTAGGTCAGGACTTCCAGCAGACGGTCAATATCTGCCATATCGTTGTAGATTGAGGGGGAAATCCGGAATCGGTTCTCATAGAGCTGAATATTAATTTTAGCCTTGTCCAGCTTAGGTTTAAGCAGTCTGGCCGCATCTTTAAAGGCAAAAGTAACAATGGGAGAAGTGGAGCCGTTTGGCGTCATCGGAATATATCCCCGGCCGGATAGTACCGTCTGGAGCCGTTCGAGGAGTGGCTGCCGGTGTTGTTGAATCTGATCAACGCCGGTACTCAGCAAGTAAGCCAGCGAATGTCGCAAGGCAGCAACGCCCTCATAACCAAGAGTGCCCACTTCAAAATGTCCTGCAACATCATTTCGGGAGGTTGATTCGAACGGGACATCGCCTGGTGGATCAAAGGGGAAAACGTGAAACTGGTCGCTCGCTATTTGCCGATATCCATACTGACTGCGTTTAAGCTGGTCGAGCCGATCTTTTCTTACATAGAGAAAACCCACTCCGAAGTCACCCATCAGCCATTTGTAAGTGGAGCAGGCGCAGAAATCAATGCCACTTGCACGAACATCAATGGGCACGGCCCCGGCCGCCTGAATGATATCCGCATAAACCATGGCGCCGCGGGAATGGGCCAGGTCACAGACTGCTTTGAGGTCGTGCTGAAAGCCATTGATGGTCGATACCAGTGAAAGGGATACCAATCGGGTACCGGGCTTAATGGCTGCATCCAATTCATTTAAATCAATACCATTGTTTTTGGGTCGCACTATGGTCAGGTCAAGTCCTTGTTTAGCAAGTTGTTGATATAAATGCAGAGATCCATCGAAATGGTAGGCGTCGGTAACAACCCTGGATTTGGACCCAGGTAAACCCAGCCCTGATACCACCAGATTTTCACCGATCATGGTGCTGGGAATCCAGGCCAGTTCATCGATACTTGCATGAATGAGCTTGGCAAAAAGCATTTTTGCTTCGTTGCGGTCTTCCACCATACTAAACGAAGTTGCACGGCCATTCACCATGCGGGCATCGAGAAAAGTCCTGGCTGCCCGGGCGCTGCCCAAACTCATGGGATGCGTATAAGCTGCATTGAGGAAAGTACCCCGGATATCGAAAAGCGACTTTGCCGGCAAAGGTTCGACCGGTAAATCTGTTTTATCAGTTGGGTTCCAGGTTAGTGCATTTGCCAGCGGAAATGCGCCAACGGTGGCCAGCCAAGCACGGCGCGATTGCTTTACGGTCATCGGTTTTTCTGGTTTTTTGACCATTTTTAACTCAGTTTGAAAAGACTAATCTTTTGACAGTAAGCCTTATAGATTATATTCCTTTTCGCTCAGGATACTTTTCAAGCCTACCGCCGAATTGCATATGCGATCAACCTGACCTTCTTTATTGATCACCAGATGCGTTGGATAAGCACGGACGTTCAGCGTTTCATTCAAGTAAGCTTTTTTATTTCCAACAACCTTATAATCAAATTGTTTTTTAACAAGGAAGGTCCTCAATGCCTGGTCAGAATCAAATGCGAGACTAAGGAAAAGCATATCCTTCCGATTGCTGTGTTCGGCTACCAGCTTGTTCAGTTCAGGCATTTCAGTAACGCATGGCACGCAACCGATAAACCAGAATTTCATGATCACATACTTCCCTTTGGTATTCAAACTGTCAAACTGGTTGCCATTTAAATCTGTAAAATTAAAGTCGGGAAGTGGTTTTCCAAGCCGAAGATAATCCTGATAATCGGTGTAGGCGATACTGCGAAGTGTATTTTTAATCTCTTCATTGGCATTCTTATCCAGTTTTTCCAGCTTGTATTGCACCTCGGAGTTGCCACCCATATATTTCAGCACAATGTATTCACCGGTGGAATATTGCTTCATAAAAGTGTCCAGCGGTACCACATTGTCATGGGCGTCGAAGGGTGTGAAGTCCTTATAAAATTTGATTTTATTGCTGTGGTAAGTCCACCAATTTTCAAAACCAGAGTTCACCTGGTTTGTACCGGAAACTGCCTTTCCCAGCTTCTTTTCATCCTGAGCGCAGGAGTTAAGCAAAAAAGTCATGGTACACATGATGAAAACCAATGGAATCCTCATTGTTTTTTGTTTAAATGGATAGTCGTCCTTTTAATGCAGTTAATGTACCAAATTTTTGTGTAAATGATTCTGATATGTTACTATTTGACTACTATAAACTGCTCTTTCACATTCCATCCATCCACAGAAACCAAAGGCATTTCGTTTGTCGGGGTGTAGTCCATGACAATTGTTTTCTTCTCTCCCGGTAAAATTGAAACGTAATTATCATCGTAAAAAACGGGCAGAATACGTTTTTTTGTTTTCGGGTCGACGAGTGAAAGTCTGTTGAAGAAAGCGACCGGATTTTTGGCAGGATTCGTAAGCACAACTTCTACTTTTCCTTTTTCAGTTTGTTTGGCCTGAATGTCGATTTCTGCCTTTGCCAATTGATTCAGACCGCTGTAAGTTCCCTCCGAATCAGGAAGCCAGTACAGATTATCGCTAATCGTTTCTTTGTTCAGATTCAACAGTTTTAGCGAAAGAAACATACCTTCCTTTTTTGCCATCTGCCTGATTTCGTTTTTGATAGGGAAAATTGTTCTGGTCGTTGACGGTCCCATTTCTACAAAGGCCTGCCCCAGATTTTTTTCTTTTCCATTCATGTCCACAGCGGTTACAATCATGAGCATATCGTATTGATGCCTGAAAGTGTTGTTAGTAACCATTACGGTGCTGTCGGCCTGATTGAACATAATATGCAACGGCGAACTTCCATTTCTCAAACCATACAAACACGCATTTGGATCCAGGTAGTAATCATACATTTGTCCGCGCAGGGCCGTCCAGGGATTATGCGTTTTCCAGATAATCACACCGGTATACCATTCCCACATGTGCGCGCTGAAACCTTCCATTAACGAGCGGTACTGGTCATAATTCACAAGCTGTGCTTTTTTGCCAAAATCATGCAAATCCTTCGGCTTTCCGTAAGCGTTGATGTGATCCAGATAGCCAATGTATTTGTGATAGTTCCAAACCGAATCAACGGTTTCCTTTCTGTCCTTTTCTGAAAAAACAGGAGCAATCAGGTTTTCCTTTGGGATAAACCGCTCCAAAGATTGATAGTCGCCGACACCAACCGAGCCTATCTCAGAATTAAATGGCCAGGTTTTGGTTGAGAAAAAACTTTTCAAAGGCTGGATTCCGTAAGGTCCGTCTCCATTGCCGCCAATTGAATTGAATGACATGTCATCCGAATTGGAATAATCTACAAACCAGCGTGTTCCATCGAGCTTCGGCAGAATGGAGTCGCGAAGCGGAAACATAATGTCCTGAGGCAAAGTAATCTCATTCCCACCACACCAGATAGCCAGCGACGGGTAGTTCCGGATCATTTTAATCTGATCAATTGCCGATTCCAGGAACAGATTATGATCATCAGGATAATTCCGGCGGGTCCATTGGTCATCCAGTTTCATTGGGTCCTGCCAGCGGCCATTGCAATCTCCCGAGCCCCAAAAATCCTGCATGACAAGAATGCCGTATTTATCGCAAGCCTGATAAAATTCAGGTCGCTCTGTTAAAGCACCGCCCCAGATCCGGAGCAAATTCAAATTCATGTCACGGTGAAAACGCACTTCGGCATCATAGCGCTCATCCGTAAACCGAAGCATGGCGTCTGAAATGATCCAGTTTCCACCCTTTATAAACACGCGCTGGCCGTTGACAGAAATTTGCTTGCTTCGGGTTACGCTGTTCCAGTCGGCTTGAATTTCCCTGATTCCAACCTTGATATTTTCTTCGTCAGAAACTACTCCATTTACCAGGAACTGCATTTTTAACGGATAAAGATGCTGGGCTCCATATCCATGCGGCCACCAGAGTTTTGGATTTTCAACAACAATGTCCGGTAATGCGGCCTCAATGGTACTGTTTGGTTTTATCGTGATTTCCCTGGATACCTTATGGCCGTCCA
>Ga0247803_1001765_pt1 | contig 11170 bp, 10 predicted proteins | sample UWRJL014104B1_FD_180928 | JGI IMG/M metagenome (GOLD analysis project Ga0247803, IMG submission 180928) | Plant litter microbial communities from Arlington Agricultural Research Station in Wisconsin, United States - UWRJ-L014-104B-1 | ecosystem: Environmental > Terrestrial > Plant litter >...
GGGCTACGATTCTGCCTTTGTAAATTTTGTCGTTGGATTCCACATTGTATTGCACTTCATCACCCGTTTTCAATGTGCTCGCATGTTTTTCAGGGACCGCAAAGTCAATTTTCAAGCGACTGTTATCGGTCAGCAACGCGAGCGGGCTTCCGGGCGTTACAAAGGCGCCGGTGTACACATTCACAATGCCCAGGTAACCGCTGAACGGAGCACGGATGCTTGTTTTGGCGATCATCACTTTCAATTGTTCAATTTTCGCTTGCAAAACTTTCAGGTTTGTAAATGCCTGATCATAATCCTGTTGAATTGCTGCTTCCCTGTCTACCAGATCTTTAAGCCGGCGTTCGTTCAGTAAAACCAGTTTTTCCTGTTGTTTCAATTGTTCCAGTTCTGCCAGTAAATCAGCGTCGTCCAGTTTGAATAATAACGTACCTGCTGAAACAAATTTCCCTTCTTTTGCCTGAACTGAAACCACTTTCCGATTCAGTTCGCTCATAATGCTCACTTCCTGGTAAGCCATCAACGTCCCGGAAACAGTCATTTCTTCATTTAAAGCTCCGGATCTAATTATTTGTCCGTCTACCGGAACACCTTCCGCTTTTTTCACAGCGGCCACTTTTTCAGGTGCCGTTCCTTTCGTGTTGTACCCTTTGAGAAGTACACTGCCCAATATCAAACCGGCCAGTATAAGCCCTGATATGATTTTAGCTGATTGAATTGTATTTTCCATGTATAGATTAGTTTATATATTTAAATGTTTGAATGTTTCAGTTTGCAGTTTCTTTTGTCTTTTTAAATTTTAGATCAAGACCAAACCATTTGTAATCCTATAAAATTTTAAAATTGAAAATTCTCCGGTTCATTGCTTCGCAAGCGTTATTATATCGATGCATTCGAATATATCAATATATTTAAGCAAAAATATTACACTTTTAAAGTGTTCAGGAACTCAACGTATTCATTAAGAATCGTCTGGTTAAGTTTGTATTTAACTTGTCTGCCTTCTTTTTCTACCATGATCAGGTCCGCGTCAGACAATTGCTTTACGTGATGAGAAATGGACGGTTGCGCCAGATCAATAAAATCAGAAATCTCGTGACAATACAAACAATCCTCCTTTGCACGCAATTGTTGTAAAATGGTTATCCGGCTCGGGTCGCTTAATGCTTTTGAAATCCTCTCCACTTTCCTGATGTCCATGGCTTTCTGGTATATTGATGAATGCGAATGTATTGATATATTGAATTCAGGAGGAATACATTTATTGGTTTAAAATAATTCCTGAATTCTGTAAAAAGTTTGCGTTTTTCATTTTTGTAGCCAAATAAGCGCTGGAAGGCACATTTTCAAGCAAAGTTTTTAATCTGTAACTTTTAAAAGCCAAGAGCGCAAAGAGTTTTAAGTCTTTGCGCTCTTAGTTTCCTTTCTTCCCTACTTTGCGTGAAACAGTAACTGATAATTCTCAACCAATCTCCCATTCTGATCAAAAACCAAATCCTCTTCCTTTGATGCTGTTTTCAATTCTACTTTGTATAAAAACTTACCACCGGTTTCGATTTTTTCTGCGTCGTCCACCCTGTATCCTTTGTAATTTTTGCTGATGCTGCCCGAAACTGACTTGGGTAATTCGCCCTCCGTGATATCCTGTTTGTGTTTTACAATGCTGCCTGTGCTGTTAATCCACGCTTCGTGATCAACACGCCCGATTTCGAATTCCACATTATAAAGCTGATTTTTCAATTTCCATTCTACATCCGCAGCCTTTGGAAATTTTTGTTTGAAGATATTCAAAACCACTGATGGAACTTCGTCTGTATGTATTTCCTGTGCAAAAGCCATTGCTGAATAAAATAAACTTCCGGCTAAAAAAATGATCTTTTTCATATGCTTTATGATTTGTTTCGTTTAATTCTGACAAATAGAAGGCAGGAAACTGGAAAGAATTGGGAATAACCTGTTCTGAAATTATTTTTTTGAACGTGGCTCGAAAATAATCCGCACCATGAAACTCATCCCGTCCGCCTGGAAATTTGCAGGAATTCCGGTAACCAGTCCAAGCGCCAGATTTGGTGTTAAAATCAGTTTCATTTGTGGTCTGAAAACCATTTGATGCATTGTTGACGAAAATTCGTCATTCACTTCAATCCCTACAAAATTTCCCGAATTCAACACATAATGCGCGCTGGCGTTCACCTGATAATACAAATTTCGTTTTGACTCCTCCGGAATAAATTCCCATTCGGGCCCGGTATAAAGCATCGTGTTAATGTGAGGCCCAAATTTCTTGGCCACGATAAAAAACGGCGTCACACTATGCCCTTTAAGCATTCCGCGCCCATGGTCAATGGAATAAAAAGAATGCGCCCTGAACTCGTGCATATACCCCCCCGCCATCGACATCTGATACTTTTCAGAAACCAAAAAAGTATACTGAGCAGCCAATTTTAAACCCTCCACCCTGTTTCGCGGAATTTCCGTGTTTTCAGAACCTTGGACGCTTCTGTAAAAAGCAAACGGAATTTCCACTTCCAGGCCCAGCCGGTTCAAAGGAGAAAATTCATATTCTACAAAAGAATGATTGATTGTATAATTTTTATGGCCTTCAATGCCATAGCCAACGTTCCATTCTTTTTCTCCCTTTCTGGCTCCAAGGTCGCGGATCAAATCCATGTACAATGGCTCAGCATGGCGGATTTTCAATGGCTGTTTTTTCTGTAAAGAGTCTCTTTGAGCAAATGCCGGTAGGTTGAGTGCCGACATAAAGAATAGGCTGATCAGTATCTGTTTCATGCTTCTAACATTTTTTTATGCAATGTTAAAAGTGAAAACCGGAAGGAATTGGGAATGGATATGGCAGTTTGAAATTTGAAAAGGTATTAGCAGACTTTGGCTTACATATGCCTTAGGTTAGAGTGAAACTTTAACGTGGTGTTTTCCATCAAAAAAATAATCAATTGTGAGGCCGTACAAATCCACGATGGCTTTCACAATGGCCAACCCAAGGCCGGTATTATTTTTATCTTCTGAATCTTTGTGAAAACGCCTGAAAATTTTGTCTTTGTCCAAAGCCGTTACACTTCCCGAATTAGAAATACGGAAATATTCGCCCGTAATTTCAACATCCAGTGTTCCGGAAGTATGATTGTGAACAATGGCATTTTTCATCAGATTCGAGATTAAAATTGAGGCCAGGTCCTTTTGCATTACTGCATTCAGCTGACCTTTTTCCTGAATGGCAATCTCAATATCTTTATATTCGGCAAAGTCAGAAAACTCTTCTTTGAGATCCTGAAAAACTTTATTAATGGAAATTGTCTCAGTTTCTTCAAACTGTCTGTTTTCAATTTTAGAGAGTAGCAAAAGCGATTTATTGAGTCGGGTAAGTCGTTCCAGTGTTTGAATCACCTGTCCGATTGTTTCAAGATTTCCTTCGGTCATTTCACTTTTCTCCGCCAGTAATTCCAGTCTGTTGATGCTGATGGCAATAGGCGTTTGCAGCTCGTGCGAGGCATTTTCAATAAACTGCTTTTGACTGTTGTAGGTTTCCAGCGTGTGATTTACCAGTGAAATCACGGAGTCATTGAGTACTTTAAATTCTTTCACGTTGGTTTTTACCGGCTCAATAGACCTGTCTTTCCCAAGCCTGAAAGTTTTAAGCTGATCCAACAGCTCGTAAAACGGTTTCCATACTTTTTTCAATAGAAAGTTATTGACTATCAGTATACTTACCAGCATGGCAACATACAGCCAGATCAACGAATAAAACAAATCTTCAATTAGGTCGTCTTCTTCAACCATCGAAGAAATAACTTTCAGTTCGTAATATTTGTCATTGTGGGCAAAAGCGGTTGTCAATATCCGAACCGGCTCAAGATCTTCCTCAAACTGCATATACATCAAGGTATCTTTGTGGACATCCTTAATTTCCAGCGCGCTATTTTTTGAAATTTCCCTAATCTCATAATTTCCCTCGGCAAATTCAGTTCTGGAAAAAGTGGTAGAATCTCTATGTGCCTTTTCGATGATCAGCAACTTGTAATTGTCCAATCCGTCGTCCAGACTGTCATATACTTCGTCCAGCATATTGACATAGAAAATCACCGCCCAAACACTGATGATGCCGAACAGAGCAAACGCGAGATATTTTAAAGTGTGATTGAGTAAGCTCATATCTGAACCAGTTTGTAGCCGATCCCATAAACGGCCTGAATTTCTACATCTGCTTTGTTGTCTTTCAGTTTCTTACGCAGATTTTTAATTTGCGAATAAATAAATTCGTAGTCATCAGCCTGATCCATATGATCACCCCAGACATGTTCGGCAAGAGAAGTTTTATTGACTAACCTGTTTCTGTTCACAACCATATAAGTCAGAATATCGAACTCTTTCCGGTTCAGCAGCAAAGCCTGATCGGAAATTAAAAGTGACCTTTCCTCAGGATCCAGTTTTAGATTTCCAATTACAATAAGATTTTTACCCTGAAAAGACTTCCTGCGTAAAACTGATTTTACACGGGCTGTAAGTTCTGCGATGTGAAAAGGCTTGGTCAAATAATCGTCAGCGCCCAGATTCAGCCCTTTTAATTTATCATCCAGGGAATCCTTGGCTGAAATAATAATGACATTATCCGACTTTTCCAGATTTTTCAGTTCCTGCAAAATATCAAGGCCATTGCCTCCCGGCAGCATAATATCCAGTAAAATACAGTCGTAATCAAAAGAAATAATCTTGTCCAGTGCAGAGTTAAAGTTACTTGCGGTTTCGACAAGAAAATTTTCGATTTTCAATGATTGCTGAATTACTTCAAGCAAATCGGGCTCATCCTCGATAATCAGTATTTTCATAGTTCGTAAAATTGCTAAACAAAACCGGAAAGAATCTGGAATATGCAGCTAATAATAGTTTTATAAAGAAATAATCAATCCGGCACAATTTTTTTAACGTAAGTGTGTAACATTTTAATTAAACCCGCGTCTCAACGCCATGGATATATATCAAGTAGCAACAGCATTTTGGGATCAGACTTACGAAAGTTTTGAATCCAACAGTCCGCAACCTACCGGACCAGATGAAACACCTCCGTTTGACCCGCGTCCGGAAGTGCCAGTACCAAACAGTCCGGAGGAAACGCCGCCTTACGAAAAAGAGCCTGAGACTCCCCCATACGAGCCATCTCCGGAATTACCTCCGGTTGAGCCGGTTATGCCCGAAGTAGAGCCATTACCAGGTCCGGGTGAGGAGCCTGAAATCCCTGCGTTTATGTGAGTTTTCTGAAAATTAAACCAATCTGTTTGAAAATATTATTTACCTGATGTTTATGATCATGTAGTTTTACTTCGTCACGCTAAACGAAGATTGCTATTTCATGTCCTGCTAAAATTCGCTCACTTCATTAAAAATGAAAACTACCTCCCGGTAATCGGCAGACTGATTGCTGCCATGCAATCAGCATAACTTTTAGAGTCACTTTACGGATCATTGTTGATTCTGTGAGTTACTAAATGCAGTTCCCGAATATCACTGCACACATTTACTCCTAAATTAAACATACAACTCCAAACGCCGTTAACAAAGTTTGTAGAACACTTCGACACGGCAATTTTTCTTTACATTTTATTGATTGTCAGAGTATTACGTCTAATCGTCCAAGAATAAGGATTTTGGCATTGTAGAATTTATTTCAACTGCTTCCATTCTTTTTCTACAAATAATTGTATATTCCCACAATTTATAAAATTCAACAAATGAGAAAAATTTTACTATTCTGTATCTTATTATATTCCCTTGATATCCAGGCACAATCATATCAAAACCTTCCTGGAAAAGTGGAAGCAGAGAGCTTTTCTGCCATGAATGGAGTCACAACAGAATCTGTGTCTGATGACGGCGGTGGCCTGAATGTTGGATACATTGATGATGGTGACTGGATGGATTATGGTGTCAATGTTTCTTCTTCAGGATATTACACTTTCAGGTTTCGAATCGCCAATGCATACAGTGCAGAAGCCAAACTGGTTTTAAAAACCAGTGACGGCTCTGTATTGGGAAGTATTAACGTTCCGCAGACGGGCGGATGGCAGGGTTGGCAAACAGTCAGTTTCATTGCGCTCCTGCCTTCCGGAAATCAGACGTTGCGGATATTTGCAGAAAAAGGCGGTTTTAATTTCAACTGGTTTGAAGGCATTGGCTCCAAGTCCATATCAGGCAAAATTCAGGCCGAAGATTTTGATGCCATGCACGAAGTGCGAAATGAAGAAACCGGTGATGAAGGAGGCGGCTTGAATGTAGGTTACATCGATGACGGTGACTGGATGGATTATAATATCAACGTTCCGGCCGCGGGAACTTACACGATGAATTTCCGGGTCGCCAACAGCTACGGCCAGGGAGTGATACAGATCAAAAATACCAATGCCAATGTTTTGGGACAGATAAACGTGCCGCAAACCGGCGGATGGCACAATTACGCTACAATCAGCACAGAAGCATATCTTCCCGCAGGAAGCCAGGTGCTCAGAATTTATGCAAACCCTGGTGCATTTAACCTGAACTGGTTTGAAATGATCTTTGGTACTGTGGAAGGGCAATCGCTCATCACATTTTCTGCATTGCCAAACAAACAGGTAGGAGATGCTCCTTTTGATTTATCGGCAACAAGCAACAACACACAAACGCCTGTCACTTTCACATCCTCCAACGCTGCCATAGTCTCCGTATCCAATGCCACCGGCTCCTGGAAAGCGACGATTTTAGCGGCAGGACAAGTTAACATTACCGCATCACAAGCAGGAAACAGCAATTTTCTTGCAGCTCAAAATGTCACGCGGACATTAACTGTAACCTCCATATCAACCAACCCTGGTAACGGAGTCAAAATACCAATTGATCCAAAACGGTGGTATCAGCTCACCAACGCCGCCAATGGACTCGACGGATTTTTTGATGGGCAGACTCAAATTGATGTCAACACCGGATATGGCAAGATCATCAACAACTATGAAGCATATTATCCTTTAAAAGACGGCGAGCAGATTACGCTAACCGGAATAAAGTTCTTCGACTATACAGGATCGACTCAGGATATGCCTATGGTGATATCCATCATAACAGATCAGTGGCAGCGCATCCCAATCGCCTCCTTTACCGGCGAAATTTACAATGGATGGGTTGGCCCGTACCCCGACAGGCATCTCACGGGCGACACGCAGTTTAACCTGGACGCCCCGATCTCCAATGCGCGCTACCTCGTCATGACGATTCCAAACATATTGCCGACAGAAATAGAGTTTTACGGCAGTTACACGGCGCCGACAGGGTCAACGGCTCCGGCGCGTGCTAAAAACATCAAACTGAGAGACCTTCTTGGTGTAAACGGTTACGAATGGAATTTTCAGGATGGCGCCCATGCGGAATCTCTTGTCGAGTCAAAAGTAACAGCGGCAAAGAGTTTTACCGGCCTTCGCCATTATATGGACTGGGAAAAACTGGAAGTTGCAGAGGGGGTATTTTCTTACAATCCCACACTGAGCGGAAGCTGGAACTACGACCTGATTTACGAAAGATGTAAACAGGAAAACATTGAAGTGCTTGCCTGTCTTAAGACTTTGCCAAACTGGATGCTAAATTCTTATCCCGAAAATCAGAGAGATTCAGAAAACGTACCGGTACGGTTTGGAAAAGACTTCACAGATCCGGTTTCTTATATCGAGCAAGCCAGGGTTGCATTTCAATACGCAGCACGTTACGGCAGCAATCCCAATGTAAACCCTGCATTGCTGAGCGTTTCTACCACACCCAGATGGCACGGCGATTACCCCAACACTGTTCGTATAGGGCTTGATTTGATCAAGTACATCGAATGCGACAACGAGCGTGACAAATGGTGGAAAGGTCGGAAGGGTTATCAGACTGCGAGAGAATATGCTGCCAATCTATCCGCATTCTACGATGGTCATAAAAATACCATGGGTGCGGCAATAGGTGTAAAAAATGCGGATCCAAATATGAAAGTGGTTATTGCCGGACTTGTAACCGGTCCTGATTTTGTAAAAGGTATGGTCGACTGGTGCCGGGAATTCAGAGGTTACAATGCAGACGGCACAGTAAATTTATGCTGGGATATTGTGAATTTTCACCTTTATACCGACAACACAACTTCTAACCAGAGCGGAACTTCTACACGCGGAGCTGCCCCCGAAGTTACCAATGCAACGCAAATTCTCCAGGATTTTGTGAAGGTCTCTCGTGAAGTATCCAATGATTTGCCGATCTGGATCACAGAAGCAGGTTATGATGTAAATGAAACCAGTCCTTTAAAAGCCATTGCAATTGGCAACAAATCTGTTTTACAAACTCAGGCAGACTGGATCTTGAGAACGTCCCTGCTTTCGGGCCGTACGGGAATTGAAAAACTTTTCTTTTTCCAAATGTATGACGACAATCCTTTTGCAGGTATGTATGGGTCGTCCGGACTTCTTAACGATGATCAGTCGCGCAGGCCTGCTGCCGACTACTTTGTACAAACCAATAAGCTTTTTGGCGAATATGCTTACAAAGAAACACTGCACAATGACCCGATCGTTGACCGCTACGAATTGAATGGGAAGTCGCTTTTTATCCTGACCGTGCCCGACGAAATTGGGAGAACAGCTGAATATACGCTTCAATTGGGTGGAACGGGAATGGCCAATGTGTACACCCCAACGGCTGGGAGCAATGATATGGCTGTACAGCAATTGCCTGTTACCAATGGTACTGTGACCGTAACTGCGGGAGAAACTCCCATTTTTGTGATGGCGGCCAGTGCTTCAACTGCGCGGATCGCTGCTGCGGAAGTAGTTGCGCCGATGGTGACGGAAAATATTCTGAACGAAAAAGTAACTGTTTTCCCGAATCCAACATCAGAATATGTAACAATTGAGCTTGCCAACGATTTAACCAGCAACGTCACAATAAAAATATTCGATATGAAATCCGGAAATCTTTATAAGGACTTGTCGATCAAAAAACCAGATAATAAACTATCCCATACATTAGACATTTCTCATCTGCAGACGGGAATGTACATCATGGAGTTGAAACAGGGCGATCAACATTCTTTTCACAAAATTGTCAAGATACATTGAAACAAAAACGGGCTCATTCCAGAGCCCGTTTTTGTTTCAATTTTTATTTTTATAAGCCCAGCAATCTCAAATATTCTTCTCCTTTCGGTGAAAGTGTGTAACCGGGTTCATGACTGATCGTCAAGCCCAGTCCTTTCAGTTTACGAACATTCAATTTAAGCCACTCTTTTTCTTTTCTTGCTTTTACGGCAAGATCAGCTGCTTTCATTTTTGGATTTTCTTTGATGACCTGTAAGGTTTTGACAGTCCATTTGCCAACTTTGCTGTACTTATCCAGATTATCAAGATTGGCTTTAAGTTCAGCAAATTCCTCTTCATCCAGAGTTGCCTGCTCACGCAACGTTACGCGCGGATCTTCTGAATGGTAGGCAACTTCTATTTTGTAAATAAGCCCCTCTTTTTGTTGTTCCAAAAGCTGAACCAGTGAAATGGCAGTTTTAAAACCCGCTTTTCCGGCTTCTTCATCCTTTATCTTTTGAAGATCGACTTCTTCTATTGTACCAATTTTAAGAATTCCGACACTTGTTTGAATCAGACTTCCTTCGATGACTGAAAGTTTTTTCCATTTACGGAAAGCCAGGGAAATTTTACCAGCCTTAATTCCTTCGAGGTCTTTTTGTTTAAATAACATTATAACAGATTCTATATTTTATCCCAAAGATACGATTTCCGGCATTAGTAATTTACAGTACCCATTTATCCCTGATCACAATGTGATTTAATTTCGATAGAATTTTAATAATTTAGGTTGAAAAATATGAAATACCTTAGCTATGAAACTTGCACCCTATCTTTATTTTGAAGGTACTTGCGAAGATGCGATTGACTTTTATCAGTCCATTTTCGACGGTACAATTCCCTCCAAAAATTACTACCGTGTAGCCCCAATGGATGTGCCTGAATCACACAAAGACAAAATTCTTCACTGCCAGCTTGATTTTGGAAATAATACCATCATGGCATGTGACGCTTTTCCGGGACAAAAAATTAGTGATGACAGCGGAATTGTGCTTTCGATACGGTTTAATAATGAAGCACAGGCAGGAGAAATATTTGACCAACTTGGAGAAGATGGAACGATCAATATGCCTTTCGAAAAACAATTCTGGGGAGCGTGGCTTGGCCAGGTTCGGGATAAATTTGGTAAAAGCTGGATAATAAGTACCAGTGAGTCGGACTGATAACAAAGCTTTAAATCAACAAATTTTCCTTATATATTAGGCGTAGCAAAGTGCACAGATTTATATTCGTGTATTCGTGGCAAAAAAGTTATATTATGTAATAAGCCTATGGACGCCGTTTTTAAAAAATTGAATTTCAGGAATCAGAAATCTGTGTTTGTACTCAATGCTCCTGAATCTTTCAACACGAATCTGGACAGCATTCGTGATGAAACAATTATTTTTCAGTCTTTTGAAGAAAGTTCAAAGATCGAATTCATCCTGGTTTTTGTAACAAAGCAAACCGAGATCGATGATTTGACCCCAAAAATCGCGCCCCTCCTGGAAGGAGATGCGGTGGTATGGATGTGCTATCCGAAAGGCACTTCAAAAAAATATAAATGTGATTTCAACCGCGATACCGGCTGGGCGATCATGGGTCCTTATGACTTGGAGCCGGTAAGGATGGTGGCGATTGATGAAGACTGGAGTGCGCTCAGATTTAAAAAAGTAGATTTTATCAAAACAATGAAACGTTCTTCGCTTCATGCGCTTTCCGAAAAGGGGAGGGAAAAAGCAGGACAAAATCAAAAAACAGTCTGAACAGCCACGCTGGGCTGAATGTTTTCTGATTTTGAATTATATAAATAGTATGTAAAATAGTTTAACCGTTCAGCCCGGCTAGCACCGTTCAGACCGTTTTTTAACATGAGCAAATTCGAAATTTCAAAAGAATCAGGCGTCCATAAGAAACTGGAGGCATTGGTCGGCGATTGGGAAGGTATGACCAAAACCTGGTTTGAGCCTGGTGTCATTGCGGACGAGTCGCCCATGAAGGGCAAAATTCGACCCATTTTAGAGGGAAGATTTGTCATCCATGAATAT
>Ga0247803_1001767_pt1 | contig 11163 bp, 9 predicted proteins | sample UWRJL014104B1_FD_180928 | JGI IMG/M metagenome (GOLD analysis project Ga0247803, IMG submission 180928) | Plant litter microbial communities from Arlington Agricultural Research Station in Wisconsin, United States - UWRJ-L014-104B-1 | ecosystem: Environmental > Terrestrial > Plant litter >...
CGCGGAGTTCGTCATGGCTATGTTATCAATCGAGACGACGCAACCGCGTCTCTCTTACAAGCACTTCGTGAAGCCGAGCGCGAACTCGGTGCACGTATCAAACATGCGGCTATCTCTATCAGTGGTATAGGACTTGAGAGTGCGTATTCAACAGGTAGTGCTATTGCCTCTCGCGCCGACGGTATTATCAGCAAACTCGATATAGAAAAGGCTATTCAAGACGCTGAGGGTCAGATTGATCTCAAAAACAAATCAATCCTTCATGCATTCCCTGTACTGTTCAAGGTAGATGGAAAGGAACTCCCTACTCGCCCTGACGGCATGCAAGGACTCAAACTTGAAGTGAAGACATTGTTCATCACATGTTTCCAGCAACACCTCGATGACGTGCTTGCAGTCGTCTCTGATGCCGGTGTGAAAGTCACCAGCTTCACGGCAACACCTATCGCCACACAAAAACTCCTTCTTACTGACTTACAGCGTAACTTCGGTTGTGCACTCATCGACATCGGTGCCGAGACAGTGTCAGTGTCAGTGTACGAAAACAACACCCTCACTACACTACATGTGTTTGGTATCGGTTCACTCGACATCACCAAAGACATTGCGCTTGGTCTTCGTATCACCCCTGAAGAAGCAGAGAGTATCAAACTCGGTACCGTGAGTTTTCAAAGTGTGCCAAAGAAGAAACTTGATGAGATCATCGAGGCTCGTCTTTCGGACATATTTGAACTTATAGACAAATTCTTCAAGAAGATCGGTCGTAGTGGTCTTCTTCCCGCAGGTGCGATCATCATTGGTGGTGGTTCACTCGTACCAATGATCGAACCTGTCGCCAAAACTATGCTCAAGATTCCTGTGCGTATGGGTCATGTAGACCTACCGAGCACCAAGACTCCGATCAAAGATCCGCGTTATCTTCTCGCCTATGCTATTGCTACCAACAACACCGAGCACTCAGGCAGTAAACGTCGAGTATCAAGCAGTGGCGATAATGAAGGGTTCATTTCCGTTATCAAAGATTTCTTCAAGCAGTTAATGCCCTAAATAAAAACTCCCGACTAGTCGGGAGTTTTTATTTGCACATATTGATACCCCAATATCCCGCTCCGTCAAAACAATTTCCAGCCGGTCCTCCGCACGCGTAGCACACATCTTTCGTCTCATACGGGATTCGTATCGCATAAAAAGCCGATGAGTTATTGGTATAGTAGTTGTACTCTACTCCAGGACCTTTCGGATCGGTCGGTATCTTGCTGATGTAGGTAGGGACCAGTGCAGTCAGTGTCGCAGGGAAATAACTGTCGGGACTTGGTGGATATCCTCCGGTGTCCGTGTAATACATTTCAAGCGCAGTGCGCAACTCCCTGATACTGGCAGTTCTATTGGCATCACGCGCCTTGGCACGAGCACTGTTAAGACTTACCAATATAACTGACGCAAGGATACCGATGACCGCTATGACAACCAACAGTTCGATAAGGGTGAAGCCTTTCATAGAGTTGGTATTTCTGTAATTCATTATCATAAAGTATATCACTATTGGCATGCATTGATTCCCCAATAGTCAGCACCGGCAAAACAATCGTTGCCTGGTCCATAACACACGAAACAAGCAGCTTTCGTCTCATAAGGGATTCGTATCGCATAGTACTGAGAGGCGTTCGTATCATTATAATATCGATATTCTGTCGGGCCCGGATCGCTCGGTATCTTGCTGATATAAGTTGGCACGAGCGCTGTGAGACTACTAGGAAACGGTTCATCCAGACTATAAGGGTAATTTCCATGGTCTGAATAATACAACTCGAGTGCACTTCGTAGTTCCCTGATGCTCGCGGACCTATTTGCGTCTCGCGCTTTTGCGCGCGCAGTATTGAGGCTGACCAGTATCACTGATGCCAAGATACCAATGATGGCGATAACAACGAGAAGCTCGATTAGAGTAAAACCTTGCGAGTAGTTCTTCGACGGAAGATTCATTATCATAAAGTATATCACTGTTATTAATAAAATATTATGTTGCGTGTATGGTTAGGTGAATTAGTATTAAGAAATACTAATTCATATAGTCAATACTCATTGCCCTTTTATACAGTTCTGATACTATTGTCGGTATAGTAATAAGCCCCGTGGAAAGGGAGTAAGTGAGGAGTAAGAATATGGCAAAGATTAATACAGATATTGAAACTGCAGCCCGTATCAAGGTTATCGGTATCGGTGGTTCAGGTGGAAACGCTATTAACCACATGATAAGCAATAAAGTTCGCAGTGTTGAATTCATTGCAATGAACACTGATGTTCAGGACTTGCACAAGTCACTCGCCGAGAAAAAAATTCACCTCGGTAAAAATCTCACCAAAGGTCTTGGTGCTGGTGGTAACCCTGACATGGGTATGCGTGCCGCGGAAGAGACTATGGCCGAAATCCAAGATGCTATCAAAGGTGCTGATATGGTGTTCATTGCCTGTGGTATGGGCGGTGGTACTGGTACCGGTGCAGCGCCGATTGTCGCACGAGCAGCAAAAGAGGCAGGTATCCTTACCGTTGGTGTAGTGACAAAACCATTCTTCTTCGAAGGTAACCAGCGCATGCGCCTCGCAGAAGGTGGTATCGCTGAACTTGAAAAAGAAGTAGACGCGATCATTATCATTCCAAACGACCGCCTACTCGCGATCGCCGGAAAAGACACAACATTCAAGGATGCCTTTGCAAAATGTGACGAAGTGCTCCTCCAGGCTGTCGAAGGTATCTCTGAACTTATCTCAAGTCCAGGTATCATCAACGTTGACTTTGCCGATATGAAATCAGTCCTCACTGATGCTGGAACAGCGCTCATGGGTGTTGGTTTTGCCAACGGAGACGAACGCGCTGAAAAAGCTGCGATCCAGGCTATCAACTCTCCCCTCCTCGACATTTCTATCAACGGTGCGCGCGGCGTACTGTTCGCTATCTCCTCAAACGATGACCTCACTATGGCCGAATTCCAAGACGCTGCAAAGGTTATCACTGAAAGCATCGACAAGGACGCTCGCGTTATCATCGGTACTATCCTTGATGACCGAATGAAGAAGGGCGAAATGAAGATCACTGTCATCGCGACAGGATTCCCGAACGAAATGAACAAAAAGAACAATCTCTTTGGCCAGAGTGCCAACCAGATCTTCTCTGCACGTGGTCAGCAAGAAGCTGCTCAACAAGCTCCCCTGACCTCACAGCCCCAACGCGAAGCCGTGCAGCCGCTCGTTCAGAAGCCTGAACTTCGTACTGAAGAACCACAAACACTCGACAACGAAACAACTGACGAAGAAGACTGGGGCGCTATCCCAGCCTTCCTCCGAAGAAACAAGAAGTAATAAATAAAAATACCGCCCGAAGCGGTATTTTTATTTATGATATAATGTTTATATGATTTACGACTTAGCAATTATTGGTGGTGGTCCTGCAGCTGCCGCTGCAGCTGTATATGCGGCACGCAAACGCCTTACCACTATCATGATAGCCGAAGAAATAGGTGGTCAGTCAGCAGTGTCCGATACCATATATAACTGGATCGGTACGCCTCAGATTGCTGGAGCAGAGCTTGCGGCGAACCTCAAGAAGCATATCGAAGAATACACTACTCCAGAACATACGCTGACTCTCGCGGTCGGCAAACGAGCTGACAGTATAGAGAAAGTGGAAGGCGGATTTAGCGTGCAAACCGGCGGCAACATCATCACGACAAAAAGCATCCTGGTTGCCACAGGATCACATCATCGTAAACTCGACGTGGAAAGTGCTGCGCAATTTGAAAACAAAGGCATCATGTACTGCGCGACCTGTGACGGACCACTCTTTGGAGGTCAACCAGTAGCAGTCGTGGGCGGAGGCAATGCCGCACTCGAAGCAGTACTTCAACTTGCTCAATACGCGTCTCATGTTACGCTCCTTCACCGCAGTGACACGTTTCGTGCCGACACCATCACTGTCAACGAAGTCGCGAAGCTTCCCAATGTCACCCTTCTGACAAACGTTGAGATAAAAGAAATCAAAGGCGACATGTTTGTATCCGGAGTTCAGTATGCCAACAAGGAAACGTTTGAAGTCATCGAACTTGATGTTAATGCAGTGTTCGTTGAAATAGGACAAATCCCCAACACAGCATTTCTCCAGGGTGTCGTCGACCTTACTGATACAGGAAATGTTATTGTCGACCCTCGCACACAACGTACCGGCGTACCGGGTATCTGGTCAGCCGGAGACTGTACTGACGGACTCTACCACCAAAACAACATCGCGGCTGGTGACGCAGTCAAAGCTATCGAGGATCTGTACGTGTGGATCAAGACAGGTCAGTAAATATAAAAGTCCCCGTAGTAACTACAGGGACTTTAATTTACTCAGCCGGGAATCTTTGGAATGCTTTATCAATGTTCCCAAGATAATACGCTACGACGAACATCATGAGGATGTTCCTGACTGTGTGCTTCCATAAAAGATCTATAGCAACAAGTTTGGAATTAATAGAACTAAACGGACTCTGTTCGACTATTCGGTATCGTATACCATCAATAATCATTGTGTTACGTGACCTGTTCATACACATGTATATTTGGATTTCCTGAAACTATACTCCTTCCTTTCATAGAGTCAATAGTTATTTCAAGACACTATTGAGTACCGGTAAAACCTTCGCTGCGACTCGTTTATATCCTGCATCGTTAGGGTGTATCGCGTCTGACATCAGCGACTGGTTCCCTATCATCCCCGCCAATACATTCGGTACATAGGCTGCACCATGACGCTCTGCCAAATTTTCAAACTGTGGTGCAAACGGATCATTGAGCACACCTCCTTGGATACCGAGCACTACTACCACGGCGCCACTTACCTGAAGTTTCTGGACTATTAGGTCAAGGTTGTTAAATGTTTCGGCCGCAGGAACTTTTCGGAGAAAGTCATTGCCCCCGAGGAGCACCATCACCACACTTGGTTTTAATGCTATCACGGTATCAATGCGCGCAAGACCGTCTGCGGTCGTGTTGCCATTGATACCCATGTTGATGATCTCTCGACCAGTTTCTTTTTCAAGGACACTGACAAAGTCATTATTCATCGATGAGCCATAGCCAAATACCAAACTATCTCCGAGAGCGACTATAGGACCCTGCATGGGTGGAAAGTTTGTGATCATAGGATCTTTGGTGCGAAATAAAAAATACGCTGCAATACCAAGCGCGACACATATAATAATAATGGTAATAGTTTTTGTCATACCACAATAGTATACAGTATCAAGAGTTCGTACATGGTACAATTTTTCCATGAATCCACAACAACCAACCCCGAACCCTTGGTCGACTGAACCTTCTGTAGTATTTACAGCCCTCTCTACTACTACTCAAGGACTGAGTGCCTCAGAAGCGTCTTCTCGCCTCATTCAATACGGCAAAAACATCGTGGGAGGACGCGCTAAAAGTAGCGTACTGAGACTGCTATGGAACCAGATCAAAAACCCACTCGTTCTCTTACTGGTTGTTGCAAGTGGTCTGTCTTTTTCTCTTGGTAAAATGCATGAAGGGTTCTTCGTGCTTGCCGCTATCGTCGTTAATGTAGCCCTCGGGTTTTGGCAAGAATACAAAGCAGACAATGCGGTACAAAAACTCGAGCACTATCTTACTCAGCAGTCCCGTGTCATGCGTGATGGCAAGGCAGTAGCCGTCGATGCGCAACACATTGTTCCTGGAGACTACATTCTGTTTCGCTCAGGAGACCGTATCCCCGCAGACATCCGTATCACTACGATGACGAACCTTGAAGTTGATGAGTCTATTCTCACAGGAGAGTCTCTCCCTGTCCGCAAGTCACTCGAGCTGGTACAGGAAAACACTACTCTTGCCGACCGTACCAACATGCTCTGGGGCGGTACAGTCATTACTGATGGCAGCGCCGAAGGTATCGTCATCGCGACAGCTCAACAAACTGCCCTGGGCGCGATCGCCACTCTCGTCGGTCGCCAAGAAGACGAAAAGACTCCTCTCGAACAATCAGTCACACAGTTCACCAAGATCATTTCCATTGTGCTGGTTTTTGTTGGTGCATTGATTGCAGTTGTCGGTGTCCGCAACGGATACCCGCTCACTGACATGCTACTGACCAGTATTGCAGTGATCGTGTCCGCAGTACCCGAAAGCCTCCCTATAGCACTCTCAGTAGTACTCGCTATAGGTGCGGAGACTTTGGCAAAAAAGAACGCTGTGGTACGCAAAATGGCCGCTACAGAGACACTCGGTGCAACAACTGTCATTCTGACTGACAAGACTGGTACATTGACTGAAGGCAAGCTCACACTAGTGGCAGTTGACTCGCCAGAAACAGAAATGGATGCGCTCTTAGTTGAAGCCGCATTGAACGCTGATGTTGCCACTCACGAAAGTGGTTTTCATGGTCGCCCGCTCGACATAGCACTTGCTCAGACCATCGAAAGTCGTCCCGAACTCAAAACCCTTAGTGCAGCAAGGGTAGTGACAGAACGTTTGGCATTTAACTCTACAAACAAATACTCAGGCGTACTCTTTACTCACAACGGTAGTACACGCGCAGTATTACTCGGCGCACCCGATATCCTCCTAGATAAAACTTCTCTCACTGCAGAAGAAAAATCCACGCTCCACGCTCGTATCACAGAACTCTCTACCAGTGGAGAACGAGTACTCGGTGTTGTCACGATGAATGTTGACGCGAGTGCATCGATCGAATCTCTTTCCCACGGAACTGCCTTTACGTTTGGCGGACTCCTTCGTTTTCGTGACCCAATACGCGCAAGCGTTCCTGAAGCAGTTGCCCGCATCAGTACCTCAGGTGTCCGCACTATAGTAGTGACCGGAGACCACCCCGGTACAGCATTGTGGGTAGCACGAGAAATAGGCCTTGCTACGGCTGAAACAAAAGCCCTGACAGGAGCTGAAGTCACAGCTTTGTCCGACGACGAACTCACTGAGGTTCTCAAAACTGCTGTAGTATTTGCGCGTGTCACCCCTGAACAAAAACTTCGTCTCGTAGAACTCTTAGAAAAAATGGGTGAAGTAGTCGCCGTTACGGGCGATGGAGTCAATGATGCTCCCGCGCTGAAGGCGGCTACTATAGGGGTTGCCATGGGCAGCGGGACAGATGTTGCCCGTGCATCATCCGACATCGTTATCCTCGACAACAACTACGGTTCGATAGTTGATGCAATCTTTGAAGGCCGCGGCGTATTAAAGAAAATCCGTACTGTCATTACCTACCTCATGGCTGACTCGTTTGACGAACTCCTGCTTGTTGGAGGCTCGATCATTATGGCGATAGCACTTCCTATCACTGCGCTGCAAATCTTGTTTGTGAAATTCTTTTCTGATATTTTCCCTACGCTCGCATTCACGTTTGAGAAAATAGACAGCAAGAGCGTTGCCCGCCTCGACCGCAAAGCGCGTCTCTTGGACAAGACCGTCGCGATATTTACGTTTGGACGAGGTATTGTGTCAAGTTCACTGCTCTTCATACTCTATGTATATCTTTTGCGCGCAGGATATGACGAAGCCATCGTGCGTACATTCACCTATGCTTCGTTCGCGTCCTACATGCTCTTCCTTGCATTCTCGATGCGCAACTTGGAAGAAAGTATCTTCTCCTACAATCCGTTCTCTAACCATTATCTAACGGCCGGCGTAGCAGTAGGTCTGGGGATGATCACTATCTCTTTATATGTCCCTATTGTCAGTGCATTTCTTGGAACGACTCCACTCCCGTTCAATTGGTTCCTGGGCGTGATCGGTGTCGGTGTCGCGAACTTCATGTTGATAGAAGTCTTCAAATATTTCCTTAAGAAGAAGAACTAGCTCTACTATAAAAAACCACCACGTCTCACGTGGTGGTTTTTACTTACGAAAAAAGATTCTTGAACAACACGGCAACTGTGACCGGCCCTACTCCTCCGGGTACAGGAGTATAGAGCAATGCCTTGTCATAACAACTCGGGTCAATATCCCCGACGAGCACTCCTTGATGTTCACTGGTTCCTGCATCAATCAATACTACGCCTTCTTTGATCATATCAGCGGTGATCGAATGCGGTGCACCCGTTCCAGAGATGATAATATCTGCTTCAGCAAGTAACCTAATCTTCTCGTCTTCAGGAGTGTCGATATCGACCGTATCATACGGTATACCCGAGCGGTCGAACAACATCGCGATAGGCGCTCCGACCAGCTTTCCTTTTCCTACGAGTACAATATGTTTTTCTATCAGATCGATTTGCGCTGATACAATGATCGCATTGACTGCCCCTGCGACCGGCGGCATGCGTTCAGACTGACTGCGTTCAAAAAGTTGCAGCGACTCAGTACCAAGCACATCGATATCTTGTGCTACGGGGATAGCATTCAAAACTTCGTCAGTATCAATACCGTATGGTAATGGCAGCTGTACAACGATACCGTCGTATTCGTGACTCACTACCTCTGCCAAGAGCGTGAGGGCAGCCTCAGTAGTGTTGATAGACGGTTCATGGATAACATCAGCCTGTATGCCCATTTGGTTTGCTACGCGTTGTTTGCGAGCAATGAATGCAGTACTGGAAGCATCATCCCCAAACTGGATAAAGCACACGCGTTTCTGCATGACATTGGCTATGACACCGACGTCTCTCAAAATATCCTCTGCGATTGTTTTACCGTCTATCTTGTTCATATGCTGTGTTGTAACACTTCATGGATCCTTTGTCCAAGAAGTTTCATGTCTTCGATTGTTTTTCCTTGGGTAGTAATAGCCGCTGTGCCGATACGTATACCCGAAGGATTACGAGGAGTTTCTGTATCATAGGGAATAGTATTTTTGTTCACAATGATACCCGCTGCCTCAAGCGCGACACTGGCATCCTCGCCCCTTATCCCCTTTCCCTTCATCCATGTGTCAACCAAGAACAAATGAGTATCGGTTCCATTTGAAACAATGCGCCAGCCTTTCTCTTTGAGAGTTTCGGCAAGAATAGATGCATTGTCAACGACAGCTTTCACATAGGTTTTAAATTCAGGCATTGCAGCCTCACCAAGTGCAACAGCGGTGGCAAGAATATTGTTCATATGCGGACCTCCTTGGAGTCCCGGAAATACTGCCTTGTCAATTGCGGTACTATATTCCTTTTTACTAAAAATCATTGCTCCGCGCGGACCACGCAGGGTCTTGTGAGTAGTAGTCATGACAGTATCTGCGTACGGAAAAGGACTTTCATACACACCTCCTGCAACGAGCCCTGCTATGTGTGACAAGTCGATATGGAGGAGTGCGCCACACTCGTCAGCAATGGCACGCAAGCGTTTCCATTCGATTGTACGCGAGTATGCGGTAAACCCTGCCACAATCATCGCGGGCTTTTCTCTCAGAACAACGTCACGAAGGGCTTCATAGTCCAAGAGTTCAGTTTCTTTATCTAAAAAGTACGGAACAAACTTCCACCATCTCCCTGTCACCGACGCCTTATGGCCATGAGTTAGATGTCCACCCTGTGAAAGTTCAAGTCCCATTATTTTGCTTCCCAGAGGGACAAGTGCTGTATAGACCGCAAGGTTCGCAGGTGACCCTGACAGAGATTGCACGTTTACTGACCACTCACTTTCATCAAGTCCAAAGACTTTGAGTGCACGTTGTTGACAGAGTGTTTCTACCTTGTCCATGTACTGGTTACCTCCGTAGTACCGTTTACCAGGATAGCCTTCAGCGTATTTGTTGGTGTATACGCTGCCGAGTGCGGTGAGCACATCTTCAGAGACATAATTCTCAGAAGCAATAAGATTTATTGTACTTTCCTGGCGAGCCTTTTCCTTTTCTAGCAACGTATCAAGACCTTCGTCATTCATAGAGTCACTATAGCAAAGACTGGGGCAAAAAGAAAAAGCTGGTTACCCAGCTTTTTTGTTTGAAATAATAGTAGTTACTACTTCACACCCTTTCTCAAAGTCCATTGCATTGATCCTTTTGACCTGCTTTTCACTGAGTAGTCCAGGGAACAGCAACTGTAAATCGTTTGTAATGTTTCCGATTTGATGATTAGGAGAGCGACCTGAAAAGATTTTCTCCTTCCCTATTACTCCTTCTTTTTTCAACAATCCTACCCTTTTCATGTAAGTATGGAAAAGTGTCAGATACGGAATCGAATGTTCTTCTACGATTTTCCGCTTTCCTTTTTTACCTACATAAGCCTCAGTTGGAGCAAATAGTAGTCCTTGGTGCAATGTACCGAGAATGTCTTTGACTCTTTTCTTGTACTCCTCGTTTTTAACACGAGGGTGCAGCATAAGATAATCCATCTCTCTATCAACAATACGCTGTTTCTCATTTTCTGAGAACTCTGACAATAAAATCCTTTTTAACTCCAACGCATTGGTATAGGTGATAAATTTCTTTTTCACTAATAACTGTGCTTTTTCTGGTAACTGACAAAACCATATTGCATTTTTTACTCGCTCCACAGATATGCCAATATCAGTAGCGAATTCTTTAAAGGTAATCTTTGGATTAGTAAGTTTCCTAAAGTTAAAAAATTCTTCATAAGCGTACGCCTCTTCGTGTAAAGGAGGTTTAACATAATTGTTCTCAATAAATTGAGTTGATTTTGCCCTGAGAGGGTCAATGTTCAAACAACTGCGGATCTCAATGTTTTCGTCATGAAAATGACTTTTATAACATTCTCCTGGTTTCAACTGCTTACTCTTTTTTACAGCTTCACTGTTACAATCACTGCAACCTTTTTCCCACAATACTTTGTGCGCTCTATACCGACGCTCACCAGCAATAAGGCAATAGTAAAATCCCTTATGTTCTGGATAAGACTCTATATCGTTAAATACTCTTTTTGAAATCATTTCAAATGTTTTTTTATACAAAACAAAGAATTCATACGAGAGTTTTCCTACGATACTGGGTTGTAGCACGCCATTTACAGCAATGTCATCTGCAAGTTCTTGCAAAGGACCCTCCTCAAATGTTTGTCTGACTTGAGGGAAAGTAATAATTACATTAAGGGGTACGAGTGCACCTGTGTACATCATACCCGGTCTTTTTGATGAACTCATATCTATGTTTTTTCGGATTATAGCAGCGAGTCGATCACTAAGACATATTGCCAAACTCAATTTTCTGGTTCTA
>Ga0247803_1001769_pt1 | contig 11159 bp, 8 predicted proteins | sample UWRJL014104B1_FD_180928 | JGI IMG/M metagenome (GOLD analysis project Ga0247803, IMG submission 180928) | Plant litter microbial communities from Arlington Agricultural Research Station in Wisconsin, United States - UWRJ-L014-104B-1 | ecosystem: Environmental > Terrestrial > Plant litter >...
GGCGGGCAGTGTGGTCCGGGCCGCGATCCGTGCGCGAGCACGGTCGGGGATTCGGCTGGCCAATAGACCGCAGACCCCGAGGTACCCGGCATGGACATCCAGTTCGATCTGAATCACGCGGGCGATCTTCTCGCCACGCTCCGGCCGTACTTCCCGATCGCCATCGCGGGCGTCATCGTCTGGTCGCTCTGGCTCTACCGGGTCGTGCTCTCCCGTCGTGCACGGGCCATCGTCAGCGACTTCTCCGCGACCACGTCGGTCGTCGTGCCGTCATTCCACGAAGACCCCGATATCCTCCTTCGCTGCCTGCACACTTGGCTGAGCGAGAACCCCACCGAGGTGATCGTCGTGCTCGACACGGCCGATGTCGACTCCTACGACCGGCTCGTGGCTGTGGGCGACCCGCGGCTGCGTCCGGTCCTGTTCCAGCATGCGGGAAAGCGGTCGGCGCTCGGCGCCGGCATCCGCCTCACGCGGGGCGAGATCCTCGTGCTCACCGACTCCGACACGTCGTGGACGCCCGGGCTGCTGCGCAACGTGCAGATGCCCTTCGCCGACCCCGCGGTCGGGGGAGTGAGCACCCAGCAGAACGTCTACCAGCGCGCGACGAGCGTGTGGCGACGTGTGGCCGACTGGCTCGTCAACCTGCGCTACTACGACTACGTGCCCGCCATGGGCAGGGCGGGCGCGGTGCCGTGCATCTCGGGACGCACGGCGGTCTACCGCCGCGACGCGGTGGTCCCGGTGCTCGACGACCTCGAGAACGAGTTCTTCCTCGGCAAGCGCTGCATCTCCGGCGACGACGGAAGGCTCACCTGGCTCGTCCTAGCCTCGGGATGGCGCACCGTGCACCAGTCGTCCGCCCGAGCCCTCTCGATGTTCCCGGCGACCTTCGGCGCCTTCGTCAAACAGCGCGTGCGCTGGAGCCGCAACTCCTACCGCTGCTATCTGACCGCGATGGCGAAGGGCTGGCTGTGGCGGGTGCCCTTCGTCACCAAGATCACGGTGCTGCAGATCCTGATCACGCCGCTCACCATGGGGCTCAGCATGTTCTACCTGCTGTTCAACCGCCTCGACTTCACCGCCGTCGGCATCGCGGCTGCCGTCGGCTGGTTGCTGCTCGGCCGGGGCATCCGCGGCATGTCCAATCTGCGGCGCAACCCGAGCGACATCCTGCTGCTTCCCCTGGTGGCGGTCGTCGTGGTGCTCATCGCGCTCCCGATCAAGAGCTACGCCTTCGTGACGATGAACAAGCAGGGCTGGCTCACCCGGCACGCCGACCAGATCGGCGGCGACGGTCAGGACGCCCGCACCCTGGTCGCCGAGGCGGGTCCCGGCCGGGCGGTGGCGGCGTGAGCCGGCACGAGTTCACGGCGGACGGGTCGCGGCGACGGCCGGTCGTCGCCGGCGTCGTGCTCGCCCTGCTGGTCGGGATCGTCGCGTCGGTGGCCGTCGCACGGTTCGTCGCCGCGAGCGCGGAGGCGGACCGCACGCCCGTGGCGGCGGCACCCACCGTCTCGACGGGCGAATCGTACGGCGGCGACCCCGTGCGTGAGGCGCGGCTGGTGCGTTCCGAGGCGCAGCGGCTCGTCTATGTGCGCACGGTGTCCGCGTCGGCACGGTGGAACGCGGCGGTCGCCGACGACCCATACCGCGTGCGCACCGGCCCCACATTCACCCTCGTGCTGCCGGCACGCGCCGAGCCATACACGTTCGCCGACCTCGAACGGCTCGCCCCCGACACCTTCGTGAAGCAGCCGGACGGCGGCTACCTGTTGTCAGAGCACGTCCTCGTGCTGACCGGCGCCACGCTCGCGCTCGCGCCCCCGCCCGGCGCCGCACCCGGAAGTGCGGGTCTGAGCATCCGGCTCAAGAGCGACGCGCAGTCGTTCGTCTCGATCGTCACCTCGGGCGGGTCGCTTCGCGTCGACGGCACCGCCCAGGCCCCGGTCGCGATCACCAGCTGGGACGGGACCGCCGCCGCGCGCGACGCCGACACCTCGGACGGGCGCGCCTACCTGCGGGTCATCGGGGGCCAGGCCTCGTTCTCGCACGTGAGCTTCTCCGAGCTCGGATTCTGGAGCGGCAACACCGGCGGGCTGGCGCTGACGGGGACAGAGGCGGCGGCGACCTTCGACGCCTTCACCGGCAATCAGGCGGATGCCACGGCAGCAGTGTCCGGTGCGCAAATGCTGCCCCCGGGAACGCCCGTCACCCCCGCCGCGGAATCCGAATACACCTTCGTCTCGGCCGGCCTCGACCACGTGACGCTCGTCGGCAACGCCTTCGGTCTGTTCGTGACGAGCGCGGAGGGCGTCGTCATCCGTGACTCCAGCATCAGCAGGAGCCTCGTCGACGGCCTCGTCTTCCACCGCTTCGTCACCGACAGCTCGATCACCCGCACCACATCGTTCGCGAACGCGGTCGACGGTTTCCGGCTGTCGCGGTCGAGCGCCGGAGTGACCCTGCGCGACGTGACGGCTTCGGACAACGGGCGCGACGGCCTCTCCCTCGACGGCCGGCCGCTCGCCGCCGGACCGAGCGCGACGGGCACCGCGGTCGAGAAGTTCGGTGACAACCGCGTCACCGGGGGAGTCTTCCGCGACAATGAGCGCTACGGCATCTCGGTGAGCGGCGGCCGCGATGTCGTGCTCGCCGACAACCACGTCGTCGGCAACCAGAGCGGCATCGTCGTGAACCACGAGGCAGACGGCGTCGCCGTCATCGGCAACCGGCTGGAAGGCCAGGCGCAGCAGTCGATCTCCATCCGCGACGCGGTGGTCGAGGCCGACGTCAGCGAGAACTCCGTCTCCGGCGGCGACACGGCGATCTATGTGCGCAACTCGGAGGCCCGGGTCGCCGACAACACCGTACGCGCCGTGTCGAACCACGGGGTCACCCTGATGGGAGACACCCGAGGCAGCACCGTCGTCGACAACACCATCGCCGGGTTCGGCGCGATCCCGGTGTACACCGAGCGGGCGACGGGGGGAGTCGTCCGCGCCAACGACACCCTCGACTGGCGCAAAGCCGCCAGTGCGGAGACCGTGGTCAACGCGATCTTCCAACCGCTCACCCTCGTCTGGATAGTCCTCGCCGTGCTCGTTCTCGCCTCCGCGCTGTCGCCGTCCGCCCGACGCGCGAGGGAGATCCGCCACCCGTATGCCGACCGCGCCCCCCTGTCCGAGTTCACCCGCGGCGTCGTCTCCCGCGACTCGATGAAGGAGCCCTCGTGACCTCCGATCCGAACGAAGAGTCCCAGCGTCGGCGCCGTGCCATGACCATCGGAGCCGTCGTGGCGGTCGCGCTTGCCGTCGTGATCGTGGTGGTCGTCGCTGTCATCGTCACGGGCAACGCGGCCAACCGGGACGCGAGCGCACCGGGGGTCACCAGCGTCCCGCAGCCGACGAGGACTCCGGATGCCTCGGGCGGTCCGTCGACGCCCGCCCCGACCTCGTGCGGCACGGCCACGGTGACCGTCTCGACGACTGAGGAACTCGAAGCGGCTCTGTCCGAGGCGACCGCGGGAGCGAGCATCCGCCTCATGCCCGGTCGGTACGACGGCGAGTTCACGGCGACGGGCCAGGGGACGTCGGAGCGCCCCATCGCCCTGTGCGGTCCCCGCGAGGCGATCCTCGACGGCGGCGGCATCAGCGCGGGCTATGTCCTCCACCTCGACGCGGCCGCGCACTGGGTCGTCGCAGGTTTCTCCGTGCAGAACGGGCAGAAGGGCGTGATGGCCGACGCCACCACGGCCACGGTGATCCGCGACCTGCACGTCTCGCAGATCGGCGACGAGGCCATCCACCTGCGCGACTTCAGCACCGACAACACCGTGAGCGGCAACACGATCCGCGAGACGGGTCTGCGCAAGCCGAAGTTCGGCGAGGGAATCTATGTGGGCACCGCCGAGAGCAACTGGTGCGACGTCAGCGACTGCCAGCCTGACGCGAGCGACCGCAACACGATCGAGGGCAACGACATCGCCGGCACCACGTCGGAGAGCATCGACGTCAAGGAGGGCACGAGCGGCGGAGTCGTGCGGGGCAACACCTTCGACGGCTCTGCGATCGTCGGCGCCGACTCCTGGGTCGACGTCAAAGGCAACGACTGGCTCATCGAGGGGAACGCCGGCACGAACTCGCCCATGGACGGATTCCAGACCCACGAGATCCTCGACGGCTGGGGCACCGACAACGTCTTCAGGGCCAACACGGCGACCGTGAACGGGCCGGGATTCGGCTTCTCGCTCACGCCTGCGCGCGACAACGTCGTCGAGTGCACGAACAAGGCCTCCGGCGCTGCCGAAGGGACCACCAACGTGGAGTGCGTGCGCACCTGACCGTCGATCGACCCCTGGGAGGCTCAATGACCAGAACCATCTCCACGGCGCCCGTCGTGGAACACCCGAGAATCACCGTGATCGGAACCGGGTACCTCGGTGCCACCCACGCGGTGTGCATGACCGCGCTCGGCTTCGACGTGCTCGGAGTCGACGTCGATGCGGCGAAGGTCGCCGCGCTCTCCGCGGGCACAGTGCCGTTCTTCGAACCGGGGCTGCCCGAGAAGCTGCGAGAGGCGCTCGACTCCGGGCGGCTCCGGTTCACGACCGAGTTCGACGAGGCCGCACGGTTCGGCGACGTGCACTTCGTCTGCGTCGGCACACCACAGGCCCCCGGATCGAACGCCGCCGATCTGCGCTTCGTCGAGGCGGCCTTCGCCGAGCTCGCGGCGAGGATTGACCGCAGGGCGTTGCTGGTCGGCAAGTCGACCGTGCCGATAGGGACGGCCGCCCGCATCGCCGACGAGGTGCGCACGCTGTCGCCCGCCGGCGACGACCTCGAGCTGGCCTGGAATCCGGAGTTCCTGCGGGAGGGATTCGCGGTCGAGGACACCCTGCACCCCGACCGGCTCGTCTTCGGCGTGACCAGCGACTGGGCGGAGGCCCAGCTGCGGGCCGCGTTCCGGCCGATACTCGACCGGGACACCCCGCTCGTCGTCGCCGATCTGGCGACGGCGGAGCTCGTGAAAGTCGCGGCGAACTCGTTCCTCGCGACCAAGATCTCGTACATCAACGCGATGGCCGAGGTGTGCGAGGCCACGGGCGCCGATGTGACCGTGCTGGCCACGGCCCTCGGCTACGACGACCGCATCGGCGCCCGGTTCCTCAAGCCCGGCCTCGGCTTCGGCGGAGGCTGCCTGCCCAAGGACATCCGCGCCTTCACCCACCGCGCCGCAGAGCTCGGGGTGGGGCAGGCCGTCGCGTTCCTCGAGGAGGTCGACGCCATCAACATCCGTCGCCGCATCCGCACCGTCGACCTCGTGCGCGAGCTGGCGGGCGGCTCCCTCGCCGGGGTGCGTGTCGCCGCCCTCGGCGCGGCGTTCAAGCCGAACTCCGACGACGTGCGCGACGCGCCGGCTCTCGACGTCGCCCGCATGCTCTACCTGGAGGGCGCGAGCGTCACCGTCTACGATCCCGAGGCGACGCAGAACGCGCACCGGGTGTACCCCGACCTCGATTTCGCGTCGAGCCTCGGTCAGGCCGTCGCCTCGGCTGAGGTCGTGGCGCTGCTGACCGAGTGGGACGAGTTCCGTTCGGCCGACCCGACGACCCTCGGCGAGCTGGTGGCGCAACGCCGCATCGTCGACGGCCGGCACGCGCTCGACGCCGACCGGTATCGCGCCGCCGGCTGGGAGTACCGCGCGCTGGGGCTGCCGAGCGGGGCGCGCCAGCCGCAGGCGCTCCCCGGCGGCTGAACGGAAATTCAGGAGTTACCCGCGCGGCCCGACCGTGCCCGCGGGGTTCTCAGCCGGCGTCGAGTCGTCGCGCCCCGCTAACTCCTGAATTTCCGATCGCGTCAGTCGGAGATGTCGGCCACGGTCGCGTCGAAGCCCGCGATGAGCTCGTCGGCGTCGACGAACGCGCTCATGCCGTGCTCGCCGGCGCCCATGGCGATGCGCTGCCCCACGATCCGTGAATCCGCGAACACGGGCCACGCGGTCGACGAGCCGAGCGGCGTGATCGTGCCGCGCTCGTAGCCGGTGGCCTCGAGCGCCAGGTGCGCCTCGGGCAGCCGCAGCTTGTTCACGCCGACGACGGCGCGCAGCTTGCCCCAGGAGATCTGCCGGTCGCCCGGGATCAGCGCGAACAGGTAGCTGCCGTCGTGCCGTCTGACGACGAGAGTCTTCACGATGCCCGCCGCAGAGAGCCCCAGCAGCGCCGCGGCCTCTTCGAGCGAACCCGCAGCGGGACGCTCGACGAATTCGACGGAAATACCCCGAGCCGCGGCATCCGTCGACACCTGTTCCCGACCAGTCATGGCGCCTCGCGTATCCGAATCAGAAGAACGTGGAAGAATTGTTGAAATGACCGCCGTGACCGCCACACTTCCTACCCTACAGATCGGGCCCATCGCCCTTGACGTACCGGTCGTGCTCGCGCCCATGGCCGGCATCACGAACACCGCGTTCCGCAGGCTCTGCCGCGAGTACGGCGCCGGGCTCTACGTGTCCGAGATGATCACGAGCCGCGCGCTGGTCGAGCGCACTCCCGAGAGCATGCGCCTCATCAAGCACCACGAGTCGGAGACGACCCGCAGCATCCAGCTCTACGGCGTCGACCCGAAGACGGTCGCCGAGGCCGTGACGATGCTCGTCGCCGAGGACCGCGCCGATCACATCGACCTGAATTTCGGATGCCCCGTGCCGAAGGTCACCCGCAAGGGCGGGGGAGCGGCTCTGCCCTGGAAGCAGGACCTGTTCCGCGACATCGTCGAGGGCGCCGTGAAGGCGGCGGGCGACATCCCGCTGACGATCAAGATGCGCAAGGGCATCGACGACGAGCACCTCACCTACATCGAGGCGGCGAAGGCCGCCCAGGGCGCCGGCGTCGCGAGCATCGCGCTGCACGCCCGCACCGCGGCCGACTTCTACTCCGGCCACGCCGACTGGAGCGCGATCGCGAAGCTCAAGGACACCATCAGCGACGTTCCCGTGCTCGGCAACGGCGACATCTGGAGCGCCGAGGACGCCGTGCGGATGATGGCGGAGACCGGATGCGACGGGGTCGTCGTGGGCCGCGGCTGCCTCGGCCGCCCGTGGCTGTTCGGCGATCTCGCCGCCGCGTTCTCCGGATCGGGGGCCGAGATCATCCAGCCGACCCTCGGCGAGGCCGCGCACGCGTACCGCCGTCACGCCGAGCTGCTCATCGAGTTCTACGACGGCGAGGAGGCCCGCGCCTGCCGCGACATGCGCAAGCACGTCGCATGGTATTTCAAGGGCTACCCCGTCGGCGGCGAGACTCGCGCAGCCCTCGCGATGTCGTCGAGCGTGCAGGAGATCGACGATCTCATCGCCACGCTCGACTTCGACCAGCCGTACCCCGGCAAGGAGGCCGAGGGCCCGCGCGGCCGCGCCGGCAGCCCCAAGAACCCGAGCCTGCCGTACGGCTGGCTCGACAGCCGCTCTCTCGACGAGAGCTTCCGCACCGAGCTGATCGAGGCCGAATTGCACAACAGTGGTGGCTAGGGGAGATACCGGGCAGTACAGCGAGGCGGACGCCGAGCGCTGGCTCCCCGAAGAGCACTCGAGCCGCCGCAGCGACTTCGCCCGCGATCGTGCACGCCTGCTGCACTCCAGCGCGCTCCGGCGCCTGGCCGCGAAGACGCAGGTGCTCAGCCCCACGCAGGGCCTCGACTTCGCCCGCAACCGGCTGACCCACTCGCTCGAGGTCGCCCAGGTCGGACGCGAGCTCGCCGAGAGCCTGGGACTCGACCCCGACGTCGTCGACACCGCCTGCCTCGCGCACGACATCGGGCATCCGCCGTTCGGCCACAACGGGGAGAAGGCGCTCAACGACTGGTCGATGCAATTCGGCGGGTTCGAGGGCAACGCGCAGACGCTGCGGCTGCTCACCCGCCTCGAGCCGAAGGTGTTCGGGCGCGACGGGCGCAACTACGGGCTCAACCTCACGCGCGCCTCGCTCGACGCGAGCACCAAGTACCCGTGGCCGGCGTCGCAGGGCATCCCCGACCCCAGCGGGCGCTCGAAGTTCGGCTTCTACGACGACGACACGGCGGTCTTCGAGTGGCTGCGTCACGGCGCCCCCGACCGGCAGCGCTGCATCGAGGCGCAGGTCATGGACCTCTCCGACGACATCGCCTACTCGGTGCACGACTTCGAGGACGCCGTCGTCGGCGGCTACCTCGACGTTCCCGCCCTGGGCGCACGGGCCGACCACGACGAGCTCGTCGAGTCGATGTTCGTGTGGATCGGCGGAGAGTTCGACCACGACACCCTGATCGCCGCGTTCGACCGGCTCGACAGCCTCGACTACTGGCTCGACGCGTGGAGCGGCTCGCGCGTCGACCTCGCCCGCCTGAAGAACCTGACCAGCCAGCTGATCGGCCGGTTCGCGCACGAGGCCGTGCACGCCACGCGCGCTGCGCACTCCTCGGGAGCGCTCATCCGCTTCGGCGCAGACGTCGTCGTGCCGCGCGAGACACAGGCCGAGATCGCCGTGCTCAAGGGGATCGTGGCAGCCAACGTCATGTCGACCAACGCGCGCAAGCCGATCTATGCGGAGCAACGGGACATCCTCACCGACCTCGCCGACGCGCTGCTGGCCACGGAGGATTGCGACCTCGACGCCGGTTTCGCCGCCGACTGGCGCGACGCGGCCGACGACTCGGCCCGCAAACGTGTCATCGTCGACCAGGTCGCGTCGCTGACCGACCAGTCGGCGCTCGCCTGGCACTCCCGCCTCGTACCCTGACCCGCGGCATCCGCCCCGCGCCACGCCACCTGACGATCCATCGGAAATTCAGGAGTTAGCGGATGCGCCCGGGGTCGTACCCGCAGAATTGCGGGGGCGGCCAGAAATCATCCCGTGCTAACTCCTGAGTTTCCGACAGGGGGCGGCGGTAGCAGGCCGACGCGCGTGCCCGGGTCACGGGGGAGCCGTTCTGCGCCGCCACGTCCCCGCGCAAGACCCCGCCCGCCCGACGATCCATCGGAAATTCAGGAGTTGGCGGATGCGCCCGCGGTCGCACCCGCCGAGATACAGGCGCGTCCACCAGCCACCCCGCGCTAACTCCTGAATTTCCGAAAAACACACTCCGGGAGGCGGGGCGCGCCGCGCACCCACAGATCGCTGCGGGCGACAGCGGCGGGTGCGGCGCGACCGTAGACTCGACACGTGGCAGGCCTGATCCGACGAAGCGACATCGACGAGGTACGGTCGCGCACGAATCTCGCGGACGTCGTCGGCGACTACGTCACTCTCAAGGGCGCGGGCGTCGGATCGATGAAGGGGCTGTGCCCGTTTCACGAGGAGCGCAGCCCGAGCTTCCACGTGCGATCCGGGGTCGGTTTCTACCACTGCTTCGGCTGCGGCGAAGGCGGCGACGTCTACTCGTTCCTGCAGAAGATGGACCACGTGTCGTTCTCCGAGGCCGTCGAGCTTCTCGCCGGCCGCCTCGGCTACGAGCTGCACTACGAAGACGGCGGGCAGGCCAGCGATCACAGCAACCGCGCCCGCATCCTCAGCGCCAATCAGGCCGCATCCGAGTTCTACGTCGCCTCGCTCGGCAGCGACGAGGCCGAGCCCGGGCGCAAGTTCCTCGGCGAACGCGGCTTCGACCAGGGGGCAGCCGAGCGCTTCGGCATCGGCTTCGCCCCGCGCGGCGGCGCCCTGGGCAAGCACCTCAAGACGCTCGGCTACTCCGAAGAGGAGCTGGTCGTCGCCGGTCTTCTCGGCAGGGGAGAGCGCGGCGACGTCTACGACCGTTTCCGCAGCCGCCTCGTCTGGCCCATCCGCGACACCACCGGCCAGACCGTCGGCTTCGGCGCGCGCCGCCTGCTCGACGAAGACAAGGGCCCCAAGTACCTCAACACCCCCGAGACGCCGGTGTACCACAAGAGCCAGGTGCTCTACGGGCTCGACCTCGCGAAGAAGGACATCGCCCGCGGCAAGCAGGTCGTCGTCGTCGAGGGCTACACCGACGTGATGGCGTGCCACCTCGCGGGCGTCACCACCGCCGTCGCGACCTGCGGAACGAGCTTCGGTGTCGACCACATCAAGATGATCCGCCGCGTGATGGGCGACGTCGCCGGCGACGTGCGCAGCACCGGAGAGGTCATCTTCACCTTCGACCCCGACGCCGCAGGGCAGAAGGCCGCGAGCCGCGCCTTCGACGAGGAGCAGCGCTTCTCGGCGCAGACGTTCGTGGCCGTGGCGCCCGACGGGCTCGACCCGTGCGACCTGCGCCTGCAGCGCGGCGACGACGCCGTGCGCCGGCTCGTCACCACCCGCAAGCCGATGTTCGAGTTCATGATCCGACGCGTGCTCGACGCCCACAACCTCGCGACCGTCGAGGGCCGCGTCGCGGCGCTGCGTGCGACGGCCCCCGTGGTCGCCGGCATCCGCGACGAGGCCCTCGAGGTCGGCTATGTGCGGCAGACCGCCCAGTGGCTCGGCCTCGACATGGACGAGGTGCGGCGAGCCGTGGCATCCGCCCGCTCCGCCTCCACCGCGGAGTCGAAGTCGGGGGAGTCGTCCGGCCAGCAGCTCGAGTCCACACTCTCGCTCATGCAGCTGCCCACCGACCCCACGACGCGCCTCGAACGTGACGCGCTCATGGCGATGCTGCAGTACCCCGCGGAGGTCGGGCTCGACTTCATCCGCCGCGGCGCCAACGTCACCTTCACCGACAACACCCTCGCCGTGGTGAGTGACGCGATCGCCACGAGCGCCGAGCACTGGGAGGCGCCCGACTGGCTCGCGCGCGTCTCCGACGAGGTGCCGCTGCCCTTCGCCACCCTCGTCAAACAGCTCGGTGTCGCGCCCATCCCCGAGCGGCCAGAGCTCATCGGCGCCTACTGCAAAGACGTCGTCGCCGGCCTCATCGACCGCGACCTGCTGCGCCAGAAGAAAGAACTCCTGGGCGCGCTGCAGAGAACGGATGCCACGGCGGAGGTCGAGAAGTACGGCCAGATCCAGCGCGATCTGGTTCGCGTCGAGGGCGAGCGACGAGCCCTGCGCGCCGGCTGACCCGTGCGCTGGCGCGACCCAATGTTGCTTTCGTGTAAACATCCGCGCGGGCGACGCCCTGACGTTGGGGTGGCCTCACCTTCTGTGTTACTACTAGACCACAGCAATG
>Ga0247803_1001770_pt1 | contig 11155 bp, 9 predicted proteins | sample UWRJL014104B1_FD_180928 | JGI IMG/M metagenome (GOLD analysis project Ga0247803, IMG submission 180928) | Plant litter microbial communities from Arlington Agricultural Research Station in Wisconsin, United States - UWRJ-L014-104B-1 | ecosystem: Environmental > Terrestrial > Plant litter >...
GTTTACAACGTGCAATGATTGCTTTCTTTTTGGATGAAGCAGGAAAAGCAGGTTATAACGAGGTACAGGTTCCAATCTTGATCAACGCTGATTCTGGTTTTGGTACCGGACAATTGCCGGATAAAGAAGGCCAGATGTATCACGATGCTCAGGATGACCTATATTTGATTCCTACAGCCGAAGTTCCGGTAACGAATTTATATCGTGATGTGATCGTGGCAGAAATTGATTTGCCAGTTAAAAACGTAGCTTACACACCTTGTTTCCGCCGTGAAGCTGGAAGTTGGGGAGCGCACGTCCGTGGTTTAAATCGTTTGCATCAGTTCGACAAAATTGAAATTGTTCAGATTTGTAAGCCGGAAGATTCTTATCAGGCTTTGACAGATATGTCGAATCATGTAAAAGGATTGCTGGAAAAACTGGAATTGCCTTTCCGTATTTTGCGCCTATGCGGCGGTGATATGGGCTTCACATCTGCCTTAACTTTTGACTTTGAAGTTTGGTCTGCCGGACAGGAAAGGTGGCTCGAATGCAGCTCTGTATCTAATTTTGAAACTTACCAGGCAAACCGTCTGAAACTCCGTTACAAATCCGCGGATAAGAAAACGCAATTATTGCATACACTCAACGGCTCCGCATTAGCACTTCCGCGCATCGTGGCAGCTTTGCTGGAAAACAATCAACAGGCTGACGGAACAATCCGTGTACCGGCCGTATTGGTGCCTTATTGTGGTTTTGATACGATTGAATAAAATTAATTTGACATAATATAGAATCAGCCTTCACAATTTTGTGAGGGCTTTTTTATGAAACAGCGATTTTCAATAGTTCAGGAATTCCAACTTTGTTCAAAATCAATTGCCCGATTTTTTCCGAAGCAATACCTTCTTCGATCTGATAAGTATTTTTAAAATCGCTTGCGGTAATTATGGTTCTAAAACAGCGGAAAGAAACAGAGGGGCAATCCGCAAAGTTTCCCAGTAACTCATAAAGATGCGTCGACACAAGAAAAGTAGAATCGGTTCGAATTGAAAAACCGTCTACTACGGTTTTAGAACAATGAAAAGCATCTTCCTGATTCGTTCCACGAAAAAGTTCGTCGATAATTACAAAACATCTGTCTCCGCTGTGAAGTGCTTCTGCAATGGATTTAATCCGCATAATTTCATTGTAAAAGTGACTATACCCTAATTCCAGATTATCAGAAAGATGTATCGAAGTAAACAACCGGTCAGAAAAAGATAGGGAGAGGTTTTCGGCTGGAACGGGCCATCCCAGATGCGCCAGGTACACAATAGCTCCGCAGGTTTTTAAAAACGTCGTTTTTCCGCTCGTGTTAGCGCCGGTCAATAAACAGAGCGTTTGCTGATTTCCCATCTCGAAACTATTCGAAATGGCATTTGAAATTAAGGGATGCCAGATTCGGTCAGCCTTAAAAATTGTCTTATTTTCAGTAAATCTGGGGAAAACAAGATGATGTGATTTTCGGGTTTTGGCAACGGAGGCGTAAGCATCAAACTTGTAACAGGTATCAAGTAGCCGTCGAAATAGATTTTTATTTGTAACCCGAAAGTAATAATCTCGGTAAAATACCGATGTGAGTGAAAGATGATTTCCTTTTGTTTTAACAAAAGAATTGATGCTGGAAGAAAGTAGAAATTCCCGAAGAAACGAGAAATCGTCTTGCAATTCTTTTGGAATATCAGCGTCGTCAAACTTGAAAAGCATATCCCGCATTCCACGAACGAGAAGTAGTGTTGCTGTCAGGCCGCTTTGAACGAAATAAAATTCAGCAGGATGGCGCCAGGAATATAAAAATGTATCGACCCAATGTTTGAAAACATCCTGGGACATGGTGTAAGAAATATTGGAAGCATAATAACTTTCAGCGGCTGCAATGTAAGCTCTGGATACGTTCAGCTCCCAATTGTCCAGGTTTTCGTGTACAAAATTGAGAAGCTGCTGAAATGATAAAATTTCTTCGACAGATTTTTTAGGTATACCGATCAGCCTTTTCAGCGCATCCTGGCCTCCCTGTGTTTTGGTTTGATCAAAGAAATTCAGGATACTTCGCTCCTTACTATTTTTAGAAAGTATCTGAAGCTCATGAAGCGTTTGGATATCGACAGGTTGCATAATGAAGATTTAGCGATCTTCAAAAGTATACAGATACCTTGATCCAATTTTCTTAAATAATCTTAAAAATCAATAGGTTATAGTCAATGGGATACGTTTCCTGAAACTTCTTTTTTAGGAAAAGCAAGCCACACAAAATATCCGGTCAGGATAATAATACTCACCTGGATTAGGTAATCGATTACAGAACCTCCCGAGGCCGTTATGTCAGCCGGACTCAAATAGCGCGGCATACCTAATCTCCACCAATAGGATGGGTGAACAACACAAAGGATATTAAAGATTAAAAGAAGAAAAACCTGTTTGCGGTTGCTCCAGTCGATTACGTAAAAAACGAGCGGTATCAGAAAGAGAAAAATATAATTGCTGTAAGCGCTCTGCTGGATTACCATCATCGTCGCATATAAAACAACCCAGACACGAGAGAGCATAATCCGAAAATCGGCATGCTGCAAACGGAAAGCAGCTATCGTAGCCAAGCCAACGGAAGTTACCAGTCCAACCCAGTTCCAGAATTTTTCGCCAACGCCAATTCCGTCAAAAAACCACGGATTGATGATTGAAAGGATATTAGGAGCCCGCAAAACTTTTGCTTCATCCATCGGCTGCATGAATTCCAGACCCACGAGCGGATAAAGAATACCAAGCGAAATTATTCCGATAATAACCATCGGAATGAGGAATCTGATCTTCTGTTTTTCAATAAGAAATAACGGGACAAGGATCAGGACAAAAATTGCTTTGGTCATCAATAATCCGATGGCGAGAATTACGGCATACCATTCCACACGAACGGTTCTTTCTCTGACGAGATATGCAAGAACAACAAATAACCACATCCAAACGTCTTCCTGCGCACCTACGATACATAACACGAGCGATCCCGGAAGAACATAGTATATGAGTGCTTTAAACAAAAATGATCCGCGCGATTGAAATGGACGGAAAAAATGCCACGAAACCCAAAGCGCCACGCCATCCATGACAGCCATGGTAAGTACGATCATTTTCGGACTATACCAGATTTTTAGCCAAATGCCAAGAAAATAGGCATATAGCGGAGAATAGGGCGACCAGAAGTCGCGGTAGACAACCTGGCCCATGGAGGCCTTGCTGCCTTCGTCCCAGAAACCAAGCACATCGGAAGTTGGGGTAATATTGGCTAAAATGTAAACGGCAATGAAAGGAATTAGGCGGAAAATAACCCAGCCTGTAACCAGAGAAGCTCTGACGCCCTTATTTTCAAGCCATCCGGAAAGTTTTTTTCGTTGGGAAATAAGAATAATCAGCAGGACAATACACGCCAGGCTGATGCCCGTTTTTGCTAAAACTACACTCATGCCACAGCCAGTTTATCAGGATTTACAACGTTTTGATAAGTCTTCCGCAAAATCCAGACAAAACATAATACGTTCATAATTTGTAAAATATACTCAAAGAGATTTGACAGATTTCCAAACATGCCGAAAGAAGTGTAAGAAGGCTGGTGAATGTAAACCCAAACGAAAGGCTGAACAACCGTGAGCCAGTTTACCGCTAATAAAACGATTACATGCCAGGTTTTTCTGATATCGATAACATCAAACAAAACGGCCATTAAATAAGCGATCAGGTAGGCACCCATAGCACTTGCCTGGAAAATCATCATACAGACAAACACAGCGATAAAAATTCCGGGAAGAATTTCGCTGATATGTCTGTGGCGTGCTTTAAATGCCATATATGCTGGAAGAAAAACTGTGAAAAGTAAACCGATCCAGTTGATCATGGTTGATTTCTTTTCGTTGATATGAATGAACAATTCAATAAACGGACGGCTTACTGAGAATAAGTTTGGCGTCATCAATTGCTCCGTATGCTGAATTGGCATTAAAAACAGATCTCCGATTTGCCAGTATAAAAATCCGACAGCCGGAATTCCGACGGCCGCCATCACTAACAGCATTTTTACTGGCTTTTTAACTACAACGAGAATCGCAGGAAGGAGAAAAATGAACGTCACTTTTATTGTCAGCAGCGTCAGCGCAAAAAGCAGCCCGGCACCAATTTCGTAGTTATCCTTATGATTTATTGTATAACGCCAGATCAGTAAGGCGGCACCCCAAAACCACACTTCTTCCTGCCCGTCTACAAGGATGTACATAAATCCGGCTGGAAGCATCAGATAGATCATCGCATATTGTAATGCTCTGCTGCTTTTGACTTTATAGGTTTTGTAGGTAAGCCAAAGGATTGCACTTTCCATCAATACCATAAATAAAACGATGGCACGGGAATTGTGCCAGATCCACACCGGAATGCTGATAATATAGGCATATAATGGAGCATGATACGACCAAAAATCACGATACACAAAACCACCGGCTTTTGCAGCTTCTGCTTTATAAAAAAAGAAAGGAATATCACCGCGTGGATCTTCATTGATGATCAGGAAAATTCCGATCCATGGAATCAGACGAAGCAGGACAAAACCTGCTGCAAAAACGGCCTTTTCTTTTTCGAGCTGCCATTTTGCAAAAAGTTCAGACCGGCTGATCACCCAGAAAATACCCAGCGTAAGTCCCAGGTTGATGAAAAGCTTGATATAAAAAACGGTAAGAATGGGCATGTTAAAGTAAATGTCTTTTATGAAGTGTGTTGATTTTAGCGGTTTGAGCTCATATCAAGCCGCAAACTTAAGATAACTTTTTTTCAAAATGACCAGCAAAACGCAAAGATTTAATACGTTACAAATTCGTATGCTTGCATACTATATTACAAAAGTCTATTTTTGAGTTATTAGCAATCATCAAAAGTACCTTTCTTATGCCATATAATGCGCAACTTACCGGAATGGATTTCAACCTGAGTGAGGAACATGAGGCTGTACAATTTGCTGCCCGTGATTTTGCACAGAATGAACTTTTAGCAGGTGTTATAGAACGTGATAATGAACAAAAGTTTGATCCTGCTCTGATCCGAAAGATGGGAGATCTGGGCTTTTTGAGCATGATGGTGTTGCCGCAATACGGCGGAGGCGGCATGGATACGCTTTCCTATGTTATTGCGATGGAAGAAATTTCGAAAATAGATGCTTCGGCGTCCGTGATTATGTCGGTGAACAATTCTCTGGTTTGCTGGGGACTTCAGGCTTATGGAACGGATGCGCAAAAAGAAAAATATTTGACCCGGCTTGCATCAGGGAAAATGGTTGGTGCATTTTGTCTTTCTGAACCTGAGGCTGGTTCTGATGCTACTTCACAGCATACGACGGCGGAGGATATGGGTGATTACTATTTATTAAACGGTACTAAAAACTGGATTACCAACGGAAATTCTTCAGAAATTTGTTTAGTCATCGCGCAGACTCATCCGGATAGGGGACATAAGGGAATCAATGCGCTCATCGTCGAAAAAAATTCTGCCGGATTTACTGTGGGGCGAAAGGAAGATAAAATGGGAATCAGGGCATCCGATACCCATACGCTGATGTTCTCTGATGTTAAAGTGCCAAAGGAAAACAGAATCGGCGAAGATGGTTTCGGGTTTAAATTCGCGATGATGGTTTTGAACGGCGGAAGAATCGGAATTGCTGCCCAAGCCTTGGGAATTGCTGCAGGAGCTTTTGAATTATCTTTAAAATATTCCCAGGAAAGAAAGACTTTCGGAAAACCGATAAGTAACCACCAGGCTATACAATTTAAGCTTGCCGAAATGGCGACAAAAATTGAAGCGGCCAGAATGCTCGTTTATAAAGCAGCAAGACTTAAAGATCAGGGAAAAGATTATATAAAAGCGGCCGCTATGGCTAAGCTGTATGCGTCCGATGTTGCGATGTGGGTTACAACGGAAGCCGTTCAGGTTCACGGGGGTTACGGTTATGTTAAGGAATTTCACGTTGAACGGCTGATGCGTGACGCAAAAATTACACAAATCTATGAAGGTACCTCTGAAATCCAAAAACTTGTGATTGCTCGTGAGTTGCTAAAATAGCTCGTTTAAGGCATTTTTCTACATATTGTTCTAAATGAGGGATTAATTTCGTCTTAAAAAGATACTTTTTTTATATTTTTTGTTATTACATGCTTGTATTAGTTTTGTACAATTTATTAGATTTGTACAAAATTAGAATAATCGGTCTTTTCGGGCCCTAAATGTATACATGTATGGAAGACTATAATAAGATTATCGAATCGTTGGGAGTGAAGTTTGTGAAGGCACGACACATTCGTATCCTGCAACCTATCACGATTAAGAATTTTTATGATGTACAGAATTCACTTACAATTTTGTACGACGGAGAAGTTTCTTTCGGGAGTGAGGAATCTCATAAGGTAGAAGAAGGTGACATGTTGTTTATCCCAGGCGGAAAGCATGCAACTGTTACGTACGGAAACACGCAATCTGCGAAAACCGTGTCGAACGAAGAGTTCATGACAAACCGGGATAATTATATAGAAGCCGGACATGACCCTGCTTTAATCGGAAAATTGCCAAATTCATTTGGTCTGATCTCTTTTGAAGCAAAAGTTTTCGATACTGTAAACTTCTTTACTTCGCTGGATGTTCCTCCGTTTTTGATCAAGAGAGACGATCAGATTGCAATCACGATCAATCAGATTTTGACAGAAGATATGCTTGATATCCCTGGTAAAGGACGTATCATCAAGATTAAAACAGAAGAGGTTGTAATCGAAATTATTCGTTATATTCTTAAAAATAAATTATTTGTTGAACAACTTGTTACAAACAGTACTTATTTCAAGGATCCTCGTTTGATTGACATCTTCGCTTACATCAAAGACAATTTGGGCGGTGATCTATCCAACAAAGTTTTGGCAAACGTTGCAAACGTATCAGAAGATTACGTTGGACAGTACTTCAAAATGCTGACTGGTATTAATCCTCAGGATTATATCGAATACCAACGTATGGAGAAAGCAGTTGACTTGCTTCGTACTTCGAAGAAAAGTATCCGTGCTATTGGTTCTGATGTTGGATATAAAGACACAGCTTATTTCTGCCGTCGTTTCAAAATGATGTTTGGTATTCCGGCCGGTAAAATGCGTCGTCGTGAATCTTTAATGAACGTTTAGTATTTTCTGATTATAAATTTTGAAAAATCAGCCGCCCGGTTAAGGGCGGCTTTTTTTGTAGGGGGAATAGCACAATCAATTTTTTATCGAAATAATTAAACTTTCGTATACTTGTAATTTCTATTACTTTTATTTCTTTTAGTATTAAGGTTTCGGTAAACAACTCAACAAATTTTTGAAAAGCCATGATTGTGAAAAAATCAGTACGTCAATTTCTTTTATTATCACTTTTCACTCTTGCTTGCTCGGCTTCCTGGGCCCAGGTAAGTCTCGGTGTCAGGGGAGGAGCAAATTTTGCGACTTTTGCAGTGAGTGGAGACGATCAGGACTTCCCGTTTAAACCAAAAGCAGGTTTGAACTTTGCACTTTTATTTAATCTGCCTATAAGTGGATCAACCAGTATCCAAATTGAACCGGGATTCTCCCAGCGTGGTGCCCGGATTTCGGAGAAATCCGAACAGCTGATCAATAGCCAGCAGGTAAAGATTGACATTAATGGAAAGTTGTTGGTGAATTATATTGAAATGCCGATCCTGTTTCAATACAGACCTCAATTGGGAAAACTGCAGGGATTGCTTTCCATCGGGCCTGAGGTGCGACTAATGACTGGTAATATAAGAGCAAAGTCCAGATCGAAAGTGTATGTTGACGGTGAACTGGTTAGCGACACGAGTGAAGACGAATCTTATGGTTCTTCGGATGATACCAATAAATTTGATTTTGGTCTTGTCGGTGGTGCGGGCGTCGCATATCCTCTTGGCACTATAAAAGTTTTTGCCGAAGGACGTTATCATTTTGGGTTAAGAAATCTTGCATCGGATAGCGGCGACGATTCCAAAGTTCACAACCGGGGAGCATCCGCTCACATCGGGATATTGGTACCAATTGGGAAATAATATTCAACAGGAATGATATTAGAAAAAGAGCTTCTGCCCAAGAAGCTCTTTTTTATTGACAAATGTTACCTGACCGGAGTCAGCTGCACTGTAGAAATTTTCCAGCTTCCTCCTTTTTTTACAGAAACGACAGTATACGTTACCTCGTTCTGAAAACTGTTGTTCTCAATTTTTCCCCGCACATTCCAAGTCCCTGTGATCACACCAACATCGCCATAATTTTTTGTCCGCGTACCCGATATCATTCCGGAATCTACCGTGATGTAGCCTTGCGCAACACCTTGTGTTAACATTTCGCGGTCAACTTGTTGTCCATCAAAACTTACTATTGAAAAATCATCTGACAAAATATCATTCAGCATATTGGTATCTTCATCTAACATGGCTTTGAAAAAAGTATTTGAACATTCCGTCGCATCCTGCGGACGTGAAAAACTTGCCTGGGCATAAGAACAAAAGCTGCAAAATGTAAGAAAACTAAAAAGAACTATTTTTTTCATCGGGATTCCGTTGATTTTTGATTTCATAATATTTTTGGAATCTGAGAAAAAGCAGAGTAGCCTGCAAGTTTTTTGCAAAATGTTTATATAAAATTATTCCGTAAAAACATTTCGGGTCGATTCCCATACATCTTTCAACAAACGTTTTCTTCGCTTGTGAATATATGATTAGATTCGCTTTTGTTTTATAAATACCGAAGTTGTAAATGTTGATATGATAAAGATAAAATCACTAGTCTCATTAATGGGGCTTTTTCTCGGCCTTGTAGCCTGTTCGACACCTCCGGATACACTTGGCAAGCTGGACCTGAAAAAATGGCGTCAGGACCGCGGAGGATGCAAAGGAGAGCGAGCAGAATTGGTCGCAGATCTGAGAGGGGAACAAAAAGAGCTTTTGGGAAAATTCGCAGACGAGATAGGAAAGATTCTTGGGAAGCCGGATATCCATCAGTTAGGCGCAGGAAATACAAAATTCTATGTTTATTTTTTGGAGAAAGGGACTCAGTGCGAGGACATCACAAAAAAATCCGAAGCAAAAAAGGTGATTATGAAATTTAATGCGATTGGGTTGATGTCAGAGATTACTTATCAGAGCCGGCCATTATAATCTAGCCCATTCCAAACCTTGGTAATAAGTAGATCAGCCTGTTAAATTTAAGTTGATATCTAACCTCATCCTGAGATGAACTTAAAAAACTTCCACCAGGAACTTCCCCGGATAATACTTCAGCGCGGAAAAAACTATTACTACGAAGGTGCGGTGATCAGTCTTGAAGAAGAGGAAACCGGATTGTGGACTGCTTCGGTGGAGGGTTCAGAGATTTATTTGGTGGAAGTAATGCTGGGGGAAGGCGGCGAAATAGATTCTTTTTTGTGTGATTGCCCCCATGATGCAGATGTTTGTAAGCATATTGTCGCTGTTTTTTATGAATTGAAAGATAAAGTTAAAACGATTCAATTCAAGCCGGCGGCGCAGCCAAAAATGGGAGCTTTTGACGATATTTTGGAAAATCTGGCAGAAGCTGAGCTGAAAGGCTTTGTAGCATATTACGCCAGCGACAACAAAGATTTTAAGCGTCAGTTTGAGCTGTACTTTGTCAATAAGCATAAGGGCACAGATGTTAAAAGACAATATGCCGATCTGGTAAAAAAAGCGATTCGTTCTGCAATAGACAGGCGGTTTAAAGATTATTATTCTTCCAATGATCTGGCTCAGGCAATGAACGCAATTCTTGCAAAAGCCAGGCAAGCTATTCACCTTAATAATTTTCAGGATGCTTCAATTATAGTCTGTACGGTTTTGTCGCAGTTGGCAGCAGATGCTGTGCCTGAAATAGATGATTCCAGCGGTTATCTGGGAGACACGATTTTGGATGCTGTCCTTTTGATACAAGAAATTGCTAAATCCACAAAGATTTCAAGTGAAATAAAAGAACAACTCTTCTTATTCCTGAATGAAGAGCTCAGTAAGGACGTGTATTTTGACTATGGAGATTTTGGGTATGAGCTTTTCAATACATTTCGGTATCTGGCAATACAGCTTGGAAGAGTAGAGGATTTTCTGATATCTGCCAGCCGGAGCGAGACGAATGATCACGAAGAGGAGGAAGATGACTATACAGCGGAATATTTTTTAATTCAGAAATTACTGTTATTCCGGGAAACCGGAAATACTGCCGAAAGAGAAAAATTGATTCATGAGAATTTGAATTTCGTCGAAGTTAGAAAAGAGCTCCTAAGCGAGCTCCTTGAAAGAAAAGATTATATATCTGCCAAAAAATTAATAACCGAAGGAATTGTAATTGCTGAAAACAAAGAGCATCCTGGAACTGTGACAGAGTGGAAAAGGAGGCTTTTTGAAATTGCCATTATTGAAGAAGATATTGAAGCTATAAGGCATTACTCACTTCAATTCGCTTTTGATCAAGGTTTTGATTGTAATTACTATCGCGCGTGGAAAAACACGTTTCCAGAATCTGAGCAGGAAGCAGCATTTTTTAAGTTAGTCGCAAAACTTACTTCGGAAATAAATATGCAGGCCAAGGAACATCTTCATCACGCATGGTGGTCTCCAAGTTATCACTTGTTAAAGGTCCTTGCTCCGTTGTATGTAGAGGAAAAAAAGTGGGAAAGCCTTTACAGGGTAGTGGAATCATATCCGAGGCTGGATGTGCTTTTTGAATACCTCCCTTATCTCGCGGCCAGGTTTGAGTCTGAACTTTCAGATCTTTTTATTCCAGCACTTATTCTGGATGGTGAAAAGGCTAATTCACGCCGTGAATATGCTAATCTCGCTTATAATATGCTGGAAATTATGAAGCAAATGCCTGGAAGCCGTTCAAAAATTATCGAAGCGGCGCAAGCACTGAGAGAAAAATATCCAAAGCGATCTGCCATGATCGATGAATTGAAAAAATTGAGGTAACTGACCGTAATTGTCAGAGATAAAATTTCTTCAACCGGATCATTTCTTCAACTGGCTCTGAAACCATATAACGAATTGATTTACCGCTTTTAAGGCAGGCTCTCAGGTACGTTGCAGAAATGT
>Ga0247803_1001771_pt1 | contig 11154 bp, 17 predicted proteins | sample UWRJL014104B1_FD_180928 | JGI IMG/M metagenome (GOLD analysis project Ga0247803, IMG submission 180928) | Plant litter microbial communities from Arlington Agricultural Research Station in Wisconsin, United States - UWRJ-L014-104B-1 | ecosystem: Environmental > Terrestrial > Plant litter >...
CAAATACAAACCACTCCCAACAAAGGTCCAAACCCCACGCAACGCACCACCCCTCCACAAACCCTTCACCCCCCTCTCACGCACAATATCCTGTCCAATATTCCAAGCGCTCTTCCTCCTCTTCTGCTCCGATCTGACCAACGGATTCAGATTCCTCGCCGCGCTCTTCACCGTAGCCTTTCCAACTACAACCTTCTTGCCCAGAGCGTCCACCAATCCCTCTGAACCCACCGCTTTGGCATGTTCAGCTTTCGAAGAAGCGGCCGTCGCAGCCTCGGAAACCGCATCGTTGACCGCTGAAAGCATGATTCGCGTCTTGACAACATCAAACGGTGTCATAATGACCGCAGAAACCGACCCCGCCGCTCCAGCACTAATCGCAGTGATGATCCCGCTTTCCACGATGGTGCCCCTCGTCACACCCCTCCGATCCCTATCATTCTTGATAGCCACCTTCAGCCGCTCAAACATGGGAAACTGCAACGCAGTGAAGGGCAGATTCCGGCCCGCGAGCGCCGTGTATCCGCGCCATAAAGCCAAGGGGTTCGATTTGAATTTCGCGAGGGTCTGGAGTGTGGCGTTTGTTGGGGAGTTCGCCGAAACCATCTGCGCGTTTTGCTTGATGACTTCGGCGGGTGTGAGGATGGCGCAAGACACGAGCTCGGCAATGGAGGACGCGGTGGCGTGAACGACGGGGAGAGGGATGAGGCCATCTGGGTGTTTTGATGTTGATGGGTTGATCTCTGCAAAGAAGGATTTTGTTTGCTCGTAGGTTGTGAAAAAAGCGCCCGCTGCTAATTGTTAGTACGCCGCTCTTCTGCATCATTCCTCTCTGCATTTGGAGTGGCGTTGACTGAGGAGTCGTTGTTTACATGAGGGCAGCGTGGCTATAATCACACTCCCCACGCCCTGGTACAGCCCGCGGAACAACGCGGCATTGGGCTTCTGAGTCCCAACATGCGTATAGAGCTTTGCATAGTCTGGACTTTGCAATCTCGTCTTCACCGTGTCCAGCGGAAACACTAACAAATCCACCGTGAAAGCTGCGACAGCGCCGGCCTGGACAAAGTATTAGCCCTACACCTACGTAATCTAACGTCATCATGCTTAGAGACGTGCAGAGCAAGAGCAGAGCATGCATACCAATAGGATGTCAGTGTTCGTGTTACCAGACATAGATGAGATATAGGGAGCGTGATAAAAAGACGGTAGATTCTGCGTTTGTTTTCGAGGTTGCGGCTACGCTTTTTCAGGGTCCGAAATTCGGCACTAAGGATGACCCGTATGAGCGACGTCACGACCGATAACATTTGAACATTTGAAGTTATTTGTCAGTTACTTGCATTATCTCCTAGCTAGCTGCGAATCGGATGTGGTTTGACGAAAGGAGACCGCCTCTCCTAATGATGCATGCGTTGAAGCCGGCTGTCGTGTGATGTTCCATGGCCGTGGTCAAGAATCACCACGCACACCCAGATCAGACACAAATTATACCAACTACAAAGTAATACTCCGTAGTGTACTATCTATCTACCGTCCAAGTAGCATTCAACTTACCCCAGGACATTTGGCGACAAAATACTTTTGGTTTCATCTATAATCTTCCAGTCGACTCCCAGAGTCGCTAAGTAAAAGGGTATTTCCATGGGGATCGATCCCATCGCATCCAACTAAAAATACCTTTGTAGGTGCCATACCACACCATACTATAATATGGTATTCTGTCTTGAACCATACTCCTTAACAACGCCCCTCGAAAACACTTTTCATCAAGCTCGGAATCCCATAAATCATAAATGTCGTCTTGCGAGGGCGTCCTCATCCAACGACACATGTACCCATTTCCGCCAAATCATGCGTCTGAAACATGAAAGCCACAGTACCCTCTATCACAGCTTAGTGTCCTGTCTTGTTGAATCGCTCAGCCTACGCAGTGGCGCGTGGAACGTTGCAGCTGTTCCCGACCGGCTCGCCCCTTGCGTTGCGCTGCTGGCGCTGCTGCTAGCACTTGCGCTCGCGCCCGCCCTACCCGTTGAGCTACCAGCAGCATTCGACGTGCGCTGGTGCAAGGTTGCACTCATCAGCCAGTGCAACTGCATGCGCATCCCATTGATTGCTGCGTTCGTGTGCAGCATTTCGTCCTTGACGCGCTGGCTCTCGTTGATAACCATCATGTTGGTTCGGCCTTCGCACTCGGTTAGGGCATTGGCAATTCGAGACACTTCCTCGCGCAGGGAGTCATGCAGCGTAAGCAGATGGTGGATTTGCGAGTCGAAGGGCGGCTGGGCGGGATTCTGGTAGGGCGTTTGAGACGTGTCGTTTGGTGGCACAGGTGGAAAAGATGCCGGCGGTAAACGAAAGTCGGGCGTGGGAACGAGGCTTGCTGGAGGAAAAGGCTCGGACGCGTTGGGATCCAAGGGGTTGGTGACGGGGTAAGACGAGTCGTTGGCGTTGGCCGGATACAGCATGTTCGTCATGTTGGAAAGCCCATCTTCGAGAATGCCGACTTTCCTAGACAGCGGCTCTAGACGCGCTTCATTTCGTTCGATGCGGGCTTGCTGGTCTCGGAAATGAGGCGCCATTGTCGCCATGGCGCATCCCTTCTGGTGGGCCACAACCTCTGCCCGCTCAGCTGAAAAGGTACAGCCGACGATTGTACCCTGGCATGGAACAACAACCTGGCCACAAACGTCCTTGATGTGGGACTTGAGATCAAGCCGAAGGAGTTCGAAAGAGCAGTGGGGACAATCTATTAACCGACCAGGACAGGCAGTCCGCTGGTGGTCCTGAAAGAGGTTAGTATGCAGTATTTGACTGATGAGGCAGCAGCACCTACCTCGAGATCTTTCTTCATCATCGAAGTGTGACACTGCTCGCAGCTCACGGTGTAGTGGAGACAGCCCTTGTGGAAGTCCTTCTGGGCAATGTGGTGTCGGCAATCAAAGGAGCTGCACGCCACGGGTGTGTATTCGCAGTACAGCATCACATGATCCTTCACGTTGGAGCGCTGTTCGACCCAGTTGCAGCCAGCCTTGGTATGCGGACACTTGACTATCAGCTCATCGAGCATGGAGGAGATGATCTTGGGCACGGCGCGAGTGTCTGTGTACTTGGTGCGGCAGGTGGGGCAACTCTTCTCGGTCTCGGTTCGAGGGTGTTGCTGCTGTGCTTGCTGTGCTTCCCACGTCTGGAGACACTCTCCACAGAAGATGTGGTCGCATTGCAGCTCGATCGGGTCGGAGAAGGGACAATGGCAGATGAGGCAGACCTGATGGTGAAGGCACAAGTTAGTAGGTGGCCCATGCGGAGATGCAGCTTCGAAGCCTACCAGGTTTGCATCCGGCGCAGAGACATATTGCAGCACCGACAGATCCGGCGGCTCCTTGGCCCCAGTGTTGTTCCGGCTCGAATCGATGCTCGCCCGGATCTGCAGCGGACTCGGCGAGGCAGGCGGGCCGCCTACAGGAGAGATGTGATGCTCGGTACGGACAGAGGTCTGCGAGGCTCGGGAGCCGCGTCGGTCGTTGGGCGGAGGCACCTCGATAGGCACAGGCGAGGCCATGGTGACGGACCAGACAGGATACGGCACGGCAGCGGTGGAAATGCTTCAGGCACGATCAAGAAGCACGGCAGTATCCGTGGCGCTCATTCCCCGCGAGCGGCGAAGGCGGTGGGTGCGAGGTGCGGTGAGGGACGACAGGTGGTCGCCCTAGCAGCGGTGTTGGGCGGCCTGCAGAGCGACGGCGAGAGCGGGGGACGCGTGTTTATGTAGGTGTAGGCCGTGTTTGGCTCAGGAATGGGCGCATGCTTTGCTGAGGTTGTGCAAACGAGAGACATGTCCAGTGCAAACGAGAGACATGTCCAAGGCATGCAATGCCAATGCCAATGCCAATGCAGGTGCAGGTGCAGGTGCAGGTGCAGGCCATGGTGCAGGTGCAGCAGAGTGCACGTCGTCGGAAGAGCCAAGCTGCGGCTAGCCGGGCTGCGGGCCCACTACCCACTACCCACTACCCACTACCCACTCTCTCCATGATGCTCCACTCCAGGTCTCACCACCATCCACCAGACTTGTCGGATACGCACATGTGAGGTTGGAATAGCCTCCATCGCACCGCTGCCACTCGTGCCCGCCCACGCCTCGCTCCTCGCCCCTGCCCGTGTCCGGCATCTCCACTCCCGAGCGGAGGCAGAACACCTCCACCTCCACTTCCACCTCGGACACATGAACAGCATCTGAGCCCCCACTGCCGCCGCCATGTCGACAACAAACCCGCCGCAGCTGTTCCTGCTGGCAGACCACATCAAGCTCTCGCTGCTCGAGCGGCAACGCGCCATCTCGCTCAACCTATCCCCGAACTCGCAGGACGGCCAGATATCGCGGTCACTAGAGCAGCTGCGCTCCGGCATCGAGTCGCTCGAATCACAAGTCGTGGACCATGAGGACGAGTATGTCCATTCCAAATACGTACAGCTCCATCGACTGACAAGGGCTAGATCCATTTCCTCCCAACTCCCCCGCCTACGCACCCAACTCCTCGACCTAACTTCGCAGTTCGCTCCCGCAAACTCTCCCACCGCTACCACCACAACCCAACCAAACGACCCCTCCCTAGCTCCTGACTTCACCGCCGCCCAAAAGAAACCCCGCACGCCCTCCAAATCCGTCCGCTTCACCGACGACGGCAACTCGGACGACGACCCAAACCGCGCCTCCCTCTTCCCCTACCGCGACGACCCCTCCTCCACCACCCCCGACCACACCAATCTCGACAACCAACAAATACACGCCTACCACAGCCAAGTCATCCACGACCAAGACGAGCAGCTCGACCAACTAGGTCTGTCGATTGGGCGCCAGCGCGAACTCAGCATGCAGATTGGGGACGAGCTGGAGGGCCAGGTCATGCTGCTTGATGATGTCGAGGAGGGCGTTGATCGCCACCAGGCGCAATTTCAAAGGGCGAGGGGGAGGTTGGATCGGTTTTCGAGGAAGGCGAAGGAGAACTGGAGTTTGACCGTTATTGTGGTGCTGATATTTATTCTGGTCTTGTTGATCGTCGTGACCAAGTGAGATGAGATGATGTTTGGAACCAGGGGAGAGAGTGCACTTGTATGCATAGAAGGCGTTTTTGGTGCATTTGTCGGAGATATCCCGAGTATGTCTAGGTTTCCTGACTCACATGTCTTTAGCCCGTCTGTCAATTCTGTTTCTGTACATCGCAATCCACTCTGCTTTGTTTCGGATTTGCCGTCCCGTATCACTAGGTGAAAAGCACCGAGTCAAACATGCACGCACACCACTCATCAGATATGTGAAATTCTTGCATACAGTACATTCCCAGCAGATGCCTCAACCAGGCATCCCTTCTCATGATCTATCCTGATCTAAACACCGCGCTCCAAAGACCATCTGAAAACGCTAACAATGTGTGAAACGAGAGACCGCTGGCAAACGTGATGATGCAAGCTGGTCGGAACAAGTATCATCCCGGACTGGCGGGAAGAGGCAGAAACGGGTATCTCGGTGTATGCAAAGAGGTGGAGAACTCGGCTACGAGATGGTGACAGAGTTGTGTGCTTGTTGGTAGGGGCGAGATCTGAGGCGAGATTGTATGGTGGCACAGCTCCCAACAGGAATGTGCGGAACCAAGTGAAGGTTGTTTGTGTCTGTTATAGCCTTCAGAGTCAACGAAGACCAATCGCTGCCTTCGACTTGTCGTAGACAACGTATGTGATGGACACAGCCGGAACGACCTTGAACAGGTTCGGCGTAAGACCCTTGAACAGGCCTCTTACCCCCTCGCCCTTGATGGTTTGACGCGTGACATCCATGATACCGGTATACGTCCGAGGATGAAGCACAGTGCCCTGGCTCTGTAGTCGCGTCCGGAGCAGGTTCAGCGGATATACGGCACTCGCACCAAAGGCGCCTGAGAAGCCACCAATGGCTGCGGTGACCCATCCTCCAGGTTGTGCATCCTCTTCGTGGCAGCCACGTTTTCGTGCGTTGCGAGTGGCGATGGCCCGCTTGAGGTACTCAAAGGTCCCCAGATCGAGCGCGGCGTATGGGAAGATGCCAATGATGCCCATAGGAAGCCCGCGATAGTAGGCCACAACGCCGCCGGTGCGCCACATTTTCGAGGCCGTAGCCATGATGAGCCGATTTCCGTGCAGACCGCCAGAAACTGTTTCGCATTGCATACGGCTGTAAGGGTTAATTTGTATACCAGCGTAGAATGAATACTATGTCTTACAATTTCAAAGTGTCGATGGGGTATACAGCAAATTGTGAGACCATGCCTGGTACCTATCAGCTTGTGACCATCCAACACGCAAGTAGCACTTACCTGCTAAACCACCAGCTACGAATTTGGACCAACTCTGTATTGTGCTAGGATCATTGTGGCCCTCGATCTTGGCGAAGACACGCTTGGCCGCCTGAGATGGTCAGAATTGACACCCATGGTTACTCGGACATACTTGCCTCGTATGCGCCAAACTTCATGGCCGATTCGGGCATCACTTTGACTACATTCAACCCATTCCCTGCGTCATCAGCTTAACCAACTTCATGATGATTTGACGGCACATACCAGCATAGAGACTGCGCATGCCGCCAGCCCGCCATAGCTCTTTCATGGCTGTTGACAGCGGTTGCCAAGCATTGAGTGCAGCCCGGAATATGTTCCCGGATTTTGCAGCAGCGACGGTATCTTGAGCGGCACCGGTCTGGGCGATAAGGTACACCTTAAGGCGATCGAGGGGAGCAGTTGATGTGCCTGTTTCACGTCAGCAACACTCTCTTATATGAGGCATAGGGCAACAAGAGGGATCTTCCTATACCAACTACCACCCGTATATGCTTATTCAACAATACACACCGAGTAGCAAGGATCCAGGTCAAAGGGCGTGGGGACGAGTATATGAACAACTTACGGGACGCAACACCTGCCAACCCACCCGCCACGAAGTAGCCTGGATCGGGAATCAGCACCGCTGCTTGTTCTCGCCATGTTCCCTTCCGCACCTCGGCGATGGAAGCATCGTTACGTGGCGAGAGGGTCGGAGAATTCGTGGTAGAGAACTCGGCTGAGGATGCCATTGTGGATGGTAGGAAATCGGTCGACGAAGGAGAATGTGGAGGCTGAGAAATGAGGATCAAGGATCCAAAGAAGGTTCTAAGAAATTGGTTGGCGTTGTCCATACCTAAACCTTGGAGAACGTCATCGCTTGCGACCTGAGGGGCAGAACGAGGTTAGCAGATGCCCTGTGATCAGGTATGTTCTGTAGTGAGAGCGCTTACATCTACGTCCCCTTCGGCGTTGATGTGCGTAGCTGCGTGGAAATACGTGAGAACAGCTCGCAAATTAGGCGTGCTCGCGGGGATAAAAAGTAAAAAGTCCCTAGAGCACATCAGTAATGGGATCTCGAGAGGCTGGCGAGCGCATGCGAATAATGGTATTCCAAGGACAGTGGGCGGGTGAGCGCGAGAACCTGTACTGTGTACCGTGTCCAGTGAATCTCGGTACCAAGGGGTTGCATTACCTCCACTCCTCAAAGCTGATTGAGCCATCTCCGTTGGTATCGATTCCTTCAAAGAAGGTCTCACTAGATCTAATAAGTATAAATTCTAGTTCAATTGTCAGGGTTGGAGATTGCGTACAGCTTGCTGTTGGGCACGCTCAAACCAGCACGGCCTAGGCACAAAATCAGCAATGCTCATCCAGATAAGTGAGAGGTTGCGCCATCTTGCAAATGGCGACAAACCTGCAGGTGGAGCGACGTACGGAAGGCGGCTTGTAGTTCATCCTTCGTAAGCTTGTTGTCGTGGTTGTGGTCGATGCTCTTGAACAGTGCGAACAGCTCCTTTTCGGTTTCCTGCACGAATCTACGAAACTCTGTTGTTCGATTATTAGCGCAAGGCCTACCAGTCAAGACGAAGAGGCTGACCGTTATACTGTATATGCCCATCCTTGTCAGTGTCCACCGCCTTCATGACTTCGGACAAAAGTTCGTCGGCATTTTTAAGAGGATGGTCGAGCTTTCGGAGACCCTTTTCTGCAAAGTAGACGCGCAGTTAGTTAATTTGTAGAGAATACGAGAGTGGCTTCCTTCTGGATCGCGTTCGTCTGCCTGGGTTCCGAGCAGTACGCGGAGCCATTGGGGCCCACAGACAAGACTCACTCAGTGCTCGTATGTCTACAGATGTCCGGCGAGACCCAGCGATTGTGTCCCACAGGCCATCCACCCGCGCGTCCTGAGCATCTTGAGTTTCCATCATTAGGATATCATGGCTGTGGGCTCGTCGCGGCGCAAAAGGGGATGGCGCGGGTCGGCGGAGAGCTGGAGGCTCTGGAAGGATTGGCAGAGGACACGGTGCGTGAAGCCGTGGAGCTTGGTTTGACGTGCGCAAAGAATTCTGGATCGCGTCAGTTTCCAACACTCAATCGCAAGGCTTGTGGAGAAGGGATGTCCCCCATGGACGCACCTCTCGTAGCTGAAGGACGAGCGCAAGCAGGTGGGGGTGCGGTGATGATGTTCAAGCTTCGCTCACAAACGGGGCGTGGCGCTATGACCCAATACGAGCTAGTGTGACTTCCCTCGGTTGATAGTCCTTTGGTCAACACCACCTCAACACCCACAACCCACCCTCGCCTTTTACCTCACACCACATAACTCCATCTCTCTCAACACGACTCTCTTGACACGACTATGCTATTCAAGATGCGGTGACGCGATTAGTTGGATCACCTGTTGGGTCGCTCTCCAGAAACCCAAACCTCACTCGAGCAAAGGCACATATGCTTGATAATCAAGATGAACAACTACTGGGAATCCACCCAGCGCAAGTTCTGGACCTTCTCAAAGCAGCAGCTGGCTACCGAACGTAAGAGAATGGAAGAGGCGGAGAAAAATCTGGTCAGCATGTATCCGCTGCCTGATAGGCGCCTACTCAGCATCTACTTCTACCATCGTAGGCACTCGTAGTTCTGACCATGGCTGATTAACTGCTTATTTCTCGCAGAACTATCCAAAATGGCAAGACCGTTGGGCATACGGCAACAGGCACTGGCTACCGCCCAAGTCTACGTTCGTCGCTTCTACCTCAAGGTGGAGATCCGGCGTACGAACCCCGCCCTAGTTCTGGCAACGGCGCTGTATTTGGCCTGCAAGATGGAGGAGTGTCCGCAGCACATCCGAATGGTGCTGGCAGAGGCTCGGCATTGCTGGGGTAGGATACTCTCGGCAGATGAACATTCCCGGACTGACGTGGTGTAGACACCTCCTTCAATGACATCTCCAAGATTGGCGAGTGCGAGTTTACGTTGATATCAGAGATGAATTCACAGCTCATCATCCATCATCCGTACCGCAGCCTCGCCGAGCTACAGACGCAGTTCCAGCTCACCCAGGAGGAAAACGCATTGGCTTGGTCAATTATCAACGATCACTATCTGACGGACCTGCCTCTCATTCACGCTCCCCACGTAACCGCCATCACGGCCATGTTCCTGGCAGTTGTGCTCAAACCCACACAGGGTGGTCTCCAGATTCATGCCGCAGGGGTCGCCAACGCGCTCCAGACGCTGGGAAATGCCCGGGGAGGCGCTTCACAAGGGGCCAACCGCTGCCAGAAGCTTGTGGACTGGCTGGCAGAGTCCAGCGTCAACATGGAGGCGGTCATAGAGTGCACGCAAGAGCTCATATCACTCTATGAAGTATGGGAGTCGTACGCTGATAAGAACTGCAAAGACCAGATTGCTAAATTCGTACGAGCAAGAGGTTTAGACAAATGAATGAGGTCGTCAAAATGAGGCTGTGTCCGATGCGCTTCGCTTGTCCTGGCGCACCGCAAACTGGGCCGCCGTGCTATGATTATACTCGACGGGATTGAGGTGTTGCGGACTAACTCTGTCGGACAATCGCAGAATTGCGAGACCGGAGTCGGAGAGACGCTATGGACATCAGCGTAGCCCTTCGGACATCCAACCTCATGCTCCCATGACTACAACAACTGTTACGCATAAGCGACTTGGTTGCAGTCGAATGCGCAGTCGACGATGGCGGGGCAGGGTCACTGCGCTCCCAACAGCACCACGACGCCACCCTTGCTTGCGCCTGCGAAGAAGCTCATCAATTTAGATGCTGACCACCAGGCTCAGCACTTTAAGCAGTAAGCTGCAGTGTACGGGTCGCAGGTCGTGTATGCACAGGAACAGGGTCGAAGCGACTCGCCTGTAACAATCTCATGTTGATTGAGTGCTCCGGGCATCGCCCACATCGCTCACACCACCCCGCCGTGAGCGACAGCCCACCCAACGCCAGGTACAAAGCATCGCACGGCATCAAGGCAGCCTCGACGGAGCGCAAGCATACCGAATCGATGTACGGGTCTAAAAATGGCGGCAGTTGGGCGAATGGGCGACAGGTCACGCTGCTTTCTCGTCAAGGGAGAGCGGTTCGGAAGCGGGCAGCTGCCAAACATGGCAGCGTCTCGAAGTTTGAGAGCGCATTCCAATGAGCACTTTGGACGGACAATCGGTCTTGAAGCGCGTGAACACAGTGCTTCCGATGCCACCTTGACGAGTGTTCTGGAAGCCACTCTTGCGTCATTGCGTGCCAACTCCGGAGCCGGACTGCGGCTGCCTCGCTCTGCTGCGGAGGCTGAAGCGATCGAGGCCGCTGGCTGTTCCAAGATGTCCATCACGGTTGCTGCGCGAACGAGGACTCGAGATTCGGGGATTAACGGGGTGGCTAGCCCTATCTTCGACCAGTGAGTGGAGAGCCACGAGAGCGTCCAGCGGTCCAACGCAGATGGCTGGCATGCAGAATCCCCTCGAAGCGCCTGACCTCTTGACCGCATCTTGCTCGCTGCATCCCGCTAGCCCTTCCTAGAATGGAGGGTAACTCCAGCCTGCTAGACCGGGGGGGGCGCATGAAGCGTTTCGACTTCGCCACCTCGATACACAGGAGGGGTCCACCAGGCCGAGAGCGAAGCAGCGCATCTGCTTGCGACATTGCTACTTGCGACAGTGCTACTTAGTGAGGTCCATCATGGAGGGCAGCTATGGAGAAGCCGATGCGATGTCCTCCAGGATCCGGTCTTCGCTGAGCGCAGACGCTTGAAAGGCCGAGGCGGTAAGATTGTCCGTC
>Ga0247803_1001772_pt1 | contig 11152 bp, 8 predicted proteins | sample UWRJL014104B1_FD_180928 | JGI IMG/M metagenome (GOLD analysis project Ga0247803, IMG submission 180928) | Plant litter microbial communities from Arlington Agricultural Research Station in Wisconsin, United States - UWRJ-L014-104B-1 | ecosystem: Environmental > Terrestrial > Plant litter >...
TAATGGTGAGACGGGTTCCGAGGAGTTCGGATGATAGCTCGTATAACTTGACGCTGTCGTAGGTCGCGCCGATGAAGTTGTTCGGGTCCATCATCCACTTCTCAGCATTGGAAGAACCCCGCGCTGTTACAGACTGGACACCGTAACTGTCGACCGTCGGTAGGAATGTCATTGTATTCATTGCCAAGTTGCCTCGTACAAAGCCGTCCGTGTCGTTGGAATAGTTGTCGCCGAAGAGCTCAAGCTTCCTGACTGACTTCGCAGCGCAGTCGGTTCTGTTACAACTGACGCCCACCTCGAGATAGTCATAGCTGAGTTCACAGCTTGCGACCGCGTAAATGTTCGGGTCTTCGTCGTTGCTCTCGCTGTCTCCGGCTATTGACTTGAAGCTGAACTTGCAGGGATACTGCGGGCAAGAAGTCCCATCGTAACTCATCGACCACGTTGCTGTCTTATTCCCGAAGTCTGCTTTATCGCCATCGAGACTCTTGATGTCGTCGCATGTGATGTCCCATTGTCTCGCTCTGATGGAAAAGTTACTCTGCCCCACTCCGTCCATATTGGCGACGGGTATGCCAATCAGCGATGCATATGTGATTTTGGTTCTGTTGGCGTCTGGAACCATCTTCCAATCAGTGGGTGTACTGTCCGCAATCGATTTGTATTGAGGAATCTTGACGTTGCCCCACAGATCCGCAGCAGTAGACCCGTATCTGGTACTTGACAACAGGGCAGCGAGGAAAATCGACGAAAACGTGCTCCTGCCACTATTCGCGGCACTGGAACCCATCATGAAAGAATCGGAAACAGCATTGGGATTCATGTATTGGAACTTTGCCGTCGTTCCAATACTCGGGCTTTCTTGGCCTAGTAGTCGCAAAGCAGATTGGCCTCCAAGCGGAGACAGCAGCCATATTAGAGACAGTCCCAGTCCGACAAGCGACCATGAGCGGAGCGCGATCTGGCGTTCGAGCGCGGAGAAAAGGGAGTTGCAGCCAATCAGCTGTTCGAGTCGACCGAGCGTAGTACCACGTTCCGCGAGGTAGAGACCGACCGATTTAAAACATCGCCCCATCAGTGCTGCGAATATTACCGGGAACAATGTTGGCGAGAGGAGTAGTCCTTGGTGGAGATGTTGTCCGTATGTTGAAACTTCTTTTCCGTCTAGTCGCGCTGCGATCAAAGCAAGTGCTAGATCGTAGTGTCAGCAAGCATGCTTCGGATGTGATAGTGGAGATAATACCCAAAAACATTATAGGCGCAGATGCCAAAATGACATCCAAAAACATGACGAAAGCTCTGAACGGAGTCATGGTCCATATCCGCTGCGACTCTACAGGCCAATGCCTGATCAACGACTTCCGGGAATGTTGGCTATCGGCGTAGCTCTTGACCTTGGCATCAGGCGGAGGCCCATCTGGCGGCGAGTAAAGCGGTACTGGTTGTGATGAATAGGCCTGCATCTGAATGTTGTCGCTCCAGTTCTCTTCAGGTACGCCATGCGCGCTTCTGTTGACAGGCGCGTAACCCATGCTGAGGGCCGTATCGATGGAACCCGGCCTCGTGCCGACGTCGACTTCAGACTTTGTAAGGAGGCAGCCACACTCAGAAGGGAGTGAACTTTGACGATCCGAAACACATGTCGGACGAAGCGGCTGTCGCTTACAAATAGTTGCAAGGTCTCCGACGGGAGAGCAAGCGTCGCAGCAGCAAAGCCCTGTCCTGGTTGAAATTCAGGCCGACGCCACGCGTGGCTCTGTTGTCAAACCTAGCGTGCGGCTAGCCAATAAAGTTGTGCGCTCGCGCACATTTGACTGGTCGATCACATTCAAAAATAGGAAGCTGATGATGAGTGGGGTTCTCAGACATAGTGTGGTGGATACAATCAACATCGTCTGCTATCTTTCTGTCGCGCCAGACGTTGGCTTCGTGGAGTCCGCCGTCGGTTCCTAAATGCTTTGTTTATTCCTTACCAGTACTTTTCTGTCACTAGCTTCAGATTTTCCCCAGAGAACTCCCTCACACCTCGGTCTTCGATTCTAGTCCTTGTGCGCATCGTAACTTCCGTCTTGCCCGTCTTCAAATTGACACCCTCATGCTCTAACTGCTCCTTTTTCACCAAGCTTCCCTCCACCGCCCATCTGGGCACCGCTTCTTCATACACCACACCCTTCTCTTTCTTCATCATCTCACGCACCTCCGTCGTAGTCCTCTTGTGCAGTTGCTTATCCGAATAAAGCGTGCGTGCAAACGCATTCACGGAATTTCTCATCGCATCGCCGCGGCATCGCCATAACAAGCAATTTAGCGCCTCTTCAACCGACGGTACAGCGAAAAAGCGCGCGTCGAAATGCGCGGTGCCGAGGTTGTCGTATGCTGTAGGCTTCACTTTTGGCTCTGGATTCGCAGTCAGGAATGCGGCAAGATGTATGTTGAACCGTACGGAACAGTAGCTCGCCGCGATACTGCTTAGCTTCTGTATCCTCTCATTAAAGCTTTGGACGCTGGCCGGGAACACAAGTGTTATCTCATCGGATTGCGTGTATGCGACTGTGGCTTGTGGGAAGTATTTGAGCAGGTCAGAACATGTCGCGACCATGGCGTCATGTATGCGTTGGTCGAAGGGCCGGCAGAAAGGTGCCGTGAAGCGCGAGAAGGTGTGGCCATCGAGACGCAGTATGACCGGCGATGCGAGAGGAAGAGTGAAGTCGAATGGAGCTTCGTATTGCTTCATGCGATCAGCAAGCGTGTTTGATCCCTTCTGATTAGTCGCCATATTGGTGGAATGTTGAGGTGTAGATGTGGTCGACATTGGTGGAGAAATTACGTTCGGTCACACTTATTGCAGTTCCGTTAATCAGTAGAGTGTGTGAGATATTTTCATTTAGATGTCCTGTCTTTCACGAAAGCGCTAGGTTTGTGTTTTCCTTAGAGTTGACTCATCGCGATCACGTGAACGCGCGCTGCACCGAGTCGCCGGAAATAGAGATCAGCTTCTATTTGAAGAAGGCCAAAAAAAAGGCATCAGAAACAAGGACGATCCCTTGCGTCACATATCCCTTCGATGTCGTCTTCGTATCTCTCGAGGTGCTACAAGTCTACGACCCCTCAATCTCACCGGCTCAAACTGTCTCCCAGCACATATTGTCGCTAGGTTACTTTGTTTGTTTGACTGAGCTTTTCTGGGGTATTACACAGTGCTGCTCAACTAGCGTTCTTAACATGTGGTGGACGGCTCCGTTTTTACTTAACGCTTATTAGAAGAATAGCACACCCGCGAGACCGGTTGTGAAATCACAAGTCTCTATATCGTCTGTGTCGTGGTGACGAGTGTGGCTTGCGCAACTCTGGGAGTAGCTAGAAGAAAACAAGAGGACTCTAGACAGGAGTCCCAATTCGAATTCAGGACCGTACCATAGGTCCTCTTCCCAAATTCGAGCCTACTCATGCTACTCATTATGTTACTCATTATTCGACTCATTACGCAACTCATCATGCTACTTGATGTTCTACAACCCTCATTCGCAGCACGAATGTCGCTTTGATCCTCCATACGACCCTCCAACATTCCAATGCCTCTCCAACGACTCGACAGAGGACACGGCTGGCTCACCATGGCACTTTGGCATGTCTGTTTTAGGTGGTAGCAGTACGGCCTACCCTCAGTCCACCACTCTGAAATCCTTGCCCTCAAAAAGCCCCCATTAACATCCCTACCACCAAGCCCTCAGCACCGAGCAATCCCGCACAGTCAAACAGACTGGACCATCGGCGCCGACATCCGCCTTTCCGTGACCTCCATCATATCTGCCGGTCTAAGCGGCTCCGTCGCGCAAACCGAGACCAACGGCATCACTTCGGCCACGCAAGTAGGCATGGACAGGGGAAGACCGTTTCAGACACACTAACAGAGAGTGTGGAATCTTCAGCGTGGTCGTCAGCAGCGATACACGAATGTATGCGCAAGAAAGTACTGCACGTACCCATTAGACACTTCGGTGCGATGGGAGGTGAACGCGAGCGTTGAAATTGTTCTAATACAGCAGTTCCAACAATGCACCCATGCCAAAGAAGCCAGAGCCTACCAAACGCACTTATCCTTCCTGCCATCTCATTACCGAAAACTCAATTCCCTTGTTCCCAGACCCGCACCCATAACCCAAGCCAAAAGCGCCAGCCATGCAATGCGATGCGATAGATACAACTCGAAAATGCAAAAGCCAAGGCAGAAAAGGCTCTAAAAACACATGGTGGCAAAGAAAGACCCGAACAAAAATGCGACAAATGTGCTGACGGCGCAACAGAGTACAGAACGAAATAGGAAGATGATGCAAAGCCTAAGGAGTAACACCCTGCCGCCACTGATCAATAGCACTCCTCTGCCTCGGATCCATAGGCGGCTCCACCATCATGACTCCACCCATACCACCCATATGCATCGAGTTAGGTGAATTGACCATCGAGGGCTGACGCATACCAGCCACACTGCCCATACCACCCATGCCGCCCATATTGCCCATGGCACCCATTGCGCCTGCTGACGGATAAGTCATGCCTTGCATACCCGCAACAGGCGTGCCAATCATGTTCATGTTCATGTTCATCATCTGCGGTGCCATCATGCCCATACCACCATAGCCGTTTGGAGTTGCCATACCCATGGAGTTCATACCCATTATAGGCATACCTGGTTGCGGGAAATAGCTTTCTCGCTGGCCGGGGAGATTCATGGTCGACCCATACGGCGTCATCCCTGGCATCATTTGTCCGTTGAACATCATAGATGGCGTGCCAGTCGGGGCAGTCATTGGCGTTGGAATACCAGACATCCTGTCTTTATACGCTTGGATTTTTGCGGCCACTGGTTGGTCCTCTGACGCTTTGCCGATGTTACCGCCGAGGAGTGGCTGGTTGAAGTGGTCGTAGCTTGACATGCGCGTGTTCATGTCCATCCTCGATAGTCTGTGACGTTCCTGTTTTATGGCGCTTTTGTGCAGAAGACTCCCTTGAGGGAGGGAGGAGAGTAGCTGCTCGTCAGATACCTTCCGGGATGAGTTGTTGGGGTTCACCGGGTGGGCGCCTAAAATGTCTGCCATGCTCATCGATGCATGCAAAGCTGGGCGGCTGGGCAGCGGATTACCATCTCTTCTTGCTAGTGATTCAGCTTGCAGGCGAGCGCGGCGTTGGCCAAGGGTCTCTTCGTCGCCTTCGCCATTGGCAGGTGAAGATGTAGGTTTCGGCTTGTCCTCTTCAATGACACCAAAATGGCTCTTCAATTCGGCGGCGAAATCGCCACTAACAGTACTCTTCCGGACATCTACACCGAGGGCATCGTCGAGCGCCTGTCGATCCTTCATACGGCGCATGCGCTGGGCAAGTGTCTCTCCTTCATCGTCTTCCGATTCAGGCCCAGGTGTCGTCGAAGAAGGCACCGCGAGATGCAGCTGGCTTTGATTCTCCATCATCTGCGTTTGTCGCTTGAAGGGACTAAGATCTCTTGTTGATCTGTTGCCCACAATCCTGCTGCGCCGGTGACTAAGCGGCTCACTCTCCTCCAGCTCACGCTGCGCTAACAAACCTACTGGACGATCCCAGTCCGACTTGGGTTGCGCAGCACCGGCTCTTTTGTTGACCAGGCCGTCGCGACCAGGGAAGAGCACACCGAGTGGCACATCGTCATCAGATGTATCGTCGTCGGCCTTAGTCTGTTGAGCTTCCCATGCAAGGTTGACTTTCTGGCCTCTGCGTTTCTTCTTCTCAATCTCCGCTACAGCATCAAGCTCTAATAAAGTCGCGTGCATGCCGTTGGGGAATGAGTTGGCGGCTGTCAGATTGCGTGTTTTCTGCTGCTGTTTGCGCATCTGGAGTTCTGCAAGTAAGGTGGTTGGCGCGCCGAAGTATTGTTCCTCTTCTTCTTCCTCGTCAACTTCTGCCTCTTCCTCCATGTTGTCGTGAAACTGGTCATCAAGGGATTGGCGTCGAGGGATGTCATCATCGGCGAGACTGGGGCCTCTAGCTTCGGGATCATGTTGATCAAGGTCTCGACCCAGACTCATGCGGCTCTCAGTCGCGCGAACCGTGAGTGCATTCAGATCCGCAGAGCTGTTGCGTTTTTTGAGCTTGTTAAGGAGGTCGCCGCTAGAGTTCCTTCGAGTGTCTAGAAGATTTAGCGAGCTTCTGCTCTTCCTGTTATCCGTCTTCGTGTTATCAGTCTTCGACTCTAGGAGATTGAGTGAGCTTCTGCTCTTCCTGTTATCCGACTTCTCTAGGTCATTCGCCTGCGACTTATTCCTCTTGTGCGCCTTGTGTTCTCTGCCGTAAACCTCGTCGCCGACATGCCCGGCAAATGGATGATCGGTGAAGGCGGAGACAGGAGCGTGTGCCGAGGCTTCTAGGATGTTGTTCAAGGTGTCCTCAGCAGACTCTCCCTTGACCTCAAAGGCCTGTGACGGTGCCGTTTGATCAAAGTACGCGCTTGCCCGTAGTTGGGGAGGTAGGTTCGCCATGCTCATTCTGCTCTTCCTCTTCGCATTTGTAGACTGACCACCTAGTTCCGACAATAAGGGCATGGATAATCTATTGGAGCTTGACATGTTCAGCTCGGTTTCGGGCAACTTTCTGTGCTCGGCTTGTATAGTCTCGAGGAGCTGCGTGCGTCGCCGTGCCTGGACGTTGGCAGCCGGCATCTGAGATAGTCGCTTGGGAAGGTTGAGCATCTTGGGTACGGGAGCCGGGTAGAAGACCATGTTATCGTTAGGGGGTGGTGCGCCCTGCGGCGGGAGGTCCAGAGCAGGTTTCATCGCGGACGGCTGCCGACTACCACTGCTCTGAGAGGCTACAGGTTCTTCCTCGGGTACAGTGTCTGGGCAGTGGACGCCATCGAAGTCGTGCCATAGGGTGCGCAGCTTATGGGTAGTGTCGGTTGACGCTGCGGTGGGCGGTCGGTCGAGCCCATCCGCATTTTGGTGACTGTCTGCGGGTAGCTGCTGCTGTGCATCGTATTGGTCTGCAAACGCGACGCTGTTTCGTAGCTCGTTGTGTATATCCTGGGCAATCTGGTCGTACTCTCGGGTGAATGAGGAGACCTTGCGCTCAGTTAAACGCGGGGACTGCTCTCGATGTTGCGATGCTGGCTCGAGCTCCTGCTCCTCCTCTTCGTCCTCCGATTGCACAATCTGTCCGAGTCGCGACGCTTTCGAACTGGAGCGTTGGCGCTGGAGTGCGGGTAGGGACTGCGAGCCAGAGCCAGATCGGAGGGAGCCAGCGGGAGACGTTATATAGGCGGTGGGCGAGTACCCGCCCCATCTTGCAGCGCCATTGACGTCGACAATCGAATGGGCGTACGAGCTGGTCGAGCACCCGCGGCTTCGAGTGCTGAATGGACGTGTGGGCTCGTCTGCGGGCGGTCCGGAAAGGAGTGACGAACGCCGGCTATCGGACAGTTTTTGTTCCTCATGGAGTTTTCGGATTTCTTCCCCGAGGTCTGATCCCTTCTCGCTCATCCTTTCGGCGTGTTCCTCCAAGCGTTCAATGTTGCCAACGTATGCCCCTTGTAGTGACTGCAGATCCGGCATGGGATGGCGCAGGTCGGCGGGAGTCTCAGGCGATTCGAGTGGCACCGGATGCGCCATCGCGGTGGGTGAGGTTTCCATATTGTTGCAGGTTGGCAGGAGCCTGCCGGCACTGTTAACGGGCGCTGTTTCGTCGTATAGGGGATGGCAGTTCGTTTTGTTGATGAGGAATCGAACGATGGGCGGGAGTTCCAGGAATAGCATGCCGTGTGGTTGGGGTATCCCTGTCGCGCGAAGGCTTGGCAACCGTCTCGCGTCTCGCCGCTCAGAAAATACATCGACACTCGAACAACGCACTCGACGTACCACAGCTACACATCGCACTACACTTTTCCGAGTCGCAGGCAACACGGCGAGATGGATGAACCACAGAACCCCAAGAAGCGATCGTTCCGCCAACAGATGCAAACCAGCAGGAAAAAGCCAAAAGCCGACGATGCGCCGAGCTCTCTGCACGAGGGCTTTGGAGCCAAGATGCTCAAGCGCATGGGCTATGCGGGAACAGGAGGACTGGGTGCCCGCGGCAACGAGGGGCTGGCTGAGCCGGTGACCGTGAAAGTCCGAGGCACGCGGTTGGGACTCGGAGCCGTGAAGGAGAAGACAGACCAGCAGAAGAGGGAAGAGAAGCGCAAGGCCGAGGCGAACGGCGAGAATTACGAGGACTCGAGCGAGGAAGAGCGCGCGCAACGGAGGAAGAAGAAAGCATCCGGCGCGTCGGGCGCGTCGACTCCCAGCACCGCAGGACCACGGCCGAAGAAACCAGTCTTTGCGACGTTCCGCGATGCCGGCATGGAGATACCTCTTACCTTACAATCTATCGTCGATGCGGCTTCGGGAGAATCTAAGGCTACCTCGAGCCTCACTCTTCGAGCTGTTGCTGGGGTGCCTTTCGAGACTCCGCTAGCGAGTCGCGTTCAGCGTGAAATGGCTGCCTTTGCAGATTCGGTAGAGGCTGTTCAGCTAGATGCAAAGAATATCGAGGAGGAGATGGAGAGACTCGTCGCGGAGCTGGGCCACCTTAAAACCCAGGCCGCGGAAACCCAGGACATCAGCTCCCGCCTCGAGGACTTGAGGGAGGAGAAGAGCTGGTCTAAGCTCGTCGAGGGCCTACGTGGACTTCAAGCTGCCTACCCTTCCAAGATGCTACATCGCGAAGCCATCGCGGTATTACACGGGCCATTCAAGGAACGACTCGTCGATTGGGACATCACCCGCGAGCCCCTCGAGGACTTGGCAAATTCGTTGAGGCTCCTCGCCGCTATCATCGACCCCAGCTCGCCTCAATCGTCCGAGTATCAGCAACCATCTACCGAGGTGGGTCGGAGCGTTAACAACCCCCTCGCATCCATCTACGGAAAGACCGTGGAGAGAGATATATCTACCCGACGCTCCACCCCTTACCAATCAATGATGCTTTCCTGGTGGACCCAATTCCATTCCGCTATCATCTCCGACCTAGCCGTCGACGGTCCCTCTGCATCTGCCTTCATACACGCGCTGGAGGTGTGGAAGCCTGTCCTCCCTGCCTTCATATTCCGGCGCGCAACCACGGAAATCAAGCGCAAGGTATCTACGACACTGCAGCAATGGAACCCCAGGAAAGCGATCAAGCACAAGAGCTCGCCACCGCTTCCCCAATGGATCTTTCAGTGGCTGCCGTATGATGCCGACATTTTCTCCGCGGTCAAAGCGAAGCTGCGTACTGTGTTTGATGCTTGGCCGTTACATCGCGGTGTTCTACCTGGCATCCAGTTGTGGAAGAAGGCTTTTCCGACCGAGATTGATCAAATGTTGGTCAGACACCTGCTTCCCCGCCTCGCTGCCCATCTCCGCGACGATTTCGAAATAGATCCTACCGATCAAAACCTCGACCCGATCACAGCCCTCAATAGCTGGTGTAACACCCTCTCCCCACGCATCGTTGCTGAACTACTACACACCGAGTTCTTCGTCAAGAAGTTCTACACGTGTCTACACTCCTGGCTCACCTTCGAAGGCCGAGACTTCGACGAGATTAGCAAGTGGCTCTCCTGGTGGAAAGAAGTGTTCCCGAAAGAACTCGCGGATATTCCCATCCACATAAGCGACTGGGAAGAAGCGTACAAACTAGTCAATACCGCTCTCGACCTCCCGGACACAGACACTCTTCCCCTGCCTATCATCGAGCCTGAACGCGCAGCATCACCGCAAACGCCGAACTTCTCCAAGTCTGTCAATACCGAACCTCCGAAATCGGCGCGTCAAGAGGTTGAAGGACCGAGCTTCAAGGACATCGTGGAGGCGTGGTGCGCGGAAGAGAATCTTCTACTTATCCCGCTGCGCAAGGCAGACGAGAGAACAGGGTTTCCGCTGTTCAGAATCACCGCGAGTGCGACAGGCAAGGGCGGCGCGGTCACGTATTTCAAGGGCGACGTCCTCTACGCACAGAGCAAGAAGGACAAGAGCGTTTGGGATCCAGTCGGTCTGGACGAAGGCTTGGTCGCGAAGGCGGAGGGAAAGTGATGGGTTGACAAACTCGGCAGTCGACTTGAACAATGCTACGAAATTACTACGTTCGACTACTGCCCTCGAGACTGCCGAAAGGTACGGACCCGCGAGGCTCCGCGGGACGGGGAATCAGTGGGAAGGTATGGTTGGTCGACACCAGTGGACGCTCAGGGTAAGCACCCATTGCCTTCATCACAGGGCAGATACGTCTTACTGGCTTCCGCTAATCCGAAGTATGTGACGATATCTCTCTCTCTCTGGATCTGGCGTCTAGGTAGTTTCTGTACCCTCGAACGAAGACATTGCTACGAAGCGGCACTCGCCATGGCCATGTCCCATTCCAATCTCGTCATCCGTCTCATTCCGTAAATCGCTCTATGAGTCTGAACATGGTCAAGTCGGGACGTCACATCAATCAAATCGCGGTGTTCGTTTGTAGGTTCGCAGCGCAAAGCGCTACAAAGAATGCCATTTCATGCAAGACAAACTATAAAACAGAAGCTAAAACACAAAAGTATATGTCGATGAAAATGGTATAAATGGTCATTATTCTCCAAGCCGTGCCCCATGCCCTCCCATGCCAGCCTACCATCCGTCCGTCGTCACACCCAGCCCTGACCATCAAGTAGCCAAGCCACCCCAAGCACGTCCCAAATAAGATAACACTGAAGAGTAGAGTAGAACATGCACCGCAAGAGGCACACTTCTACCATGCATCGCCGAAAATTTCCTTGGGAGACTGCACCAAGTCGTCTTCTCGCCTTGCGACCTTGCGTCCGCCCATCTTCGCCACCATCTTCCTCTCTTTCTTCGTAATGAGATGCGGAGTAACGGGTGTTACAGGCGTGAAAGGCATGTATGGCGTGTACGGCGTGTACGGTACACCCGTCTTGGGCGTGGTGAGGGACAGCTGGTCCAAGCGGCGGTCTAGCACGGTGGTGCGTAGATCGGGGGACTTGAGGGGCTCAGCGTAGCCGCGCAAAGGAAGATTCGTGGTCGACGAGGTGGCGGATCGTGACTGCGTAGCGGTCGGCTCACCACCTTGTGATGAGGAGATGGAGATTGTGCGTTGGGGAGCGGGGCGGGGAAGGGGT
>Ga0247803_1001773_pt1 | contig 11149 bp, 10 predicted proteins | sample UWRJL014104B1_FD_180928 | JGI IMG/M metagenome (GOLD analysis project Ga0247803, IMG submission 180928) | Plant litter microbial communities from Arlington Agricultural Research Station in Wisconsin, United States - UWRJ-L014-104B-1 | ecosystem: Environmental > Terrestrial > Plant litter >...
CATATGCCGGGATACAACCACTGAGCAAACCAGTCTTAGCAACAGCCTTGCAAGTATCCTAATCAACAAATAATTATTGATTAAAAATCTATATTTATTGTTTATCAATAAATAACTAATAAATTTGTAACATAATTTAAACATCTGGAAATTATGTCACAAAGAAACAACATCGTATTTAAAGGCCTGCACGTTATTGCCTGGATCATCTTCGTTGGCTTGAGCATTGAAGCCGGAGCCTTATTAGTTAATTTCATTTTCAGCATTTACAAACCTGATTTTGTCCAAAATCTGTATCAGAAGCTGGATATGAGCGACATGTACAGCCGAAGTAAATGGGCTTATTTCAGTATGTATAGCTTTATTCTGGTCATCTCGTTTTTGAAGGCGCACCTGTTCTACTCCCTTATCATGCTGATAAGCAAACTTGATTTGGAAAAACCATTCAACAGCCATGTCGCCAGTCAGATTACAAAAATCAGTTATTACACACTGTCCATAGGCCTGATCAGTTACGTGGCCCGGCAAACAGCCAAAAATTTATTGCATCGCGGGTTTGAAGTCGACCACCTAAACCAGTTTTGGGCAGACAGCCAGGCATATATTCTGATGGCGGCCGTGATCTATGTCATTGCGACTATTTTTACAAAAGGAGTTGAGATCCAGAACGAAAACGATTTAACTGTTTAGCCATGCCAATCATTGTAAACCTGGACGTCATGATGGCAAAGCGAAAAATGTCACTAAATGAATTATCAGAGAAAGTCGATTTAACACTTTCCAATCTATCCATCCTAAAAACCGGAAAAGCAAAAGCCATTCGTTTCAGTACATTGGAAGCGATTTGTAAGGTGCTGAATTGTCAGCCTGGCGATATTCTGGAGTTTGTGGAGGAATGAGTGGATTAGATTGAAATGCTACAAAGTAAAGTTGAATAGAAGTTAATTTCACTCATAATCTTTTAATGAGCGGTGGAACCTAGCATTACACCCCGAAAATTACAGTTGGTCAATGAAATTGATGAAATTAGCACGGACGAATTAGGAATTTTAATGCATTACGTCGAGGGATTTTGAAGATTATGATGGGTTTGCTACGCCGTTTCGTATTAATCCTGTGGAGATACAGGTAACTGAACAAATATTTGAAAACACAAGCCTATGGAACAGATCTCTCGTCCAAATTTAAAGATCGAAACCGTTGACTGCTAATTTAAACCAATCTCGTAATGACCAAATTAATTTTATTTTTGACACTCGCTTTAAGTTCAAATTGCTTTGGACAAGAACAGAATAAATTTATCATCAGAGAATTTGTTAATAATGACAGTGTTCCAAAACTGGACAGAAACAATTTTAAGATTGACAAAAACAAAATTTTTGAAGATAGTACTTTTGTTGTATCAAAGACTTGTAGTGGAGAATGGGGAGGATCAATCAGATTTAAAGACAAAAAGACAGGCATTGAGTATTCAGCTAGTTCAACTTGCCCTGTTGTTGTAAATAAACTTAACAACAAATATTATGTGACAAATACACTTGCACATTTGAGTGGATTTTCAGAAATAATTGAGATCGCAGATCCTAAGGCACTAACTATTTTCGAGTATCACAAACCAAGAAAAAAGAGGAAAGAAACAATTATACGGTATCTTGGTGACAACGAAAGTAAATCAACAAAGGGAACCAGACAATTAGTTGATAGTATAGGTGTTTTGACAATCGCAACTTTTCCTTTTCAGGAGCAATTATATCATATCGTAACAGATCATAAAAAGACTTACTTAACAAAAATTGTCAGCGGGAAATTTGAATCAATTGTCACCATTTCAAATCAGCGGCTTTGCACATACGACCCAGAAGTTATTACCACCGTCGACAAACATTACATTGTCTTCTTCCACAACGGCTATTATGACATTCACGAAAACAATATTTCAATTATCCGACAAAGATAAAACTGTCCTCAACCAGCTTTTATCAGAGGAAGGAAAGCAGAAATAAAATATAAATTTTCCCCATAACCAAAAACCCTCTCACTTCAGCAAAGTCCCATCCTTCATTTTTTCAAGGGTCGTTTCATAAGACGCGTGCTTATTGCCTGTCACCTTTTGCGCTTCTATGGCTTTGGTTTGCCATTCAATTGCTTCTTCCTTTCTGCCAAGTTTGTACAGAAGCTGGGCATAAGTGTCAATATAGGCTGGGTTTCCAAGGCGCATGGGATGTGTTGTATTTTTGTAAAGGGTGTTAAAAAATTCCTGAGATTGATAGGACCATTTCAGCGCCCGTTCCAGATCATCCGTTTTTGAGGACATTTCAAAAATATGCCAGGCATGTTCATTCAGATCCATGTGTATAAACTGGGACCGGGGCGCCATTTGTGGACGGGACTGTTTTGTTTTCGAACCCGAAGCAACCTGCGGAGGGTTCATCATTTTCTCGTCCATTCGTCTTAACGAATCCGCTGTCAGGCGCATGTGTGTATTGTCCAAAAATTGAATTGCCTCACGGATGTACTGCGTTGTATCTTTAATTTCATATAAGTACCGAAGCATGTTACGCTGTCCGGCAAGCATTCCCTGCCAATGGTCCGGGTTATAAGTACCTTGCACAAAATAGTTTAGTTGATATGCCAGATTACGGTCTTTTTTCGCAATCGCTTTTTGCAGCGTGGTCGAAATAATGGCGTTATTCATGGCCACCGCTTCATGATAGGGCCCGGTTTTGTACATGCTGTCGATGATCGGACGAGGCGTTACGGCCTGTATGGCCTTATAAACTTTGCTGTCAAGTGAAGGTCCGTGCAGATAGATAAATTTCACGATCCTGAAATTGCTTAGGGAATCCAACGGAAGCCCACCCGTGTATTTTTCCAGCAGTTCGTCAACCGGCATACCGGCTTGTTTACGTTTAATGATGTATTCTTCCAGAAACTTTTGAGATCTTGCACCAGCACTATATTCTTTCTCATAATCACTCAGTTGCTTGCCCACCCTTCTTTTTAAAGCAATGCCAGCTTGTTCCGCGTACATGAATCCGGCTCCGGCCACTCCGTTAAGCCTGGTCAGAATGTTACCATTGGCATCAACAAAAAGCGATACCGGTCCTTTTTTTATCTCGAACTTTTCCGCCAGCTTTTGACCTTCTTCCGTTTCCAGATTCGCTTTTAAGGAAATGTAATTTTGACCGAACAGCTCCCTCAGGTCAATGGACTCAAAAGCTTTTGTGGAAACCTCATTACATTCCTCACATTTGTCGTCTTCCAAATGCAAAAAAATTAGTTTTTTTTCCAATTTGGCCAGTGTGGCGACCTCTTCCCAGGTCGATTTTCTAACAAAGTTTATTTGGCATAATGCCGGCACTGCAAGAAGCACCAGAATTGTAGAGATAAGTAATTTCATGAATGGGAAGGATAGGTACCCCCAAATGTAAATGAGAAAACACAATACGGCAATAGTATCATGCAAAATTAATATGAGATTGATCCCCAGAATTGTAGCAAAATGGCTGTAATTTTCAGAAACGAGTTTGTGCTCCGTTTTACTCCTTAAATCCAGGTCATTTGCAGTGGTGTGGTATAAGGCCGTTTTCTAAACTCAATATGATAATGTCTGCCATATCATCCCTCAGCCCCACTTACCGGGAAAACCAAAATAAACGTTGTCCCCTCCCCGACCTTGCTCACAAAAGTCAGCTCACCGCCCTGGAGTTCGGTGAATTCCATGCATAACATTAAGCCCAGACCAGTGCCCCTTTCCAGTTCGGTGCCTTGCCGGGATCTGGTCGCCAGTGAAAAAATGTGCTTTTGTATTTCATCCGGCATCCCCATTCCGTCATCTTTAATACAGATCACACAGTTTGCTTTTTCGATTTGCGCCGTCACCCAGATATTTCCGCCTTTGGGAGTGAATTTGATTGCATTCATTAACAGATTCCGCAAAACAAGTTCTAACATCTGCTGATCGGCTTTTATGATGATCGAGTCGGGAATGTCTATCCATAAACTGATCTGCTTGCTTTTAACAATATTCCCAACCTGGGTCATAACAGGTACGAGTCCTGCGCTCACCGAAACCGGATGCAGGTCCGGACTAAAGTTTTGCATTTGCCCCCTTGACCAAAGCAGGATATTTGAAAGCATGACAGAAGCATTTTTTGTCATCGCCAGCAGCTCACTTTTGAGTTCTTTTTTTTCTTTTTCCTCGAGATCAAAATCAACCAGAATCTCCAAATAACTCTGCAAAGATGCCAGCGGCTCTTTTAAATCATGCCCGACGATAGACAGTAGCTTATTCTTGGTGGTGTTGGCTGCCTCGAGAGCTTCTGATTTGGCGATTAATTCCTGACGCTGCCGATTATAGGCTTTTCTTACAAATGCAGCAACGATAAAGGCAAAACCTGCCAGAAAAACATAGGAGAGAAGCATATCAATATACCTGCCTTTGTCGTCCGAGTAAGTTTCCTTGATAATTCCGGGCTCCATAAACTCCAAGGTCAGCAGACCGGTGATCAATAAAATATTTAAAGGCAACCAGAGGTAGTATTGTCTGGTCGGGCATGTGACAACGGCAACCAAAAAGGCGAGCAAAAAAATAGTATAGGTTGGCCCGTTTATTCCTGAATTGAAATAATAATTGAAAACCAACGCGATATGGACAAAAACCTGAAACAGGCCTGCACCGACCTGGTGAAGGCCTTTGACTCTTGAAAGGTAGTACAAAATGCCAGCTGCCAGGGCCACAGCGCTAAGCAGGATGGCCAGTTGAGGAATTTTCAGATAAAGAGCAATGGGGATATTGATTGAGATGCAAAAGATGAGCGCAAGACACACTGCGTGAAAAATCCTTATCTCCAGCGTAAAGTAAACTTCCCCTCCAATTAATCGTTTCAAATAATAAAATATTTTACTCATTTATAAAAACCTGCGGAGCTCGCACCATTTTGATACAAAAATTCAATTTTACGTAAAAAGTGCTTGCCTGAAACATTTATTTGATACCATTAAAACAGACATTTAAGGTGAGATGATGCATTTTTTTACCTTATCGTCTGTAACTAAGCCAACTTCACATGGCAATTGGTGCATCTATACGTTTTTTGATAAATATAAGTGGATTTTGCTTGCGGTAGTAATTATTTGACATGTAACCCGAACTTATTTAACCAGTTTTCTGTATACGCAAACCAGTCACATTTTTGTGCACATTAAGGCCGATTTTCTTTACGCAAACACCATTCACAACTGGTCGGCCGATTTTTTTTTGCACCGTATTCTGTTTCTTCGCTGACCGAACTTTTCTGGTCCAAATCACCCCGCCACAAAGTCCGATTAACACCCCTTGCAACCAACCATTGCTCCATACATTTGCTTTACAAAACATTAGCAACCGACATAATGACAACAGTAGAAAAATTGACAGCCCAGGAAATTGCCGTCCGATTCCATGAACTTGCGCAACAGGAAAAATAGTTCGAGATTCAGGATGAATTTTTTGCAGAAAACGTGAGGAGCATAGATCCTGAAAACTCTCCTTATTTTGGATATGCAGAAGGCAAGGCGGCGGTGCGCAAAAAAGGGGAAGACTTTGTAAGCCGGATCGAGGCAGGTCACAGGACATATACCAGCGAGCCGCTTGTTACCGGCAATTACTTTGCCGTGGCAAGAGAAATAGACATTACAGTGCGGCCGCACGGAAGGATTCAGATCAACCAGATCATGCTCTATGAAGTTAAAGACGGGCAGATTGTGTCTGAACAATTCTTTTATTGATTACAGATTAAATGACCTGATTTAATTTACTCACTCCAATGAACGTGAAAGAAAACACCGTCAGCACCTACAAAAAGCGCACTTATGATAAATTTGAAGTCAAAGGCGAGCGCGAATCGCTTAAAAACTAGCCGTTTACTCATGGTATTTATCAAAGATCAGGACAAAATTTGTAGTTTCCGTTTGTGTCACTTCCAGGCCTACGTGAATTAGTTCTGTTATTTCCTTGACAAGAAAAAAGCCAAGTCCGGTAGGTGAACGTTCCGTATTATTACCACCAAAAGTCGTTGAACGCTGGTTAAACATCAACAGCAGGCCCGGCGAGAGCGGCAGACCATTGTTGGAAATTACAAGATGAATTTTTGTTTCTGTCTGATAAGCATGTACATTGATAACACCATTACTTGTAAATTTTGTAGCATTGTCGATCAGGTTGTTAAGAACAATATACAGCATCTGATAGTCTGAAAAAACGGTCATGTCAGCAGGAATGCTGGTAACTACCTGATTGCCGTTAAGCTCGTTCATGCCTTTAAAAACAGCCAGTTTGTCCTCGACAATTAAAGCCAGCTGAATTTCTTCAAAATTCATGGACTTCCCATATACGTATGCTTTGATGTAGTTCAGAAGATCTGCAACCAACGCACTCATATTCTCACTTGATTCCCTGATCAACCCAACAATCTCGGAAACTTCCTCAAATTCACCCCTTTTTATTAATTTGGGTACTGACACAGAGGTCCTGACAATAAAATTAAGAGGAGACTGTATGTCATGCGACATAGAAGTCAGCAGGCGTGACATAATTTGTAATTGCTTGCCCTGCTCTATTCTTGACGTTTCCAGTTCCTGGGTACGCATTGCTATTTTCCCCTCAAGTTTGATATTTTGCCGGTTTAACCGATAAAGTCTTATTTGAAGGATGCAATAAATGAAGATCAGCATAATTACACCAAAAACGAATTTGGCCCACATGGTTTCGTACCAAAGTAGTGGAACCGTTATGAAAAGTCGTTTGATGGTGTAATTGTCCTTTCCAAAACCATTGATTTTTTTAACCAGCAGTGTGTATTCTCCAGAGTTTAATGCTGAAAAATAGATACTCAAATCGCTGGTAATCATTGGCGTCCATTCCGGCAGCTCGTTTTCCGAGCCCCGTTTCACAAATGCATAAGAACATTGCAGGTTATCAGGATGACCGAAATAGGGTACGGAAAAATAGAACCGGATACGTTTGGCGCTTACCGGGATCGACAAAATATCACTCAAACCGTGATATAACTTTTCATTATATACTACTTTGTCAAAGAGAATGGTCCCTTTCTGAGAGGGATTTACGACCTTTTCAGGTTTAAACCAAACCAATCCCTTCAAAGATGGCAACGATACATAACCATTCGGAAGTCTCACTGCGCATGGCTGGCAGCCTCCGTTGAATTCGTTGGTCAGAAACCCATCCTGTTTATCATAATACTGATAGAAAAGCTCGGTTCCCGATAAATCATTGCCTTTTATTTTCTCTTCTGCGTATCTTAAAAAGTCATTTTTTTGCAAGCTGAAAAGTCCCTTGTTGGCAGGTATCCACAGGAATCCATTTAAATCTTCGAAGACGCAGTGCGCTGCTGCAAGGTATTTGTTTTTGTCCAATGGAAATACAACAAGCTTATTCTCACGGAAAAGCATTATCCCTTTATCCCTGGCAGTCATCCATATTTCTTCTGACTTTGAAACATGAATGCTCTTAATAAACATTTTATCCGTGCCACTTAAAAGCTGTTGTTTCCTGGTAACCACGTTTAATTGGAATAATCCATGTTCGGTCCCGACCAGTAACCATTCGTCCGATCTGGCTGTAATGTATGAAACGGCGGTCAGTGCACCTTTAACAAAAAATGACGGGCCGCTGTCCAAACGGTTTGGATCCAGCCGGTAAAGCCCATTTGATTTCATTCCTAACCATATGACGCCATCCCTGCCCAGGTAGATTTGTTTAATTTCATCGGTCAGGTCCCACTTATTCAGCACTTTACTTCCATAAGAATCTAATTGATACAAAAAATTAAAATGCTTCACATAGATCAGTCCGTTTTTGTCCACCACCAGGCCTCGTCCATCATCGCCTGCATCTTTAAAAGCAGGAAAACGCTGAACCGTAGCTGCCCCCAAACTTTCGTTCAGACCGATAACAAACCCCTTGGGAGTGATTACGGTATTGTCGCGGTAATTTCCCTGGGCATAAAATACATTATCCATCTCAGTACCGGAGGCGGTCAGTGTCAAAAAAGATTGTCGGCGAAGAACAAAGAATCCTTCCGTAACACTTCCCAGAAACAGTGACTGGTCCACGCTGTTGTAATAAAAAGTGTGAATGTTTCGGGAGATCAGATCAAAATTACGTACCAGGAGCTTCGTGGACATTTTGCCATTCCTGCCTGTAGAAAGCAGATAGATATTTTTGTTCAGGTAAAGGAAAGCCATTTCATTGGCACCGTTCCAATAAACCGAAACACCTTCTTTGGTCCCTTTATATAATGGGTCCGCAAGAATGTCACCTGATAATGAAAACTGGCTGATGGAAGATTGTTCGATCCCGGTAATGGTTCCGTTCAGGTTGTAATAATAGAGATGACCATTGATGATAAAAAAGTTTTTAAAGTGGTTATTCAAGCTGATTCGGGACTTCTTTTTACCACGGTCATAAAAACTGACACTGACTCTGTCGCACAGATAAAAAGTGCCGTTTCCATTCGAAACGGGTATAATATAATGCTCCTTGCCGACATCCATGTCCGGAATATACGTAGGCGAACCTGTGGCAATATATGTTTTGCTAAATCCTCTTTCTATGAAAGGAAGAGACTTTATCAGCCGCTTATATGAGGAATCAGCAACAGTTTTACCATCCTGTATTACTGCAAATTCATACCCGTCAGCGGCGGCGATCAGCCTACGGTTATTTTTATTCAGGCCGGAATTTTCCATTGAAGGCTGAATAGCAAAGAAACGATCGTCGTTTATGGATAAATTAAATTTGCTGAAGACATTAAAATGCTGACCGTCAAAACGCACCAGACCATTTTCAGTTGCAAGCCAGATAAAACCAGCCTGATCGGCCGCAATGCTCTTTACACTATTCTGCGGAAGGCCATTCTCGTCGGTGTATCGGGTCAAATTGTAGTTTTCCAGTACCGCAGTTTGGGCACGCAAAGGAAATATTGCTCCGAAAAAGATAAGAAAGGTGAGAAACAAAATTTTATTCACAACGAGAGCACAGGTCAGTTTACAAGCGGAAAAGAATAATCATTGACGAGTGAACCCAACCTTCATCAGGTCCTCACGCAACTTCCCCTCACGACAAAGTAGTTCTAAATTTCTCAGCCCACAAACAAAGAATGTGCTTTCTTAACTTTGAACTGATATTTTGACAAAAAAGAAAAATCTTGTAAAGATATATCTACAAAAATTGCTACACGATTAGCATGGTGTTATTTAATAATCATAAGCTTTGATGCGTTTTCACTATCGTCGCCTTGGATGAGAAAGTGACATGTCTTAAGATTTGCCCAAATATCACTGCCGCCGTTTATTCAAAAAGGAGAACAGTTAAAAGTTGTTCATCATCCATGCAATTTCTGTTATTCTCAAAAGCTTTTGTGTCTTTCATAAAATGAGCTTAACTTTTGAAAATGAAAGTGAATTAATCTCAGGATGCTAAACCAGAAATTGATAAAAATAATATGAGCCAGATTAGAAAAGAAGATATCGGACAGGAAGTTTTTGATCTTTATGATGACTACGCCCACGACCGGATTGACAGGCGAAACTTTATGCAAAGCTTATCCGCCTATGCTGTGGGCGGCATTACCGTTGCTTCCCTGATGAGTTTTCTTATGCCTGATTATCATGGAGCCATTCAAATTCATGCGAATGATCCCAGGTTAAAATCAGAATACATCAATTACGACTCACCAAAAGGCGGAAAAACGATCAAAGCATTGTTGTCGAAACCGGAAGGCGTGACGGGTAAACTGGGTGGAATTATTGTTGTTCATGAAAACAGAGGTTTAAATCCACACATTGAAGATGTTGCCAGAAGAGCAGCATTGGCAGGATTTCTTTCAGTCGCTCCGGATGCACTGACTCCCCTTGGAGGTTATCCGGGAAGTGACGATCAAGGCAGAGAACTGCAAAGCAAGCGCGACAAAAATGAAATGTCAGAAGATTTTATTGCCGCATACGAATACTTAAAAAACCATCCCGACTGCAATGGAAAAATTGGCGTTGTTGGCTTCTGTTTTGGCGGAGGCATTGCCAATATGATGGCAGTCCGAATTCCCGAACTGGCGGCGTCGGTACCTTTTTACGGAGGACAGCCAGCGGTCGACGATGTTCCAAAAATTAAAGCGCCTCTCCTTTTACATTATGCGGCATTGGATACGCGGGTAAACGAAGGCTGGCCAGCGTATGAAAAGGCATTGAAGGAAAATAAAAAAGAATACACGGCTTATATCTATCCTGATGTTAACCACGGCTTTCACAACGATACCACCCCACGCTACGACAAACCTGCTGCCGAGCTTGCCTGGAAACGAACCGTCGATTTTTTCAAGGAAAAGCTGAAAAGTTAAACAGCAGACGCATGAAAATCAGATTATTTATCTGACAAAAACAAGAAGTTCGTCGCGGTCACGGTATGCTGTTGGAAGATGCAGAGTATTTTAAGCTCAGCCAGTAAAAAACACATATTTAGGTAAAGCAGATATGACAAGAAAAATTTTAGGAGTGGTTGCCGGCTATGCCATTTTTGTTGCGAGTGCCTCGGTATTTTTCAAATTATCAGGCAAGGACGCTCATGTCGATACAAGTGCCTCTTTCGTCATATCAACGGCTATCGAAGGTATTGTTTTTTCCTTTATCGGTGGCTTTGTTCTGCAACTGATAGCAAAGACAGCAAACCTGAAACTGAATTTTATTCTTGCCTTCGTGATGGCCAGTTTCGCAGCCTTTTCCTATTTCAAATCGGGGGGAAACCATTGGACCCAACTCCTTGCAATCTTTGTCTTCGCCCCAACGTCCATTCTGGGTGGCTGGTTTTATCTTAAACAGAAATTGGGATCTAACGTGAAGTGACTGCTTTACAAACTCGAAGTAAAATTTAAATTGATCGTTCACCTTTTGTATACTTCCTTTTCCGGGGTGTCTACGTCTTGTATACCATTTAGAATAGTTGCCTTCTTTCTGCCTCATTAAGTTTGCATAAGAAAGTCAAATTTTATGCAGCCATGTCCCTTACAGAAAAATCTATCTAAAATGAGAATCCCATTTGTATTCAAGTTTATGAAATGGCTCGTCAAACTCTCATTTTGGTTCATGAAACTGG
>Ga0247803_1001774_pt1 | contig 11141 bp, 11 predicted proteins | sample UWRJL014104B1_FD_180928 | JGI IMG/M metagenome (GOLD analysis project Ga0247803, IMG submission 180928) | Plant litter microbial communities from Arlington Agricultural Research Station in Wisconsin, United States - UWRJ-L014-104B-1 | ecosystem: Environmental > Terrestrial > Plant litter >...
TAATTTATTTTAGCGTTATTAGAGAGTTCTTGCGTTTTTAGGTTTTTCGTATATTTACGTTTAGTAATTTACTACTATTAGTTATAGCTTTAGTAGTGATTTATATATAGTATATAACTATATATTATATAGTTTCTAACGCTATTAGGAAGTTTTAATATCGTTTATATTCTTGATATATTAATTTTACGTTTCTTACTTTCGTAGATTTTTTAGTTCTGAGGTAATAGAGTTTTACCTCGTTTTTTATGTTTATAATTTTAACATTTAGGGTTTTACACGACCGGAACTTGTAGCTGCCGAAAAGGGACGTTCCCTGCCTGTACACACTGATCGGTACATCAGCGGAGCTGTATTCAACGCTGTGAAGAGCACTATAAAGACCGCTGCTGTATGGAACTACATATCACAGCTTTTAGCATTACTGAAAGGCTCAGCCGACAAACAGCTCCGAGCCATCGTTCTGCAAGAACTCTCCGCCACATGCCAATTAAAATATATGCGCGCTCAAGCGTTGCTTAAGCGGAATGTGTCCGCATACTTAGGTGGCAATAAGTGGTTCGCTCGAACATCCACCGTACGGACAGATGGTATTGTACGCATCTCCATAAAATGCAGCCCCGAGTCTCTGGCAGTAACCCGCAATTGAATTACATGCTTCGACTCTGCCAAGACGAGACGAACTGGTCTGGGTCAGCCCAGTGGCTTCAGTAGCTAGAGGACCTTCATCAAGCCCATCCCTTGGAGATAGACAAGATCACGAAACGAGAGTTCAGTTTGCTATGCGAGCTGGCCGTCATTGTTACATTCATAAAGTGGCACAATCACCTGAGGTCAATTACAACAAGAGGCACATGTTTGTGAGTAGATATTCGGATCTAGAAAACGAACTCAGACAGCTCAAGACCGAAGTTGACCTCGGTGAATTTGCCATCCCGATCAATAACTTGTTAGAGCCTTGTATGGCAAGTGGTGCTCTTACAGCATTCGATCGATACCTTCTTGAGAAGACGGGTACAAAGGTCGGCTTCCTGTACCAAGACCTAGTTGACGACTGTGTATCGAACATATACAATCGTTATGAGCAGCAGAAGGCGAAAGCTTACAAGGATAAGGCAGAATATCTGGCGCCGGCGGTCCCAGAAGCCCCAGAGTCGTCGACTCAGCAGCGCAGGCAGAAGGAGAAGACGTGACCAGCACACTCATCCATATACAACATCGCACCTCAAGTGCCATGCCCATATTCTTTGACGAACAGCCTCGTGATTGCCAGAAGACTTTCGAGGTCAAGGCGTCCACCTTTGCCGTCTTCTAATCGCTGTTGAAGATCATCGGCGGCTCGTGGATCAGTTAGCTGGGACGCTTTCGCAGCCGCCATGACGGATTTGGGCTATCGGTAGTCCCTAAGGTCGGCTCAATCTACACATTTATCCCTCCAGAGAAGGTGGCTTTGCAGAGAGATCTTACGCTGCATCGACCTCATCAGTCGTGCATCGAGGAGCCGCGCCTGCTGCTCTATTCCCGGCGTTTGAAGCGGGTCTATGGGTGGGACGACTCGACTTTCATCGTTCGTAAGCAGTGAATCAGTGGTGTACGTGCCTTCGAAATCTAGTACCGGCAGGTTGGCTGCGTACACAATTACCTGTCAGAAAAGGTCGCTGGGGCGAGCCCGTTGTCACTGAAGCCGCAATCGCTAGCGACTATAGAAAATTGCTGGAACTAAAGGACCCAGCAATCACGCCTAGCGCATTCCGGTCAGTTCATGTTCCGGTGCCTGTAGGACGGAGCAAATTTAAGGTTCCTGTTGGTGGTTTCTATCGCATTTTCTGGCGCCCGTTCCTAGTGGAGTCGATGTATCTCTCCGAACCGGCAACATGTAACTAGCCATGTAGACTAGTGCAACAACGCCTCCGGGTTGCTCCGGCTTCGCACGTTCATTCCAGCCTAAGCCGACCAATGCTTGCGTGCCTACCACGCCGCCATAGCTGTGCATGAGCGCGATGGTGGGACGGCTACGTGCAGCCAGGTCAAGGGCCGTTGCACGGATAATGGAGTTGGCATCAGCGAAGGTAGCAGTCAGCGGTAAGGTGTTGCTACAACTTGGGAGGGGTGGGCATATAGTTGAGAAGCTGTTGGCTGTGAGGGTGTAAATGAGGGTGTGGTAGTGTGACGGTGTATGTCATGCATCATGGAAAAGGAGAACGATGGGTATATTCGGCGGCGATTGCGTAGACATGGCGAATGGGTACTATATATCGTGGACGAGCATGCGAAGTGAACCCATCTGCTGGAGAAACTGTTCATGGGGCTGTCAGGTTTCCAGCTGCCTTTTACAAACGACGTATTTCCGTATTGGTGCATTGCTCGATGGCTCAACCCAACTCGGATGCCATTCTGTATCAGGAAACCGGGGCTCTCCTAGCCGTAACTAAAGGTGTGGTGATCTCAAATGTCTACCCAGCACAGCCTGGTACGAACCACTCGACTTGGAAAGCAGCGAGAGACGGTGAGGTGAGAGAAGACGTGCTGATGAGCCGGGTGAGAGCTGTGCAAAGGATAATAGCGGAGAGTCTGTAGTACTGGACGAGGCATAGATTTCGACGGAATGGTCTGTAAGGGAGAACACGCGACCGTCATCGAATTTGTGTTAGCACGGCCCAAAGCCAGAGAGTAGACGTTAAAGAACTCCGGAGTGTCTGAAAGAGTAACAGTTCTTCATTGATGCTTGGTAAGTCGCTACCACTGCGCACCCCCTAGATTGGTGGACAATTCCACACTCCCATCCCTTTTAAACAAATCGAATCGCGCTTGCTGGGTATCATTCGGTGCTTTCCCCCGTTCATCGACTCGTATTGCGTAAATATATCGATCCGCCGGGGCCGAGTCGCCCATGGCGTAGCTTGTTGACGGATACCAGCCGTTTCTTTTCGTAGAATCTCGCCATCTTCACAGCCCTACGGCCGTACAGTTATCCACGGTTCGCACTGATCCCAAACCGGTGGTAACTGTCATTGTCATGTTCCCCCCCCACCCCTCCACGAACACCTTCCCGAGACCGTTTACCTCGTGGCTGTCGAAGCTGCTATTCAGCCCATGCAGCACCAATCTGCCCAGCGGCGGAGTGATCAGCGTTGAGCACCAGACGGTTGCGCAAAGCATCAACCCAAGGACGACGTCGAACAGCAATCTCTCGGCCGGATCCAGCATATATCCGGAGAAGGTAACGGTGTATTGATAGTAGATTTTGTGGAGGGAATAGCGGACGTGGTCAATATGCGTGGGCGAGCGTGGCAAGCGTGGGGCTGCGCCGAGAGATTTGTAGTAGTCGAGAAGCAAGAGCGGAACTATGGTGAGTGACATGCTGTCGCTGTCGGACGTTGGCTAGGACGCGATGCTTCGGATTGGCGCCCACTCGCGCCTCGTCTAATGTCCCTGAGCACCTCCACTCGTGTCCAGTCTCTCGCGCTTGAATGTTGCTGAAATCCGGTTTCGAAAACCGTGGAGCGTCCTTGCGTGGTCAAACAATATAGCACTCGGCCGTGGCTGTGTACGAATCGCGCGATGCGACGGCGATGCGACAGAGGATCGGAGATGATCGGCAATATAGATCGACGATGGTTGAGTTGTCCCTGCTGCTTGCTGCTTGCTCGCGCCCAAGTTGTCACGCAACGTTGGAGCACCAAAGACGCGAGCGCTGAGAATGATCACATCGATAGGGCACCCCTTTGCTTTTGAACCTCCCCGGCCGCCTCGTCGATGATCGAGGGTGCCGTTGCAGATACAGCGCCCGTCAGCGAATCCCAACCTCTTGCGCTTCCGGCGCTTCCGACGCGTTCCGTAAAAGGTAGCGTGCGTTTGATGTTATTTGCCAGCTCCACACCGCACCATCTCGTCAGCCCTATGCAGCGGAGTCTGCTGACCAATGGTGCGGAAGATGTTAACGAGGTCCGACCAGACGGATATGTCTCGGAGGAGCTGTTGTTCACATGGCTCCTCGCCGAACCGTTTCCTGTTGTACTTGTGCGCGGACAGCAAGTCACTCGCGCCCTAGCCCTACAGTGTTAAGACACCACGTCCAAAGATCGGAGCTCGGAGCTCGCAGTATGTGGGTGGTCCCGGCTAGCGGAAAGTTTCATTGCATTGGTTTGGACCCACCACCCTCTTAACGAGGCGGCTCGCTTGCGGAACCTGACGGATGCTTACTGCATCCAAAATTTGGTCGTTACTGGAAATGGAGTATAGCCTACATGTTGCAATGCTGCGATAGTGATGTGTGATCTGGTGCAGATCCGTACAGCTCTCCTGCCCCCTCCCCTCCGGCCTCCCTTTTCACTGGCAGCTGCGAACCGCTTTTGTGCTGGTTCCTACACTACTTCGCTGCGACCGCCGGTGGGCTGGTGAGACCGTTGGAGGACCGAATGCTTAGCGGATCGTAGCGGTTTGCCGATCGAGGTTTTTGTTGATGGATAGAAGTGCGGCAACAAGCCTCCTTCACCCAGGAGGGCTGGCGATCTCTCTCTGATATGCCCCCGCAAAATCTAGCTGTCCTAGCTGACTAGTGGTCTGATCAATCTCCTTGTTCAAGTCCTCCAGGTTCTGCGCCAGGCTGGAGACCTCGTCGAATCTGCGATGCTTGGTAGCATCTGCGACCATCTCAGACACCATGAATTTTTGCTCTTCCAGGACAATGAGTCTCTCTCGCAACTCTTTCTCTTCCGACTCGAGCGCAGATACTGCGCTGCTACTGCTGATGATGCTACCTGCTTCTATATCGTTGAGCTTGATGGTCGCAAGTGCTCTGCCACTGTTGGACCGACTGTTTGGTTTCGACCCTTGCGGGACGGCGTGTTTGAGTATCCGCGGGAGCGATCGCAAGGGGAGCATGTGTGTGCTCAAGAAGCTGTAGGCTTGCTGGTACACGGCCTTCTGTAGCTTCGCCTGAGTAGGTGAATCTGTTGGGAGGTCGCGAATTCGCTTCGCGGCCATGTCGAATTGCCCAAATGCGTCCATCAGCCGTTTGCGCACCTTGGTGGCGTCGGCGAGTTGTTGTGATGTGGGCGGCTGGTCGGGATCCTGGAGGGCCATGAGCAGTTTTTGAAACCTCGGAAGGAGCAGGCGGATGCCGCGCTCAAATTGAGCCAAGTTTTCGTACGCTCGTTGATCCTTTGGCTTCTGCGCGAGTTCATGCTGAAAGTCGCTTCTGCTGAAGAGCGTGTGTTTGCAATCCTGGCACATGCGAATGTCGACACTCAGCTGTGGAGTCGCCTTTTCCGAAGCTTTTGAACCTACTCACATTAGCAACGCAACGGACATGGACCACACAAGCCTACCAGCAGCGACATTGAGTCCCACCTCGGACGAACATGCCGTCTTCGGGTCGCCGCACACGACGCGACCACACATGCGACAATGGTGTCTCCGGAACGTGTAGCTCGAAAACTCCTGCTGGCAAAAGGGGCACTGCGAGATGTGCGCATCTTCCTCCCACGTGATGATGGATTGCTCCAGAGCCTTGCGCTGGTTCTTGGCGGTGGACAAGGGCCAGAAGCCGCCCGAGGCGGTCTGGTCGTCCTGCGGGGGGTTTGCCAGTAGCTGCGTCAACTTGGTCAAGCGCTTCTCTAGCCGGCTGACCTCCATGTGTTCCCGATCCACCTTGGCGCGCCGCAGCTTTGCAAAGACGGCGAAGTGGTTGCGCTCCAGGCCGTGGTGGTCGTTGTACCCCTCGCGCGACTTGTAGCATGTTTCACACACCCTGCACCAGTAGCCCCGGACGGGATCGTGCTTGGCCTGGCGCGACAGCTTCATCTGATACATGGTGTGGTCCTCGCAGAACAGCTTCCCGCAGCATCGGCAGTTGACGGCCGAGCTGCTGCCGCCGAGGGCCATTTGCGAGGCGCTTGTCGGGCGGGCGCAGGTTGGGTCTGCGCATGCGTCGCGGTAGCTGGGTCGTTGCCAGTGGGCGCGGGTGACTTCCTCGTCAGGGGCGCGGCGGACGGGGGGCGCGGGCGCAGGGTCGGGGGTGTACATGGTAGAAGCAGCAGCAGCAGCAGCAGTAGCAGCGGCAGGGTGGGCCAGGTGCGGCGGCGGCGAGGGCGCATCGTTGGACTCAAAGACGTCGAGGCCCTTGAGCTTCTGGTTCAGCACGGCGAGCGGCTGGAACTTCTTGGCCTTGTGCATCTGCAGCTCGAACCAGTTCTTGACCTCGTCCTGCTCTTCCTCGACCAGGTTCTGGTGCGTGTCGTCGAGATGGCGGTTGAGCTGCAGCAGCGTGACCATGTCGTCGTTGCAGATGGGGCACACGAGGCGGCTCGAGGCGCCGGCGCTGGCGGCGGCATGGCCGGGGGCGGCCAGCAGCACCTTGGTGGCGATGTCGTCGCGCGTCTCGGTGGTGCTGGCCGGGCTGTTGGACGTCTGCGAGCTCAACGACAGCGAGCTCTCCGAGGGCGAGAGCAGGCTCGCGTTGCGGGCATGGCGGGGCGGGGGTGCGGCCACGGCGGGCGACAGGCTGCGTCCGCTGCCCAGCACGCGGCCGCCGCCCAGGGACCTGCCCGAGGTCATGATGGCTGTTCGAGGGGGAGGGGGACGTCGGGGGCATGGAGGTGGGCGGGCGGCGCGGACATGGCCATGGCCAGCGTGGGTGAGGTTCGGGCACTGGCACAGGGCCGGGGCTGGGGCACGCTAGACGTGGCGCAGGCGTGGGACTGCAGCAGGCAGTACTTGTGCATGCGGGTTGGCGACGGCCCCTGTCACTGACTGCACCGACGGCACCGACTGCACCGTCTGCACCAACATGCACCCGTCCAGCCAGCCCCGAGTGCGGACCGTCTGGCCTTGACGACGGCGACCGTGGCCATGGAGCTGGCGCTGGCGCTGGCGCGGGCGGCTGGCCGTTGCGGGCGATTGTGGCGGGGCTGTGGCGGGGCCCAGGGCCAGTGGCTGCGAGGCGTCATCGAGCCATGTCCGCGAGCTTTCATCCTCTTTTCTTCTTTCTCCGGCGAGTCCGCCGTCTCTACTCACGCCCCGCGACCTCGACCTCGACCTCGACGCCGCACACGCTCCCCCCATGAAGGACCCGTATCCAGAGCTCCAGGGCGGCGGCTCGCTCATGCTCGCCTGGCAGATCCGCAACAAGAAGATCCTCATCGTCGGCGGCGGCGAGGTAGGTGCCCGCCCTCCCGCTTGGGTGCAGTCGGAGCATCGGCTCTGACCATTGACGCAAGTGCAGGTCGCTGCCGGCCGCATCGTGAACGTACTCAACGCCGATGCCCTGGTCACCGTCGTCTCGCCCCGCGACGGCCTCAACGACGAGGTCGCCTACCGCATCGAGCAGAAACAAGTCCACTATGTCGACCGCAAGTTCGAGCCCTCCGATCTCGACGGCGTCGACATGGTCTTGACCGCCGTCGACGACCCCGTAGCCTCGTCGCAGATCTACACGCTGTGCCACGAGCGGAGAATTCCCGCCAACATCGCCGACGTGCCTCCCGAGTGCGATTTCTACTTTGGCAGCGTGCACCGCGATGGCCCGCTGCAGATCATGGTCAGTACCAACGGCAACGGCCCCAAGCTGGCCAACATCGTGAGGAGGCAGATCGCCGCGAATCTGCCCTACAACATCGGCGCAGCCGTGCAAAGGGTGGGCATGCTGCGGCGGAAGCTGCGCAAGGTTGCGCCCGCACAAGACGAAGGGCCCAAGAGGATGCAGTGGATGTCTAGGGTGTGCGAGCAGTGGACCTTGGACGAGCTGTGCGACATGACCGAGGAGGACATGGAGATGCTCCTGGGTTTCTTCAAGCCTGGAACCGTGCCCAGTCTGGACATGGTGAGATTACAGGAGCCAGATGGAGCATTTGATGGGCCGTTCCTGATCTAACGCCATTCTGTTCATACAATATCGGTGCCGTCATAGGCTTTAGAACACGACTTGCGGGCGTACTACACTGAAATCACGATGCCATGTCAGCCATTCTGTAGAGGAGCCAAGTACCATGGAGTTCAATGCTTGCGACCTAATTTGTATATTCTCCTTGCAGCACACCTTCCTTGTCGTCTGCTTCGATCGAGTAGTTCCAGTGTATCACAGATGTAGCAAAAGACCGGGGTTGTAGAAGGCGGTGCGAACGATCGGCCAATCAGATGGAAGTGGCCCAAGCTCCTAGCTACTTTCACTTTCTTCCTCGATGGTCTCCGCGGCTCTCATGACCACTTCATCACGCTGATCAAAGCATCCAATGTCAGCAACAACATCCCATGGATTTGGGAGATCCGTTGAAAAACACGGTCGCCAGGATGAACCTCACCCAACTCCCATTCTATGCTACGGTTGACTTCGAAGCCTTGGCCAAGAAGCACGCGGCATTCAGCGTTGTATGGGAACAGAGCTCAGGACATCTCGATTTCCACGACCCAGACACTGCCCAAACCCTTTCCAAAGCCATCCTCGAAACCGACTTTGGGCTCGATGTCGAAGTGCCAGATGACCGACTGTGTCCGCCTATACCAAACAGGTGGAACTACGTCGCGTGGATACAGCGTCTGTTGGACTCTACAAGCCCCACACATAGCAACAAATACGATGCAAATCGAAAAGTCTCAGGCTTAGATATCGGTACCGGTGCGTCGGCCATATACACCATGCTTTGCCTCCAGTCGCGGCCAAACTGGACCATGTGTGCGACTGATGTCGACAAGAAGAGCTTCGACGCAGCGATCCGGAACCTTACACTCAACAACTTGGTCACGCGGACTAGAATGATCCAGACCATCGATTCCAATCCTCTTATTCCACTTCAATATCTCGGCACGGACAAACTTGACTTTACCATGTGCAATCCACCTTTCTTCCTGGATGAGGATGACATGTGCCTTAGTATCAAAGGCGAAGGCAAAAGCTTGAAGCCGAACGCTGTGTGCACAGGCTCATTGAGCGAGATGGCATGCCCCGGTGGAGATGTTGGCTTCGTGACCAGGATCGTCGAGGAGAGCCTTACCCTGCGAGACAAGGTGACGTGGTATAGCAGCCTGCTCGGAAAACTGAGCAGCGCAAAAACCATCGTGGACTTGCTGAAGAAAAATGGGATCAGTAATTGGGCTGTGGGCTGTATCGATACAGGCGGTGCGACCAAGAGATGGATTGTTGCATGGAGCTTTGGGGAGTACCGGCCTCGCAATGTATGTATCGCTCCCGCGACTTCCCCTTTGTTATATGTACTGAATCGACTGATCAGGATATCGCACGCATTGAAAAAATCGCAAACGAATACCTTCCCTTTCCCACTGAATATCGCATCGCTCTCCCCTCGGATACTGACACTGCAATGGTCGAGAACACCCTCAATACAAATATATCGTCTCTCGACCTACGCTGGGCCTGGAATCGTAACGCATCAACAGGTCTCGGTGAGGCATCCCAGAACGTTTGGAAAAGAGCTTACAGGCGGGAGCACGACAGGAAGAATAACAGGACCGCCGCTGCTGCAGGCAGAGAAGATATTGAAATCAAGGATGAGGCAGCTGATAAGGAGGTTCGGTTGGCCTTCAGGATATCGATCAATCAAGGTGCAGGAGAGGTATTGATTGAGTGGTTAAGGGGCAGCGACCAGGTCTTGTGGGAGAGTTTCTGTGGTATGTTGCACCGAACGTTCAAGAAAGGATAAAGTGGAGTGAGGGAGAGAACCAGTACTAGGTATCCGGTGGTAGCTATGTACTTGCTTTGCGCGGATACACCCTCTCATCAGCCCATGGTTGTCTATTCTTTTTCGCTTTTCTCCTGGACCCTATAGATGGTGATATGCTCACAGGTACTCATCAAAGATATGCCCCTTAGAAAGGCTGGTCTCAGGCGATCGACCTATCCCAGAACATGTCGGCACTTAGCTCCTCGGGAGTACCCTTGGCCAGTGGCGGCGCCTCATGGTCCGGCTTCATACCAGCCTTGAGGCCATCCGGTCCCATGTCCACCGGGCGCTCACGACCGGCCCGTCCACCGCGCGCACCCCTGCTCCCTCCACCTGCAGGCACGCGCTCCATGGGCGGGGGTCGCAGTTCACCCCGAGCCGCGCGATTCTGACGATGCAGCTGGCCACCGTGCAAGTCCCCCTTGAGCTCTTCTCGCTCATTGCGGTCCTCGGTCTCGTACTGAAACGTATTCCAGGCGAAGACTTGGGCATCCATGCCGGCGGTCGCGCGTCCTTGGCGTACGTTGACGGGGCCACCGGCGAAGAGGGCATCGTCACGGTCGCCTACGGCAGCCGTGTCATGATCGTAGCGGTCACGGCCTAGGTCGGCAAGCTCTGTGACTGGATTGTAGTAGGGATTGATGTTTTCGACAGGACCTTCGCTGCCGTTTGTGCAGCTGTTGTCGACCATTATGGTTTCGCGCTCGGTCGTGAGCTGTCGTGGTATCAGCCAGCTCTCGAATATTTGGTGACAGAACGTAACGCACGTTTTATAGCAGTGCTACTACTTGATCAAGCAAGCTCCGTCCTCGAAGGAAGGCGCGCAGATACGCAGGTGCGGAGGGGCTAGATTTCGAGCATGTGTTGATGGCTAAAGTCGATGCGTGAGAAGAGTCCGAGGCGAGAGTTGCCGAGGAAGACAGTTCTGAGATGGAGCTTGCCGACGAAGTGCTCATGCCCGCTTCACAAAGCGGTTTCGGAGAAATGGTGAAGGAAGCGAGATGGCAGACCTGTCGGTTGGTGAAAGGAAGGAGGCGCAGGCCGATTGCGCTGGTCAGTGAGGGTGGCTCGCTCCTCCCCACCCCTTCACAGCTCAAGTGCTGTGAGGCCTGTAGTCTTCAACATCAAAACCCGTGAAACCATCAGGGCCCGCACTTTGCATGTGGAAGTGTGCTGTTGGTTTTGTACTTGCTAAAAACGTTCGTTGAATGCTTGCATCGTCTTATCACCTCTCTCAGGAATCATGTTTATTGAGCAGCCTATCGGTGGCTACGCCCGAAGGAGGGGGAAGGGGATGGATTGCAAATCGCTGTTAGATTGTTCCCCTTGATACAAAATCTCCAGACTATGCACTGCCTTGAGATCATCGGCACAGGGTCATCTTACAGTGCCCAGAGAGTGTTCGCTATTCAGCTTCAGTATGCGTGTGTTGCGAGAGGGGAGTCCGTCAAGGGCTGCGGGAGC
>Ga0247803_1001775_pt1 | contig 11136 bp, 9 predicted proteins | sample UWRJL014104B1_FD_180928 | JGI IMG/M metagenome (GOLD analysis project Ga0247803, IMG submission 180928) | Plant litter microbial communities from Arlington Agricultural Research Station in Wisconsin, United States - UWRJ-L014-104B-1 | ecosystem: Environmental > Terrestrial > Plant litter >...
ATTTAAACGTGTCTCGTTCGATAAAGACTTAATTACTTCTAATAACTCCATAGTTACAAATTTAGGTAATTACCTAAATACCTACAAGTAATATTTACAGATTTCTTTAAAAGGAACTAAACACCTTACTGATCATCATGAATGTCAATGAGTTAAAGAGCGATTTTTACCTATTGCTCTGAATATTGAATTTAGAAAATTCATTTTCCGCCTTTAAATCTGCGAAGATTGGTTTGGGTTTCATAAGGCATTCCATCAGGATAGGTAATAAACTCCACTGAAGTACCCCAAGGCGTTATACCATAGCAGAAAAAATTCTTGTCCCCTGCTTCAGAAGGAAATAAAAGACGGTTTGGTTCTGATAATACTTTCCCTCCTGCTTTTGAAAATTTTTCAAGTGATTCCATCATATTATCTGTATAGATTGCGAAATGCTGTATACCAAGATCACTTGACTTCACGGCTTCCCGTTGTCCGTTGACCTGAACTTCAAATAATTCTATGTTAGGTCCACTTCCTATCTTTATCATCCGACAAGCATAAAGTTTTGTCTTCGGTGACATATTTAAAGTAGCCTCATTACCTTCAAATGCTAGTGGTAATTGTTTCTTGCTATAAGATTCATATAGTATTTGCGCGTCAAATGCCTGTTGCAGAAATATACTTGCAATATCTATATCAGGTACATTGATACCAATATGATCAATTCCAACGATTGTATTATTTATCTGATGGTTTGCAGCGACCTGTACCGTATCCAAAGATTCTCTCAATAATTTGATTTTTCCGTTTTCGGCAACGAGTCTACCCATATATAACTGATTATAAGTAACTCCGGTAGCCGCTACTTTGCAGCTTACACTGTACTCTCCAAAAACCTGCTCCGGTGTTTCTATATGTATCTGTATATTTTCAAATCCAAATCCCACAAAATTACTGGGTATACTTTTTAAAAATTCATATAATACATCTCTCCCTTTCCATTGCCATGGCATTCCCAGACTCTTCAGATAAGGTAATTCTATAGATGCATCCTCTGCAAATAGCTCAATAACTTTATCAGCGTCATTAATATTTTCCAGATAGTCCAGTAATAACTCTTTTGGCGTTTTATATTTTTCCATTTTATTATTTTTTTGTTATTTTATTTGACAAAGACATATTTAGTCGTGGAGATAAAGCAAGTAAGAATTTCAAGTCTTTTAATATTCCAGGACGTAGATTTTTCTATTATCATAGTCCCAAACCGTTTTATACTGTGAGAAAAACCGGTAACCGATGTCAATGATGTTCGGCTCGATAATTCCCAGTGCTTTTCTAATGATCTGTGTGTCCTCAAAATTAGAAAACTCAACACCTTTCAAAGTGGTTTTAAACTTTCCGTCCATAACAATATTTTTAACGGTCAATAAAGTATCGCCCCCGCCGTCTGTACCCGAAAGAATGACTGAGCCCCGGCGTTTAAGTAATTTTTCGGAAGGAGCATCCAATTGCAGTGAACCATACTGTCCTGTATCAAATGCTGCTAAAACATCGATCCCGTCTATTTTTACTTTAACAAGCGGATGATTTGGTAACTTTCTGATTTCGAAATTGATTACGGCCAAAACCTTTTCATTAACTAAAAAGTCTGCGGAAATACTGCGTTCATGGGAATTTTTATAAAATGTAATTTTTCTGCGGAGATAATCTAATTTAAAAATATAACCTTTAAAAAAATTATGACCAATATAGCCAAGGCAGTCCGGAGTGATATATTTCTGTAAAAAATCATAATTTCCACTAAGAATATTTTCCAGATTTTTATAGGTAAGGCCATTTGTAAACTTAATTTCCGGGACCGTATCATTTACATTCTTTTTGAAAGACTGCCCACTGGCTACAACACCGTTGCCTTTCACTTTTTTATTTGGCAGCTTAACAAAATTATCATTTATATCAATCGATGCCCGGTTTCCTGTATCGAACATGAATTTTCCAGAAACACCGTTGACGGATCCTGAAATGAATGGGAAAGCATTGATAATAGTTATAGGAAAAACGACACTGTCACCATGCAACTCAGGTGTCTTTTCAAAGACCTGGGCTTTCACTTGGGTTATAGAATAACAGAGTGATAAATTGATCAGCCAAAAAAGTAAATTGAAACGCGACATATATTAATTTTAGATAATTTGTTTTTTTTTTAAAAGAGCATTCCTTTTTAGATAAAGCGTAAACTTTCCCTAATACAGCTCGCAGGCACTAATCAAGGATATTATAGGACAGTCCCATATTATGAAACAGGAAAGCCCATTTATCAGCCTGCTCGTCTATTGTCATTTCTGTAGATGTAGCCCCACCATGCCCGGCCTTAGTTGCTATTCTGATCAGCACAGGGTTTTTCCCTTTTTGAAATTCCTGTAGCCTCGCGGCAAATTTGAAGGAATGAGCAGGAACAACGCGATCGTCATGATCAGCGGTGGTGATAAGTGTTGCAGGGTAAGCCGTGTTTTGCCTCAGAGCGTGATACGGAGAATAACGATAAAGATATTTAAACATTTCGGCACTTTGTTCGGGTGAGCCGAAATCGAATGTCCAGCCTTCACCTGCGGTAAATTTATTGAACCTCAACATATCCAGCACGCCAACTCCTGGAAATGCTACTTTGAACAGATCCGGGCGCTGAGTCATACATGCACCGATTAGCAACCCCCCATTTGATTCCCCGGCGATGGCGAGTCTTTCAGACGATGTGTATTTTTCACGGATAAGATATTCCGCCCCGGCAATGAAATCATTAAACGTGTTCTGCTTTTGCATTTTTGTCCCGGCGAGGTGCCATTTGGTACCATATTCGCCCCCACCACGCAGGTTTGCCACTGCCAGTATCCCTCCCTGTTCTAAAAGAATCAAATTACGGACATCAAATGTGGGCGTCAGGCTGATGTTAAAGCCTCCGTATCCATGTAATAAAGTAGCATTTGATCCATCTAGCTTTAGCCCCTTCTTATAGGTAATAATCATAGGAATCCTGGTTCCATCTTTGGATTTATAAAATATCTGTTTTGATATATAGCCAGCTGGTTCAAACTTTATACTGGATTTTTTATATCGCTCAGAGCGGCCGGTCGCTATATCATATTTGTATATTGTCCCCGGATTGATGTAAGATGTAAAATAATAGTAGAGGTATTTGTCTACCGGTTTACTATTCACCCCGACTGTAGGAACAGAGCCGATATCTGGCAATTTGATCCTGTGCTCCAATTTTCCGTTTAGGTCATACTGCCTGATTGAAGAAAGTGCATCTTTGAGATAATGCGCAAATATCTTGCCTCCTGCGGTTGTTACTTGCAAAACTTCATTGGTTTCCGGTATAATTTGTTTCCAGTGTGCAACCGATGGATCGGAAATTTTAGCGGCCACCAGACGGCCATTTGGTGCGTCGAGGTCGGTACGGATGTATATCTTTCCATCCACGATATCCAAGACCTCATGATTACCTGACAAGTTTCCGATTACAGTCAGAAGCTTTGAAGCAGGCTGGTGCAGGTCTTTGATGAGCAGTTCATTACCAGAGCTGGAATTAGCTGATGCCAGGATCAGGTATCTACCGTCGCCACTGACTTTCCCCGTAATAAATCGTCTGGGAAAAGACGCGCCTCCTAAAACAAGTTGATCCCTGGATTGTGGAGTATTGATTTTGTGGAATTGAAAATGGTGGTGATCCGTTTTTTCAGAAAAGCTATTCCCTTTTGCGTCCCGTTTGTAGGTACCATAAAAGATCCCTTCGTTTCCTTTCCAGGCCAAAGTGGTAAATTTTACGTTGATCAGGGTATCACCGACCGTAGATTTATTATCGGTTCTGAGCACAATTACTTTTGTCCAGTCCGAACCGCCTTCCGTGATCTGATAAGCCATCAGTGAACCGTCCCTGCTGAAACTAAAGTCGGTGAGTGCGGTTGTGCCATCCTTTGAGAAAGTATTAGGGTCAAGAAATACTTCCTCTTTACCCACACCGCCTTTTGTCCGATAGACGACCCATTGATTTTGCAGACCATTGTTTTTCAGAAAGTAGGTGTAGTTGCCCTCCTTGAAAGGAGCGGAATATTTTTCATAATTCCATATATTTTTCATGCGTTCTTTTATCGCGCTCCGATAGGGTATCTGTTTGATAAAGGCAGAGGTAACCTTGTTCTGAGAAGTAATCCATTTGCGTGTTTCTACCGACCGGTCATCCTCCAGCCAGCGATAGGGATCGTGGACAACTGTGCCAAAATAAACATCGCGCTGATTGCCTTTTTCTGTTACGGGATATATCCTTCTTACAATCTGCTCTGCCGCAGGAATCGTTTTGTGCTGATTACAGGCCACTAAGATTAATGAAACCAATAAAATTTTAAATGCTCTTTTCATGCTAAATTTTTACACAATATTATTTCCCCTGCTGAGTAAAAAAGGGTTTTGCCCATTGAGTTCAGACCTGCAGCAGATTTTCAGGTTTCCGATCACGATATTATCTTGATAATCAGGAAATTGTTCTCCAATACTCATTATGGGGCAGCTATTTATGAGTTAGCTGCAATACAAACTGGATAAATGAAAACTGTTACCAGCCAGCCATCAGGCAAGCTCCGGATAAAGCTAGCGAGATGTATAAAACATTTGGATATTTTAGCGTTGAACGAGCCAGAATCGCCCGTGAAACGAGCAAGTTTGCGGATGAAAGAACTTCAAACCAATAAGGTGTGGCAGCGTGGGATCAGGATTACCTATTTTAAGCACTGCGTGGACATTAACTTTCAAGCCACTGCAAAAATGGCTGGGCTTTGACCCTGCTGATGATAATTTTCTCTGGTGATGGTATTTTACAAGTAATAAACAGTCTTCTGTTGAAGTAATATTCTATATTCTCAATAAAGTCCCTGTTCAAAATGAAATTCCGATTGGCCCGGAAGAACTGTCGGGGATCGAGCATCGAATCGAACTGATCAAGGGTATAAGGGACAGTAAAACGCTTATTGCCGCCCAGTTCAAGATAAACCAATCCATTTACTGTATAGATGAATACGACATCCTGGAGTTTGATAGGTATAATCTTCTCGCGGTAATTTACCAATAGTGTCTGCTTGTATGCAAGCTCAATTTGATCTATTACCCGCTCCATGCTGAGTGCACGTTGTCCTCCGTTGGTAAGATGCTCTTTAAGGCGTAAATACTTTTCAAGGCTTTTTTGAAGCATGGCCTCATCAATTGGCTTCAAAAGATAATCTATACTATTAGATTCAAACGCTCTTATCGCATATTCATCGAATGCAGTACAAAAGATTACAGGAACCTCAATGTTTATTTTCTTAAAGAGTTCAAAACTCAGTCCATCTCCAAGTTCAATGTCCGAGAAAATAAGTTCTGGCATAGGGTGATGCGCAAACCAGTCAAGCGCTTTGGAAACTGATCCCAGGATTGCCTGTACTTCTATATCATTATCGATCTTCAGAAGCATGCTTTTAAGCTCATTGGCTGTTCGGGTTTCATCTTCTATTATTATTATTTTCATGTCTTATCAATGGAATAGTGACCGTGAATTTTTGGTTGTCATTGGTCACCTCCACGGATTTGTTAACCAATAACCTGTATCGTTCAATAATATTTTTCAAACCCATTCCCGGTCGTTCCATCCTGGACCCTTTCGGCTGGAAATTGTTTTCGACCATTAATGCCGGGGAATCATTTGTGGTAATGGATATATAAAGTGGGTGTTCTGCGGAACAAACGTTGTGTTTGATCGCATTCTCTATCAGGAGCTGGAGCGAAAGCGAAGGTAAATAAAGAAGTCTGTACTGGTCTTGAATATTGATAGCTACCTTAAGCATATCTCCAAATCGCTCATTAAGAATGTGGAGATAAGAACTAATAAATTTGAGTTCATCATCCAATTTGGTCAGGTGTTGATCATTGAAGCTCAGCACATAGCGGTATACTCCTGCCAGATGGACAATGTAATTTTTAGCCGACGGATCACTGACCATTGTTTTTAGTGTACTCAGCGAATTGAACAAAAAATGTGGGCTTATTTGTTGCTGCAGAGATATCAGTTGGGCCCTTAGGTGTGCCTGCTCAAGGAGTCCCTTTTCTTTCCAGGCTATTTTAAGTGCGGCACTTGTATATCTGTTGGAAAACACGAAATAACAAACCAGACTCAAAAATGTATTTCCAACCAGGTGAATCATAATGTCTCCCGGCGCCCTGTAGCCAATCTCATTACTGTACAAGTAATTTTTGGGTGCAATCTGGTCAATTACAAAGCCTACTATCAAAAGCACGAATATACCCATGATAATGCTTAGTAGATTCTTGGAAAAACCAGACAGTCTGCTAAAACTATTTGTCAGAAAGTAACCATCGATCAGCCAGCACCCTGCTATGGGAATGAAGATCTTGATCGCATGGTCAAGAAAATGCCACCATTTAACTTTGCTCAGATCCACTTGCCCAAGAAATGAGGTGGTAAAAATCATGATTGCAGAAAGGATCAGCAGCCATTTGATCTGGTATTTTTCATACATATTCAAATGTAGCACAAAAATATTTTCATTACCGTTTTACAATGATGAACTGACATGTGATTAGCACCAGTTACAATTAAATCGTTTAAACACTTTAGGGACATTAAAATTCGAGGCGACCGCGCCACCTAGCCCATATTACTTTCCACTATCGTACATCAAGTCCATAACTTGTAGATACAATTAATAATTCATCCGCAAGTTAACCATCCATTGGAAGTATTTTCAGATTTGCAAAATGAAGCGTGCAGAATGGCCATTGAACCAACCGTATCAGAGGTTGAAAAGCCGAAAAGCCAGAGATGAGGTATCATCCAACCTATGTTCTATGGTTAAAACTGGAAATCAAGAATCAAAATGTATAGACAGGAAACCTGTCCATTAATCCTGGACGATAAACGCAGATAGTCCACTCCAAATATCGAAAAAGGCAATTGCTTGATTTTACATCTCATTGTGACTATTTGGCTACTTCATTCTCAAATTCGGTCACTTCATCCAAAACCGACTTTTACTGATCCAGGATCTGCCTACCTTTGATCTACATATTAAAATTAATATCACAGACATGAAAAAATCAATTGTAATCCTGCTATTTGGGATGTTCTTTTTTACAACGACATATGCACAGAAATATTTCGGAAAGACTTACCCGCCCACACAAAATGTAGATGAGTTTTATGATATCGCTGACGTAACAAAGGCCCACACGGTCATGGGAAAAACCGAACTTGGGAAAGGCTTTCGTTCATTGGAAAAAACACAGGCGAAAATCATTGAATTGGCAAAAAAGAAAGGTGCTGATGGCGTAATCTTCACAATGGAAGAAGAGGTTTTTGCTACATCCACTTCAAGCGGTGGTACTGTCAATACCAAAAAAGAAAAAAAAGCAACAGTTTCTTCGAACAGCACCACTACTGATCTAAAAGAAAAAAAAATCAGGGCAACGTTTATTAAATACAAATAATTTTCCTCACTCAGCAAGGCCGTTATTCTAAATAAGGCCTTGCTGTTTCAATTCTTTCTGTTACCAGAATAATCTTCTATGAAAAAGCAAATCATCATTTGTGCAATACTCTCATTGGGCTTATCTATTAAAGTCAGTGCACAGGAAACACCAAACAATAAAAAACCGGGAAATCCGGCATTGGTATCCAGCAAAGCGGAACTGCAAAAGTTGATGAACGCTTCGCAAGGAAATTACAAGTACCAAGTTGAAGATTATTTTAAGACACCGCAATCTTCAAATTTTTCTCTATCGCCTAAAGGCACGTTTTTAGCTTACAGAGAGCGAAATAAAATGGGCAAAAGTGAGATCAAGATTAAAGAAATCAGCACAGGCCAGGTAAAGACTGCTTTGGAAGAAAAAGACAAAGTGATCGCTGCTTTTGGATGGGCTTAGGAAGACAGATTGATTTATATGATGGACAACAATGGGGATGAAAATTATCATTTGTTCGCCGTAAACAGGGATGGCACAAACAATATCGATTTGACTCCTTATGAAGGTGTGAGAGCTGATCTTATCAACCGGCTTCCGGACAATAAAGACTTTGTAATTGTGTCAATGAACCGGGACAACAGGCAAATCTTTGAACCTTACAAAATAAATACTCAAACTGGAGAAGCAGAGAAATTGTATGAGAATAAGGATGTCTCTAACCCAATCAATCATTTTGACTTTGACAAAGATGGAAATCTGAAAGGATTTAATAAAATTAGCAATCTGGAAATAAAGCATTTCTACAAAACACGTGGCGGCAAAAATTTCAAACTGATCAAAACCACTAAGTGGAATGATAAATTTTCCATCTTATCTTTCAATTATGCTACTCAGAACCCTGATGATGCCTACGTACTTACGGATATTTACAGGGACAAAGCACAAATTGTTCTTTTTGACCTTAAAACGCAACAGATAATAAAAGAAATCTATTCTGATCCGGTTTATGATCTCTCCAACCTCAAACTATCAAAGAAAAGAAATTGGGAACTGGATTACATAGATTATCAGGGAGATAAATATTCGATTAAACCTATCAGCAAATCATTCAAAAGAATTTATAAACAGCTGCAAAATAAGTTTAAGAATTACCAGATTGAAATAACAGGACGTACAACTGATGAGGATCAATATCTGATTAAAGTGTCTAGCGACCCCCATATGGAAAAGTGTACCATTATGACATTGAAACAGGGAAACCAACATTGTTGATTGAGTTGAAACCGGAGCTGAAGGAAGCAGATATGGCGATTATGAAACCTATTAAATTCCGGTCCAGGGATGGGTTGACGATTCACGGATATATTACTTTGCCAAAAGAAGCGTTGAAAGGGGCGAAAATTCCAATGATCGTGACCCCTCACGGAGGCCCCCATTTATTTCGGGATGCATGGGGCTTTAATCCAGAAGCACAATTGTTTGCCAGCAGAGGATACGCAACCTTACAAGTCAACTTCAGGGTTTCTGATGGATATGGGAAGAAATTTTATAAGGCAGGCTATCATCAGACTGGTAGAAAAATTATGGATGATATAGAAGATGGGGTTCATTATGTTATCAGTCAAGGTTGGATAGATAAAAATAATGTGGCTATTTACGGGGCCAGTCACGGTGGTTATGCCACATTAATGGGTTTGATCAAAAGTCCTGAATTATACAAGGCAGGTGTAGATTATGTAGGCATCTCTAATATTTCTACCTTTATCAAATCACTTCCAGCCTATACAGGTCCGTACCTGAAGTGGGTAAAATTCATCTGGTATGATTTAGATACTCCTGAAGGAAAAAAACTGGCAGATGAAGTTTCACCAATTTACTCTGCAGATAAAATAAAAGCACCTTTGTTTGTCGTGCAAGGAGCCAATGACCCCAGGGTAAATATTGCAGAATCCGACCAGATTGTAGAGGTGTTAAGAAAGAAAGGAATTGTTGTGCCATATATGGTAAAATACGACGAAGGACACGGCTTTATCAGAGAAGAAAATCAAATTGATTTTTACAAAGCGATGTTGGGGTTTTTCAGCCAGCATTTGAAATAATATCAGATTGTATTTAACAAAAGGACATTGTCAGTTCTCTATGGTTTAAGTTAGAAGGGAACGGGTTCTCCTATAAACTTTTTTAACTTTGTTTTGGCTATAGTAAATGTGAGAAATATTAACGAAGTTGAGTAATTTATAAATTCAGCGCCAATGAAATTTTCTTAGCAATATTGGCAAGTTGTCTCCCGGTTAGCTTTATCTATTTGCCTAGTCTTTCAGTAGACCCAACTTTTCTTCAAGGTCACCTAAGGATATTTTACCACAGGCAAAATCAATCTCTAACAACATACCCTGCTCATTTTTAGTTAAAGGCCTGTTCTCTATGATCCCGATTAAATCATCCTCGCTTGCAAGTGGTGCCATAATGTTTTTCTTTTTGCAGAATGATTCGAAATACCGGATTCCAAACCTGCGCTGCGATACCGCATCAAAATGAAGTCCATCCGCGTTAGCCGTTAATTCATTTGCCGTTACAAAATAGCAGTTCGGTTTTGTTTCAGCGAATTTCTGCAGCTCATAATTCACCTGCATATATTCAGTAAAATATTTACCGTACCGGCCACCGCCTAAAAAATCGCCAAGTCCGCCTGTAATAAAAGGAATATCTGGTACGCCAAGCTCATGGCGAAATGCATCAACGATACTACTTAGCTTATCATAATAAAGAGCAGAGAGCCCACCAAAACTATCATTTTCGCCCTGGTGCCATAAGATACCACTCAACTTACTGATCCTTTGGGCAAGCTTTGCCTGGAATACTGCGCTTTCGAAAAGTACGCCCCCTACAGCCCAATCATCCAGACTGGTCCCCCCGTCAGCACACGGTATCAAACCGATTTCTTCCTGATTATTTTTTAATCTCCAGGCACCCGCAAATGACGCGGCAAGTCCTGCACCGGATGTCGCCCTGTCAAAATTAATTGGTTCCGTCATCGTTTGCCAACGGCCATTTACCAGCATTTTGATCTTTTCATCATAGATCTGTTTAACATCAGTCAAATAGCCCCGTCCCGCCATATTTGACTGGCCTACCATCAAAAAGGAATTTATCATATGTTTTATATTTATAGCCTATTATTAGAACTGCTGTTTTTTCAAAGCCTTGAGTACAAGTTTAAAGGTGGTCCATATAGCTTCTTCGCTGATCTGAAACGGAGCACCCGTTATACTGCGGCCTTGTTGGTGAAAACGCATTAAAGTATATAACGGGCCAAATGCAATTGACCAATAAACATCAATGGGCAAGTCATCCATTTCGCCCCGCATCACAACATTACTAATGAAACGACCCATATTTTCTTTGAAAAGATTTAAAAACGCACCCGTACTGCTTGTGAACATTTCAAGAAATTGCCGATGGTACGTTGAACTGCTGATTTGATCGAAAAACTGTCCTAGCAAAGGGTTTTTCATCATATAGTCGAACCGGTTGCGCCATTGGATCCGCAAACCATCTTCTAATGAAGCCTCCGGATCAAAACCTTTATTTATTGCATCTTCCATCCTTGCACCCTCTTCTAATACGAGCTTTATAATTAAGTCG
>Ga0247803_1001776_pt1 | contig 11132 bp, 11 predicted proteins | sample UWRJL014104B1_FD_180928 | JGI IMG/M metagenome (GOLD analysis project Ga0247803, IMG submission 180928) | Plant litter microbial communities from Arlington Agricultural Research Station in Wisconsin, United States - UWRJ-L014-104B-1 | ecosystem: Environmental > Terrestrial > Plant litter >...
GCCTGTGGATCCGGATGCCGACCCCGACAACAAAGCCGCCTCTACGCCCGGGCTCACGGCGCTGAGGAAGTCGCTGCTGCCAGAAAACGCCCTCTCGGCACGCTTCACCACGACCGCCGGGCCAGACCTAAAGCAGGTCTCAGGGACCGTCTACGTAGGCAGCCATGAGGGGACCGCGGACGAGCAGAGAGTTCTGTGGGCCAAGGTTGGGGAGAAAATGTATCCTACAGGTCAGTGCCGCCATCCGTGGAGCCCATGCCATTCTGACAGCATTCAGTATACACGCTCTGGCATAACCCCCGAATTGTGCCCCTCCTCTACACCCCCTCGTTTGTCGTGGAGAAGCTCCAGGGTGGCGCAGACCTCATGACGCCCGGCCTGCAACGAGGTCCTCCGTTCCCGAAGAACGCCACCAAAGGCGCTGTCGTCGCAATCGCCAGCCTCGAGGCACCCTCAGTACCCATGGCCGTCGGAACATGCGCCATTGACGTTAGTGCTCTGGACAAGGTACAAGGCATGAAGGGACACGCGGTACAAACATTCCATTGGGCAGGCGACGAGCTCTGGTCATGGACGGCGTCATCCAAGCCTGGCACGGCTGCACCAGACTATATCGAGGGCTGGGACGACGACAAGCACGAGGATTCCGCGTTGGCCTCCCAAGCAGTCGCAATGAATCTCGAAGACGGCGACGCGGGAGGCACTGCGCTGGACTCGAACCCCAGCGAGCGATCCGCGGCGGAGAAGGCGCAGGGTGTTGAAGGCGAGGATCCACCATCCATCAAGGACTCGTTTGAGCTAGTAGATGAGCAGGAGCTGTCCCAGAAAGGTAGGATCCTGTGCCAGCTATGCAGCATGGCTACTGACCAGGCGAAGAAATCGATGATGCTTTCCGGAACGCTTTCCTCTACGGTGTGCGCCATCACATGGACCACAACAAGGATGACCCCTCGTATGGTCTCGAGTTTCCTCTTTCACAGTCCAAAGTCATGTCTCTCCTCGTTCAACCCTTCCTCCCCACCTACACGCCCGCCCGAACCGCTTCGCTCCAGATAAAGAAGACGAGCTGGAAGAACATCAAAAGGTTTATCAAGTCCATGGACAAACAACAGATCGTAAAGTCCAAAGACCGGGACGCCAACGAGGTGGTCATATGGGACATTGACTGGAAACATGCACAGTTGCAGGCTTTTGTACCCTATCGACTGCCCAAGAAGGACGCACCTACAGCAGCGAACACAAACGTAAGGCCTGCCGCCCCGCTATCTGGCGAGTCTGCAGTTGGCCAGAAGCTCAAACTCGTCTCACTGCTCCGGCCGAAGGAGAAACTTGCGTCTATTCTTAACATTGCAAAAGCCGATCCACGTGGCCTTTATACGCCTGCAGAACTCAAGCAGATTCTCATGTCGTATATAGAGGCCGAGAACCTAGTGTCGCCAAAGAATAGACGGCTCATCAACATCAACCCTCAAATCGCAAACTCGCTCCTTGGAAATTCAGCTGCAGACAACGCTGCGCTCGCATCTGGAACGATACCTCGTGACGCTCTCGCCGAACGCATGGTCGCTGCCACTGCCCCCTTCCACTCCATCCTCCGCAACGATGCGGACACTGACACGAAACCGAAAGCGGGAGCACCGCCTAAGATACAGATCGTGATGGAGACGCGCAGTGGCAACAAGACAGTCACAAAAGTCAGCGGTGTTGAGTCCTACTACATTGCACCGCAGCCACTTGCCGATGAGCTGAGAAAGACGTGCGCAGGAAGCACGAGCGTAGACCGGTTGCAGGGCAGCAGTCCAAAGAATCCTGTCATGGAGGTCATGGTGCAAGGCCCGCAGAAGGATGCGATCCTCAAGGCATTGGAGAAGAGGGGTGTGCATAGGAATTGGGTGGACGTGGTGGATAAGACTAAGGGCAAGAAGAAAGGTTGATTATAGCTACTTGACGGCAACTTAACGAGAGCCTGACGGCACGGTATTGCGAGATCAAGCCGTTATTATATTCTTGGGCAGTCCAAGCATTGAATACAGCCGGTTTACAGATTTGGACAGCAAAGCACGGGAGCCAAGCGTCACGGGCCAGGTCCTAGTATAGAACAGTACCTGCAGAGACCCCTCTAAATAAGCTATGCAGACTGCGGCGTTGTGAATAGAAGTAGCAGCAACGAGTTACCGCCACCAGGTGGCCTTGGTCCATCTCACTTACACCTCTATCTTGTCTACACCTCTATCTTGTCTACACCTCTATCTCGTCTATATCTCCATCTTATCTACCTCTCCATCTCATTACACCTCCAACACATTCACATCTCCACCTTTGAAGCACATCTCCAGGGTATATGGCTCACCTCCACAACAGATCCGCATACTCGCCCAGTGCACCGTCTTTCCCTCCATCAAACACATCGTGTAAGCCGTCCAACTCGGCAAAAGCTTCAGCGAACCTCAACCCTCTTCTCCTTTGTCTTTCAATTGCATCCCAGTTCCACTCTTCCCCGTCATGCTTCTGCGGTAGCACCGCATCGGCGTCATCAACACCCTTCGCTCCACCCTCGTCGCCTCGGTACACCCAGTCCTCCGGCTTCGCAGGTACCATCTCCGCGTCGACAAGGACTTGCTCCGCGGGAATGGTGATGCGACCTTTCTTAACAACATACTTCGCGATAGCAGTCGCATAGATGGCGCCCTTGAGCTTTTCGGGCTCGATCTCGCCAGGCTTGCCCTTCCGCCACGGTTGTAGACTGAAACTCGGCGGTTTCCCAACCCCCGGCTTCACCAACCAAGTCACCATATAAAACCATTTGCGATCCCAGCACAGCAATCTCGTCCACATCTCATACTTGTGATACGGTAGAATCTCTTTCTTGAAATTGCAGGCCAAGCCGCCTAACGCAATCATATGTGTGCCGCCGGTGTTGCCGCTCGACGAAGGCAAGTGTTGCGCCGTTTTGCGGATCGCCTTGCGAATGATGGCGCTGAAGAGATGCGTGCGCGACATGTCCATGTCAGCAAAATAGGTGCTGTTGGACTTGTGCAAGTTGTAGTCCATTTCGAGGATGGGAGAGTGTGTGGATGTTATTACGGGTTGGAAGAGGGAGGTGGGTGGAATGGGGGTCGGTTGGAGGTAGATGTGGTAGAAGTAGGCGCGGAAGAAGCGGATCTGTTCAATGGTTCTATCAGTACGTAGTTTCCCTGGTAAGAGGTGGTAGAGGACATGCGACAGGCTGAAGGTTGGGATCGGAAACCTACATGCCACACAAACGGTAAATTCTTGAAATTCGTCAATACGAAGAGGATCGCGAGAAGCCTCCACACGCCCCCTGACGCACTCACGCCCGACCATTTCGTCACGAAGGCGCGAAAGGCAGGTCTGCTTGCTAAGGCAGCGAGAGACGCGCCGGAAGCTACGAGGTTGACAACTCTACCCATGATGACCACACGCGAGGCGAAGGGACAGTACAGACGCAATAAAAGGACTGGAGCGCTCAAGGAGTGGAAGTGTACATCTGCACAGCGTGCCGAGTCGGCATACTTGTATGGGAAAGAGGTCGGTGTCAGAATCTCGCAGTCAGCCTAGACCCTTATCGTGATGCCGAGGCACGGACGCCGGAGGCCGCGCGCGCCCGACTTTTCTACCATGTGTACGGACACAACGTGGAAGGAAGGGCATTGGCAAGCCACAGAATTACTGCATCAGGTACATGTTGCAGTCGTGGAAGCCTGGTCTCTCTGTAGTTTCGCACGAGTTATGCGTGGCAGACGTTGGCGACTTGCACGTGTATACACGTGCCTCGGGTGATAAGTAATCGAGCAGTCCAGGGCCGTGGAGGATAATCTTACGAAGTGCAAATGTTGGAGCGAATGTGTCCTGTTTTGACGTGGATTCAGATGTTTGCTATGGTCGGCTTGGATAAGACCTTTCCTCGATATCAATACACCTTGCAAAAAACTTTTTGTTCTCCTCCAGGCTAAGAGCGATTGTCGTCTCAAACATGCTTCTGCAGTAAAGCTGCCGCTCCGTCCGTCATAATCATTAGACAGCCCGTCATGATGCCTGCTGATGACATTTAGTGGTTGAAAGCGAACTAGTTGACGCGACGATTGTCCCTTTGATGTTAAAAAACGGCCATGCTAATGGAGGCGGCGATGGAGGATTCGGGCAATGGTATTGCCATCCGATGTGGCGGTCGCGTCGCTGGCAGGACGGTTGCAATCTGGAATGAGCCCGATATGAAGGATGAAACTAAAGTCTATGTTAAAGGGTCCTCAAAAAGCTCTCATCTCGATGTATAAGAGATAGGGGCGTAAACCCTGGCAGCATCGTAGGCATGAATGAAAGAGAACGAAGCACTGTACCACCAAAACCATCTCGTGAGATCAATGTAGCGTTTCATCAGTCGCATAACAATCTCCATTCTTCGCCAATTATTGAGGAACTATGATGCTTGCATCTGTACATGAATCGACCCCACGTCTTCAGACGCTCTGTTTTGCTAGATCTCTTTCAACTTCCTGTCGCTCGCCAGCACTGCAGCATTGAGTAGCATTGCTGGGATCACGATCGCTGTTGAAACTCACACCTCGAAGCAGTCCCGATAAAACAGGCGCTCGTCTATGCATTGTCCCATACCACGCAGATCTAAGCCTGCAATCATATTTAACGGAGGGACCGAAAACTACCCAGCCGCCCGATCTTCGTTCGGGACCCCACATTCAATCAGATGGTCTCCCACGGAACCTATACCGCGTGTCGACCAATGCGAACGCTAAATGAGACCACGTACACACTACAGCAGTATGGCTCTCCGCTGTATTCAGATGCTTACATTGCCGAAGGGCAGTGGCCGTACCGACCAACTCCATCATCTTTGTCGATATTTCAGAAAGTGACCTTGGAATAATTGAGCCGAACTTTGGAGACCGCTTTAGCGTGTACCCTTTCTACAAAGTTATATAGCAATAACTTTGCCAACGCTGGTAGTGTTGAGAACATTATGCATGGTAAATCTCCTGTTTGCTACGATTGATATATCTCTAGCGTATCCATGGGAGGGTTCGAAGGAGCGCTACTTAGTAGCAATGTATCTGACTTTGACTACCCTCCAAGCTATATATCTATTATTACCCTGAACCAATATTCTCGCGGCAGTCAAAGCCTATCTCTCGGTGCTTTTCACTTGTCGGATTCTCCAGTCGACTCGTCTTGATGGGGAGCTTTTGGAGCTCGACGGCGTACGGTGCGGATCAGCACTGTGCCACACAATCTGCACAGCTATGCACTCGGCGATCGCCCCAACCTCACTTTCCCCGATGGTTCGCCGGTACTCTGAAGGAGGCGAGACTGCAGATGCGCCTTTCGAGATCCTACTCCAGCCAGCAGATCTCACAGCTCCCTATAACTAGATAAGCCATTCGCTACCTGCACCGGCTAGTGGAGACAAACTATCATGCGCTCGTAAATACATACAAAGATTCTGCGTATCAAAATTGATAATGACGCAGTGCGATGGTATGGGGCCGAAGATTTCCGTCCGTGCTACATTTCTTCTTTGTACCAACCAATAGAATATAAGAGCTGCAGGCCAAGGACCCATGTTAGCGAATATCCTGCGGCATCTCCACTTCCGACGTGACACCCGCGGGGCGCCGCTCTTCTCCACCGGCACGAGATCTGCTTTGGAAACAAGGCCAGGCCTTGTGCTACGGAGCCATACTATCGGACTCGTTGCTGGACACCGTCTTTCTGCGATCTAGGGAGCCGATAGGCACAAATTTGGGTCAAGTACGCTGCAGCTGAACAGCGCACAGGCACCTAAGTATCTCCCTGCTCGTCGATAAGGCAGAAAACTCGTCATGCATGCATCCAGGAGACACAATGTCGAGCCAGAAAGTGTAAATAGGTATAAAGGTGGGGTTCACATGCTGGAGGCCCATTGTTGGCTACATCACTTGCAACGGTTCACTTCGTCCGCTTATTATCTTTTGTTAGATTCGCTTCAAACATGAGCTCACTCGCAGATATCGATCTGGTCCCCGGAACTGAGATCATACCAGATGATGGGACACCGATGAAAGCGTCGATACCCCGCCCCTCACATTCTCCCCACGACCCTCTCAACTGGTCTTCGCCATGGAAACGTACGTGGTCCCAGAAGAATTTACCAATGAGATGCCTGACTTCTTGTAGTTACCGTAATGGCCAGCCAGTGGCTCTTCACTTGGATATCCGTTACTGGCGCGCTTTCTATTCCCCCGATGTTCCCTCTTCTTGCAGAGGAGTTCCACCTCAACAACAACCAACTCTCGCTCCTGACAGGCATTACTGTCATCACGCTCGGCTTCGCAAATTTCATCATCGTTCCGCTGAGCAACATCTTCGGACGGCGCATGATTTGTCTTTTGTTTTCGGTTTTAATCACGCTCACGAACGTGTGGGAAGCGTTGGCGACGTCGCATCGCAGCTTGCTGGCCGCCAGAGCAGTTAATGGGCTTGTGTGTGCTACCAGCGAGTCGATACCTATCCAGATGATTGCCGATGTCTTCTTCTTGCAAGAGAGGGGTTTATGGACAGGTTTCTACTTGTAAGTGACTATATACACCACGAGGGAGACAAGCTGATGTCAATGAGCACTGGATATTTCCTCGGCGCCTTTCTTGGTCCAGTCATGAGCGGCTCAATTGCTGCTCATTATGGCTGGAAGTCGTTCTTTTGGCTGGAGACGGGGCTTTCCGCCTTTGCCATTTTAATGCTGGCCCTCACCTTTCCCGAAACGAAATACCATCGCAAGAACAGCGTGGGCACCACTTCGTCTCCCAGTCTAGGCCAAGTTATCACGAGTAGTCAGAAAGAGAGCGATGTCGAGAAGCATGTTATAGGTGTCACTGAGTGCGAATCCAGTAGCGCCTACATCCCGCCACCGGTCGGACAAGGACAACCCTCTCGTCAACAATTCATGCCCTTTCAAGCACCCGATTCTCGCTGGAAGATGTTCATCATCCGTGATACCTGGACACCGATCAAAGCTTTCTTCAACCCCATCATTTTCTGGGCCGGCCTCATGCTCGCAGGACCCGCAGATCTTGTTCTTTTCTTCTGCATGACTGAGTCCGTTGTACTCGCTGCACCGCCGTACCTCTTCAATCCACAGCAAGTCGGCTATACCAACTTCGCCTTCGTTATCGGCGCTTTGATCGGACTCGCCACCGCGGGCCCATATTCTGATTGGGTGGCTGCGCGAGCTACCAGAAAGAATGGGGGCGTGCGGGAGGCTGAGATGCGACTGGTCGCACTGTGGCCATATATGGTCGTGACTGTACTCTCACTCATCCTCGGCGGCCTCGCCTATCAACACCAGTGGGCGTGGGGACATATCGTTGTTTGGGGCTACGCTTTCGGCGGTCTTTCTGTCACCACCGTACCTACAATCTGCATCGCATACGCCATCGACTGCTACAAGCCTATCTCGGGAGAGATCATGGTGGTCGCCACAGTTTGCAAAAATTTCATTGGCTTCTCGTACAGTTACTGGATCTTTGATTTGGCTCACACGAGCAAGGATGGCTGGCTGACTCCGGCCATGGTAATCTTTTCGTTCACCGTGGGCCCTGCGCTGTTTGCTTTTCCGTTGTACTATGGGTTGGGCAAGAGGATTCGTAAATGGACGAGGAACTCGGATGTGCATCGCATGGAAGAAGATATATGAGTTGGTTCGTCGATGTAAATCGAGATCAAGAAGAACAACGAATCAAAGTCGCGGGGGTGGGCATGTGGTTGGAGCTAAATCAGTTGCGAGTTACTTGAGTTGATGCTGAGACGCAATTCCATATGTTAAGTAATTATGACCGGCACCCGCAGGTGTGGTGTTGGCAATCTCCGAAGAACGGAGTGTATCATGTTGTACAAAGTGAAACGGCATGCACGCTGAGATGATCCTTTCAGAAACAGCTTCCATCTCTCCAATTGTCCATCTAGACGAAAGCGAACGCTCCCAAAAGAGCAGCGAGGACACCTCCCTTTACCGTGGCCGTCAAAACAGTGGCAGCATTGGTTGACTCGGCCAGAGTTGATGTTGGGGTAGCACTGCCGGTGGTAGTGACATTGGAACCTCCAGTCGTCGTAGCGGCAGCAGGGGCCGTGGTGGGTTCCGGCACACCTGATGGGCAATGCCAGTGGTCGCCATGAGGCTCGCAAGTAGAACCCGAACCGGTGGTCTCGTGGTCGTGGTCATGCTCCTCCTCATCGTGCGAATGGGTAGCAGAAGCACTTGGAGAGGCGGTTGTGGCGGCCTCAGCTGGCGGGGGAGTTGTCGGCTCCGGGACACCATCGGGACAGTGCCTAGAATGGTTAGTATTGTAGGCGAAGATCTTACGGCTGTCGACTTACCAATGATCACCATGCGGCTCACAAGTACCGCCAGTCGCGGAGGCAGTGTCCTGGGAGGTGGTGGTAACAGCCTCGGCAGTCGGAGGAGTGGTCGGCTCGGGGACGCCAGATGGACAATGCCTATGATGATCAGGTGCTGCCTTGAAGTGTTCCGAAACATTAGCAACTCACCAATGGTCACCGTGAGGCTCGCAGCTTGACCCACTCGGCTCAACGGTATCTTGGGCAACAACGGCCGTAGCAGCCGCGAGAAGGAGGATGGCGAGCTTCATTGTGAGATTTGAGAAGTCGTGTTTTGGACGTCTTCGATTAATTCAACCGAGGGACTTGAAGCTTTCGGGTAGCCTGTAGAAATGAGAGGACGGAATAGCCTGCAGAAACGAACCTCTTGTGCTTGGTTGCAGGGCTTTATAGCCTAAGGTGTCCGGTTTGCAATAGGAAAGTACAAGAAAGCCAAGGCGACGATGGGCTCGGCACTAGACATGTAGGTGCTCAAAACCCGTAAAACTTGAAAAGTCGCTCAAGGAATCGCAAAATCTTCTCAGGGCGGAGGAAACTGACGGTTGCCTAGTGTCTTGGACAGCGCCATTGTGGACTGTTATTGGAGAGTTGACAACACGGCGTGCGGAGAGGGAAATGAAGTACTAGAAGGCCATAACATTTCTTCGCCACAAACACATCGCATTTTCCCTTTCACTTTCCATACAAATTAGACAGCTCCTCTCTACGGATTTTTTAATTCCACCGTTTGTCTCGATGAGTTCGATATACTTTGATGGGCAGCAAAGGGCTCTGCTCAGAGCATCATCCTGGCGTCCGAATGAGCCTTGGCAAGGCTATCAGTTAGTCAAAAGAAGCCTGACATCTCGATTGAAGTATTTGACGATCCATATCCTATGATAATAGTAAGATGGAGGGGGGCGAAGGTTTGTTGTAAGGTCTGGCAATGTTGAGTTGTTGGTGACCTGGCATTTGGCTCTGACCAACTAACGACCAAAGATGATTGTTAAATCACCAAACATATAGGTTCGAGGTTTCTAAGCCAACTAATCAGAAGTGTGTCTTCATGGTCCATGTTTTCACACCGAGTGCAAATTTCAATTGCGCGCACTTTCCGAGGATCGTAACTGACTTGGAAGCCATCTCATGAACACCAATACCAAACCCTCATCCATGCAGATGTCACGAACGTGTGCTGAAGTCTGGCGTATTGAACTATGATATGATGGAACAAAGCTTATGTAAATGGCATGGTACATTTTCCGATAGGAATGATGAGCAGCACCGTAAAGCCCACGTTAAGGGAAGTCTGTAAAATTCATCATTGAAGATGTTAGAGCAACACACATATCCTATAGCTTAGGCACATTATCGTACCTAATGGCAGTTGTAAACGCAGGATCGTAATGTATCGCCCAATATGCATCCCAGATCTTCGTCGTTATCGAGCCAATCTTGCCTCCATTGACCGGCTCTCCGTCTAAAGTCGTAATCGGCATGACGCCCCCGGCGGTCGTACACATGAACATCTCATCGCATGTATAGGCCAAGCTTACAGGTACAACCTCAAGGCGTACCTCGATGCCATTTGCCTTCGCCACATCCATGACGCTCCTGCGCGTGACGCCATGAAGTACACCGCGATCGGGAGTGTACAGGACACCGTCTTTGATGAAGACTATGTTGAAACCAGAACCCTCAGTCAAATTGGAGTCGCCGTCGGTCAGGATAGGGTAAGAGGCACCACGGTCCTGTGCCTCGTGCACCCCGCGTATGAAGTCGCCCCATTGTAGGTTCTTGACAGTGGGGTCGATAGCGCCGGGAGGTACACGACGGACTGTTCGTGCTATGACGGCGCTGCCGCCTGTGAGTTGCATCTCAGGCTCCATGCACCAGATGTAGGGCATGACGAACATGTAGAGATTGTTGACAATATCCTCGGATTTAGACCCTCGGACGCCCTTCATCCCACGCGTGACGATGAGTTCGACGAAGGCATCGCGGATTCCGCTCTGAGCTAGCATGTCGATTAGGATGCGTTTGACTTCTTCTTTGGGAAGAGGTAGCTTGAGGCGTATCTTGCCGCAGCTGAGCTTCAGTCGGTCGAGGTGATCGTCTAGCCGGAAGAAGCGACCGTCCCAGACGGCAGGTACGTCGTAGGTAAGATCGCTGTGGAGGAAGCCTTGATCGAGGAGTGGGATGCGAGCTTCATGTAAAGGGACGAGATCGCCAGCTATCCAGGCAACTCCGTTAGCAAACGGGTGGCTGCTCTTCGCTAGGACCGCTTTCCGCGTGTTGTACCCGGCGAAAACCTTTTGCATGGTAGCCATCTTGAGGGTGACACTGATAGTTGAGGGTTTGTACGAATATATCGAAATTCCTCTGAATAGAAAGAGCTGATTAGAAGAAGACTACCGAACTGATAGAATTATCGAAAGAATGTGTCTTCGGGATTGGCAGTGCAGTAGGAACGTCAACCCGCTTATGTATGATTGCTACTGCGTGCCGGCTTTAGTCTCCCACAAATTTGCTCAAGCAGCGAAACACATCGCCTGCTCGAGGGTATTTTCTTAAGCTGACAATACGCATTGGCAACACCAATGCAGCCAGAAGGGTGTGCGTTATCGTTGGTGGTGGCGTTATCGTGCGGGGCAGCTCTCGCCTTCCTAAATAGGTAATTTCCGAATTGGACGTCCGGCGTCGGACGTAGGGGCCGCCAAGTCTCGAGCGTCAAAGTTTGCACTCTC
>Ga0247803_1001778_pt1 | contig 11130 bp, 7 predicted proteins | sample UWRJL014104B1_FD_180928 | JGI IMG/M metagenome (GOLD analysis project Ga0247803, IMG submission 180928) | Plant litter microbial communities from Arlington Agricultural Research Station in Wisconsin, United States - UWRJ-L014-104B-1 | ecosystem: Environmental > Terrestrial > Plant litter >...
ATCACATAGCGAGGGACAGTTCTCCTCAGCCCTGCTGCCTAAAAACCGTTGCGGCCGGAGATTGACGGCTCACGATCGGCCCCGCCACATCCTAGCACTTTCCACCGTTATAGGCAACTACAGCAGATACCGCGGCTTCACGCATGTACCTCGTCATATGACCCCGTCGGCCACGAGACCAAAGGGGCAAGGGGCGAAGAAGCAAACAAAAGGCAACCCATGCGGCGACATTCGAGGTGTCAGAATTTCGGTATCGCCTCCACTGTCATCACGCTACGCGTCGCTGACGGGGTGATACGACGAGCAGGTCGTGAGACTTTTTGCCTTGAGCGGGTGAACGCGACCGATGTACGCAGCTGATGCGAAGGGTGTGATGTGTAGCGTGATGTCGCAAAAATGGAAGGGAGGATACTAGAGAAATTAGAGAAGTCTCAGCAGAGCTGAGTTGGCGGTGGCTTCACCGTCTTTTGCGGCTGGATGGAGAATGATGTCTTGCATAAGCGTTGCGTTGTGGGAACTTTGTGGAAAATGGCTCTCATTTGGATAGCCTGTGACATGTCTAATGAGGAAGGACAAAATATCCGACGAGTTCGTCGGTTGTCCTCCATATTTGTGCATCACATGGAGCGTCTTACTCACGAAGCAGATTCCCCACTTCGCCTTAGCGCGGACTTTTATTTCTTCATCCTTCTTACGGGCTGTACCCAGCACTTTCGACGAGTTGTCGCAGCAAAAGAACTCTGTGGAAAACCTGTGCGCGATTTTACTGATAATAGGACTAGTCCAAGAGCAGGTCCGCTCAGCGTACGTAGCATTCGGGAGCGCCAACGCATATCCGACATAACGCCAGATGATCGAGGGCTCGGGAACGATGAGTTCGATGGAAGGAGCCGGCAAACATCTCTGAGTATTGCACCTGTGAATACCATTGTCTTTACAAGGAGTGTGTCGTGGTATGAGGAGCAGCCCGAGCGATTACAACATCAACCTCAGTTGATGTCGACGAGGTCACGAGTACTGAAGATAATACGAAGATGTTGTCGATATGATGAGGTCGATGGTAGGAAGGGTATAGCTACTGTGACGCCTTTGGTGTAGTTTGAAGTCAGGTGGTCGTTAGTCAGACGTCCCTTCGATCAGGCAGCAACCACAGAACGCAGCTACAAATATGTGCACGCTCAGCAACGTCTACGTGATATAAGAGGCCGACTTCTACCTCCCCCTTTGTTCTCAACCAGGATTTTACGTTTGCATGCTCAGGTTATGAAGGCCTCCGTTTGGTGTGAATACCCTTTGACGGTTCTTTTCGATAGTCGGCTTATCGCCGGTCCCCCCGTGCTGGTCTTGGGCCCATATTCGTCCGTACGGTTCCGATTTCCGACGAGTCTACGAAGCACTATGGAGCTTTATAGCCATTGTGGGCTTGGTAGACGATGGTAGTTGGCCAAGCGCAAGGTTTCGGCTGCATTGTTGGAATTGTCGTGGAAGAGCATTGGAACTCAGAATGAAGGTTGAAGAAAGGCGGGTGGCTACTTTAGGCTTAGTGCCTTCGGTGCCGGATCCTGGCAAATCGCCGACGCGACTTTGAGAATTGATGATAACGTCATGATGCTAGCGGCCAATACCACACGGACGACGTGTGTCATATTCCGCGGCGGACTAGGGCTGCGGACGAAACTGTTATCGCTTTCCCTCGATACTTCGCCGCTTTCTTGCTACCATACGCAACTGCATCCGCGCTTCAAACCGCGCCTTCGGCTCTGAGTGACTGTTGGACATTTTGAAGACGTGGCTTGGTAAGCTGACCGCGAGCGCGAGCGCGAGCGCGATGTCCATTGGCACCGTGCAGATCTGTTTTCGTGATTATGCGCACAGTATTTCGTGGATGGGATGTCTGACCGTGGTGAACAGAAAGCGATGACCCCGCAAGTTTGACGAGAAGCCTCCCACAACCCGTCGCACACGGCGGCTCCCCGCGATCTCCTCAATCCCGAACTCGACCTTGACCAGCTACGACAGCGGTCTACGTTGCCTCCCTACGCTGTCATGGCTGACTCCAACGATGCCGTTCTTGCGCAAGAGGTAGACTTTGAGCAGGGGATCAGGGACCGTCATAGGAGCGGTCACAATGGCTCGACGTCCAGATTGCAGCGGGTTTCGCCAACCCCAGAGGTGGATGAGCAGGCTCCACTGCTCAGTGGTACTGGAAACGTCTACAATGGGCGAGATAGCGCGGATGGTCGTGGAGAGAATCGTGAGCCGGAATGGTTCGGCCATGCAGAGCTTCGCGGGCTCCCCTGGTGGAAGAAGCCTTCGGTACACACCTTCGCGTTGCGATTCAAGACGGCAAGTCTGACTCTTGGCAGATATACTGGCTCCTCCCGCCCTTTCTGCTCTTTACACTGGCTTTCGGTGCCATTGTCGTCCCCAAGATCAACTTGATCATGGATCTGGTGTGTGAAGAGTACTACGCCTCCCAGGACCCAGATCCCATAAGCGGCCCGATGGACCCAGGCCAGCAGCCCGATCGCTGTCGAACAGACGCTATTTCTGCCCGCGCATCTCTCTTCCTTCTTTATGGCAATCTTTGCTCCGGTATCCTCTCGGCATTCACAAGCCCCAAGCTTGGGGCGCTCTCAGATCGCCATGGTCGAAGAAAGCTTCTCGTGCTTACCACACTTGGTGCACTGGCTGGTGAAGTCTTGACCATCCTTGCTGCAAAGTATCCAGGAACTGTTCATGTAAACTGGATACTAGTCGGGTATGCCCTCGATGGGCTTTGTGGCTCTTTCATCGTCGGCATGGCCATCTCGCACTCGTATGCTACCGATTGCACACCGCCGCAGAAACGCAATGTAGCTTTTGGATACTTTCATGCATGTCTCTTTACCGGAATCGCGGTCGGACCTATAATAGCCGGCTACGTGATCAACGCGCGCACAAAGTACGTTGGTAAGACCGAAGCCGTACTACTTGTCTTCTACATGGCGCTAGCCTGCCATGTCATCTTCGTGGTCTTCCTCGCCTTCATCATTCCCGAGTCGCTGTCAAAGTCACGCCAGGAATCAGCTCACGAGAAGTACCGCGAAGAGAGAGAAAGACTAGGCCCAGCCTCGGACTGGATCAACCAGCTCCGTGGCATCAACATTTTTGCGCCGTTGAAGATCTTATGGCCTACCGGTCCTGGTACGAGCAGTGCCCTCCGCTGGAACTTGTTCCTGCTCGCCGCTGTAGATACCATCATGTTCGGTGTCGCTATGGGCGCAATGGGCGTCATTGTCGTCTACGTGCGAAGCGAGTTTAATTGGGAAGAGCTGGAATCTGGCCGCTACGTCAGTATCGTGAACAGCTGTCGCGTTATCGCGCTGCTCGTCCTCCTACCGCTCATTTCTCGTCTCGTCCGCGGCAAAAATGGTACGAAGAATCAACGGAACTCTGGCTCCGATCTTTTCGATCTCTCTATCATACGCGTTGCAGTATTCTTTGAGATGCTCGGCTTCTTGGGCTACGCGCTAGCCAGGGATGGATCCGTGTTCATCCTATCCGGAGCTATCGCTGCCATCGGCGGTATCGGATCACCAACACTCGGCTCGGCTCTAACGAAACATGTACCTCCGGACCGAGTCGGACAGTTGCTGGGGGCTACAGGACTTCTGCACGCTTTTGCGAGAGTGTTGGGACCTACGATCTTCAATGGCATATATAGTGCTACGGTTGGGAAGTACAGTCAAGCGGTATTTGTGTGTTTATCGGTTACTTTTGGAATTGCATTCGTATGCAGTTGGTTTATAAGACCGCACGGTAAGTTCTACATCCCTTCGCAATCTACATATACCCGAACAGTTTCTAATGGTGATTAGTATATCTTGATGATTTAGAACCGCATGGCGCTTCGAGAAGCAGAGATGCTGAGGACGAGGAGAATATATCCTAAGTAAGATCAGATCTTACTATCGCACTCTTATTTATATGTACCAACACCTGGAGGTCGAATTTCGGTTATGTCTGCATGGCGTTCTGGTCGCTACAAACGGGCGACACATATACAGCGAAAACGCAGCGTTTTGAGCACGCGATGTACACTTTTAGAGGTTCACGACTTGTAGAAATTCTCGCGCCTTTTAGATACCAAAGACTGTCAATTCTCCTGCTGAAAGATTGGGAGTCGCGAGCTGCAGTAGTCTACATGATATATTCTCACCACGTGTCCGCATCCCTTATTCCTGCTTGGCCAGCTTCCACACTCCATTCTCCCTCACAGTCTTCACCGGCGCAATTGCAACAGCAGCAGGAGGCAGCTGTCCGTAATCCGGCGGCAAAACATTCACCGTACTCACCGTCACCTTCGGAATATCATACGGAATGGGCGGGATGTTGTGCCACAAACAATATGTCTGGTTGGGACCGGGCGAACTGCAACTCGAGCGCGGATTCACGCCCAAGTCGAATTCTCCCGTACCCTCAAAGTACAACGGCGCGGCTGCATTCTTGTCTCTGCACTCCCACACTTTATCTTGCGTGATGATTTTAGTGTTGGCGTTGAAGGCGTAGGTGCACTTCCAATGCCGCTCCTTAGGATTGCCATCGAAGTAAGAGGCGCATGTGTACATGGTGTCTGCGCCTGACCCGGAGATAGCGACATTCTGGTAGATGCCGAATCTTGCGAAGCCGGGGCCGTTGAGATCGACGTTGAAGCGCGAGAGTGTACCGTCGGCTCTGGTTTGGAAATAATAGGGGGTGTAGTAAAACGTAGGGTTTACGACGCTGTCGAAGGTGCAGCCGGCGTGCGTGGGATACGCTACGATGAGGGAGAAAGGGGGTAGGGTTTCTTTTGCGATTTGGGCGCCGGAGAGGGTTTGCGAGGGTGTGGGGTCGGTACATATGGTTATGATGTCGTCTGCGCCGCCGGTGATGCCGGGATGTGATTCGCAAGCTAGTGCGAGCGATGTACTGCCTGTTGCTACGATGACGGTGGGACTGTTGTTGGTTTTTGGGTTCTCGAGGCAGTACCATAGCTCTTCGATTTTGAGTTGGTTGTTTGGCCCCGAACCAGACCATGTGATGTCTAGCGTGATCTCGTTGAAGTTTCCACCGGTGCAGCGCAGTGGGGTGGGGATGTTCCAGTTGTTGTATGTAGGTGTGAAGGCGCACTGAACTTCATGCGATATGGCGTTGTTGGTCACGTTGAGAGTAAGGTACTGGCCTTTGGATTCAAAGGTTCCTGCGTTGTTGTCCATGCAGATTTTGTCGGGGTCGTACCATTGTTTGCATTGGCCGCGGGTGTAGTTTTTGTACTCGACTTTGGCATGTCGTTAGTCACGATGTTTTAGAGAATGGGGTAAAATCTCAAGATTGCGATACGAAGTAGTCGTCTGCCCAGCTCATCCGGAAGAGTCTCAGCACGTAGTGCCAACCCCCCGGTGTCTTGCTCTTACGACGCGTTTTGTACCCTAGTCTTGGGGATACATACCTCCTGAAACGGTCCACTGTTTTTCGCCAACATCAGCACAGGCGGGTGCATCGAAGCCTGTTGGCGGTTTTGGCTGAGCTGGTGTGAGTGGGACGGGTAGAGTCAGGGTGCCTTGAACGAGGTAGGTGATCGGTGATGAGCAGTCGGTGCCTGAGCACGAGGTAATCTCTGTTCTGCCACTCGCCGTGAAGATAACCCTAACTCTACTGTCAGTCGCGCGGTTACTGCGCCCACAGTAAGGCAATCTTACTGGTCCCCTTCATCCCCGCAGGTCCAAAACTGGCTAATACCAACCACAAGCTGACCATCGGAACCCGCCGTAAGAGTCGCCCTTATATCAGCGCCACCCGCCGAGGACTGACATTGGCTTTTCCCTGGGGAGCACGTAATGGTCGCACTCAAACTATCCGGGTCTGTGGCGCGGTTATTGACCACAAAGGTGGTGGTCCCACCCGCGACTTTGTATCGAGAGAGGATCCAAGACGGGATGGTGAGAGATTTGTCAGTGCAGCGGCCTGCGGGCCATGTAGGGGTTGAGGGAATGGTAATGGCATAGGTGCTGGCTGCTAGGAAAAGCACTGCAGTGAGGCGGAAGGGACCCATAGCGATGAAGGCGTGAGACAAAACCTAGACAGGGAAGCGCTCTGGACGACTTGAAGCTCGTATTTGTATCTGACGACGTTCTTTAGGTCGACCTTGTTTAGTCCGTGAGAAAATAGGTTCCACGGTCTGGAATTCCAAATCTATATCGCTCTTGCTCGATTATTGTCGCGAAAGACAAGTCGTCCCGTGCATCCACCTCTATTCGGGAAATGGGTCCCTATGGTAGGTACATACGAAGTCAGAAATTCCAATTCCTTGCCTAGACGTACCTCAAACTAGTAAGCGGATTAATCAAAGGTAGTGCGGAGGATGTAGGTCTTACACTAAGGCCAATCAGAAGAGCACTCGCTAACTTGATTAGGCTCCGGTTATATATGCCCTGGTGTACCCTTCTTCCAAATACCAATTTAATCGTACCCGCAATCAAAGATTGCTGCAAACTTGTTGATGAGAGCTAGCTTTCCCGACCGACTTGTTAAGGTGGCTGAGGGTGCTGTCATTTGACCATCACACATGTCTTACGATCCGTTGCTGATGTATTGGGCGGTGCTGGACACTACGCTCAAAGTACCTGTATATCCCTAGACTCTAACGTCCTCGGACGGACATCAGCCCGAATTTCTGGGCTCTTCCAGTTACGCCTCGTACTATGTTGAAAGCGCCGATGTCCGCGCTGGCTTCTAAAGTAGTTGGATGCGCGGACTGTCGAACGGCTGCTACAGTTAGTTTCTAGTGGAGAACATGCTTGCTTATAGACCTTATAAGTGAAGCGGAGCTGTACAGTCGTGGTAGGTAGGTGGTGGCTTCCCCATTCCGTCGAGAAGGCCGCCCCCACGCACTACGCTATTCTTGTTCAGTCCGATATCCACATATTAGCGGCAATGCTCCAGGTGTTATGCAACATACCGATCTATTCTCTTCCACATCTGTCCATTGTAGATGTGGAGTATATACTACTCAAGCTAGGAACTGGACGCTATCCCAGGACGAACCGTCACTGACGTCACATGCAACGAAGTCTTGGTAACGTTTTCTGCCACGAGCACGTCGATGATATCTCCTCAACCAGTAAGGGTTTCAGGGAGGTGGTCCTGGAAGCGCAAAGCGGATAAGACGATTGCATCAACCTTTTCGACCTGGTGTAAGAGAATAGTAATGCAATCTTTGGTTTGCAATCCGCTAACGCTGGCGATCCATGGACGAAGTCAGCTGTTATCCACGCTTGAGTAAAGCGGGCAAACATCGAGGGGGAAAAACATAATGGTTCACAATGACAGATGCAATAGGAAGCTGAACCAAGATCGCATTGAGCACCCAAGATACATTCATTGCTAACTCATGACAAGGAAACCATCCGACTGCTTCCATGCCAATTTCCCCCGGGTGCTAAAACTTGTACGATCAGATTCCTGTTTCCGCAATTCGGTCGCTATAGCCGTGGTGCGAGAGAACCGTGTGAGTAGCAGTCCGCTGCACTTAGCAGCAGTAGCCAGCTTGCTGCATTGTGTCAGAATCCTCCTACTTGCAGACATTTCTGACTGAGGCGTTCACTTACGTAGCAAGGACTATCAGTGCCATAGCAGCCCGACGGCTTGCAGCAGTATCGCTTGTTGAGAGAGTCGAAGGTGGCTCCCATATCAAGGGCAGCAGCTTCAGGAGAGGGAGCTGCGGCGACAGTTGCGGCGAGCATCGCAACGGCGGAGAAGATGATGGAAGTGACCTTCATTTTGATAGTGGGAGAGTGATGCGTGTTGTGTAGATGTAGGTGTTTTTGAGTTGATGATGGGAGAGGACTGCAGGGCACAAGAACCCTTTATATAGGCTTCCATGCGTGTATGTGGTACATCTCTCCTCCATCTCAAGCTTGAATGCTCTCAGTCCCTCAGTACTGCGTTGGTGGAAGTCGGTTCCTCTACCGTACGAAACGGATAATCTGTTACCGTACGGAAAGGAAAGACGGCCTAAGATCCGGTGGTTGTACCTTCAGTGTTCCTCCATCACCTGCCACGTCCGTGCTAGCCGATCTTTTCTAGCATACTGCCAATGGTGCCAACAACGTCATCCTCGTGTTATTCGCTGTAGCAGAGATCTTTTGAGGGGTCGCCTGAGATGGACGAGGTACGTGCAAACAAACATCTACCTCGTTAGGCGCCACCAACAATGTCCTTCTGGCTAAATAGATCCCTTTCAAATTCTCCTACGCACAAAGGTGCTAGACTAGGTTTCTTTTGTGTGGAAGTTCGCGTTCCAAGCGTCGAGGTCGTCTCGGCTATGACTCCATCGCTGCTTGCTGTCCGTGTTTCCACAACATATACTTACGGTACGGTACGTACGGACTCTCATTTATCTAGACTTCGTTAAGAAGATACTGTGAGCCCTTCTACAAGTACCTACGTAATTAGGTCGCAGCCGCTGAATCCTTGCGGATGTTCGCGCCGCCTTTGCGGGTATCGTAGATGATTTAAGCGGGGTCGTCAGCCTACTTCACCATATAGGCTTACTACAATACGTATCTAGAAGTAGCGCTGCGCTAATTCTTACGGAAAGCTTGATTCGTGACTAGAGTTTAATTGACTTAAGGGTCAAGTCAAACTCAGGTCGGGTAGAGTTGCGAATGGCCAAAACATGCTTGGCGGGGACTTGGTGTGGGTCGTGGCTGAAGACGGACTTTTTTGGCCGATAATTATGTTTGTGTTTCACGAGAAGCTGGAGCTCAACTCAATGGCTATTCCTCTATTTGGATGAGAGTGTCCTTCATTGTTGAGATCCATGTAGTTGTCTCCTTACTCTTCTTGGTGATCCAAGCAACCTCGGTTGCAGAATGGACCAACCACCTTGCCACACCAAGCCGTAGGATTCCTTCCAATATAACGCACTGCGCAAGTGTAGATCTTCGCTACAACAAAGATTTGTGCCCGCGATGTTTTTCCAGCTCCCTCTCGAACTCCAACGACAATGCGTCCAATCCCTCGACGTTGCAACGCTGAAAAGCTTTCGCGTCGTCAACAAGAGCGCCCTGGCGTTAGCAACTGAAAGCCTCTTCAGCACTGTCAATCTCCTGCCCACAGACGGCAGCGCCGAAAAATACTCACACATTCTCAATGATGCGAGGCTGAATTTGCTCGTTCGAAGAGCCATTTTCAATACGTCCGAAGACCCGCTGGATGATGACCGAGGACACGAGGAGAAAGCCAAGTTCCTAAGATCTTTCAAAGACGTGATGCTCAGCGTTTCTAAATTTCCCCGCCTGAAAGAAGTAGAGTTGAAATTCTCGAGAGCTTGTTCGATGCCTAGTTCTTGGGACAGGTATGGGGCAGAAGTGGCAGAGTCGAGACATTTCCGGATAAGCGTTCTGAATTCGTTCTTCGCGGGATTGAGGGAGGAAAGGGAGCCGGGCGTACATGTGGAGAGCTTGTCAATTAAAAATCTTCAGGATGGAACCGATAAGGGGGTCTATGACTCGAAGGCCTTTCAGGCAGTGGTAGGAAACGTGAAGAGATTGCACCTCCAGATCGCCACGGAGGACGACGAAAGTGCTCCAGAGAACAACATCGATTTCGAGAGCTGCCAGAATTTCTTCAGGGTCAGTCTTCCGGGGCAATGGCTGAAGCCATTGCAGTCACAGCTCACACACCTGACGCTTTATGCCGGCCAAATGCACTGGGGATTCTGGCCTTTTTGCGATCTGCGCGGCATACATTTCCCTGCACTGAAGAGTCTAGCGTTGGGAAACTGGACGATTGTGCACGAGTGGCAGATCGATTGGCTGCTCTCCCACGGCTCAACACTAGAAGAACTGATACTAGACGAATGCCCCATCGTCACGGCCTTGAGGATGAGCGACAAGCAAATTAAGCTGTACTGGCCCGATTTGCCCAATCTGTGGACTAATCGATTTGGCGACGGCCACTACTTCAAAGAAGTATCCATCCGCTGGCACCACGTGCTTCCTCGGTTCCAGACGTCGCTGCCCCATCTAGGACGTTTTGCGATGGGGCGCGGTGATTGGCGTAGGCAGACTATGTTTGAGGACCGGTACGAGATGGTGAACAAATGCCTTTGGGGAAGGTATTATATGTTCCAGCGTTCTGAGTGGATAGCGGGAGACGATCATTGGGTTGTGGCGCCGAGGTATGGTGATCCACCGGAGGGACCGGTAAGGAAATACAGTTTTAGGATGGGGGGTCAGAATACGATTGATGTTCTCTTTCCGACGTGTGATGAGGAGGATATGGAAGCCTTGATCAAACTCTTAGATGCTGTAGAGGAAAGGGCGATCGCGAAGGTATAGCCCTCTATTCGGTTGATCAATCGAATGTGTCCCAGGTGTGACACCCAAACTCTTTATCGAGAGATTTATGCGAACAGCTTTTCCAGAATCGCTCAACTGTAAAGTCTCAAAGAATGGCGTGGGTTTTCGCAAAATCGTTGATATCAATCCCAATGTGTCGTTCTGATTTGGACATCGTTCATCCCAGGCACCCTGCATTAGTTCATTCGAGCCTAGTCTTTAGGTAGATGAACATATGAGCTTTGCACGGAATTGAGGAGATACGAGTACATGTTTAGCTAGTCCCGTACTCATAGTCGAACAAGGGGGATCTCCTTCATGAGCAGACTTCTTGGAATCAAGACATGACCCGGTCGTTCAATACCGCTGCTACTGCAACGAGGCTGCGCAAGACTACCCACCAAGGTCGGACAGCACAGTTTTCTTGCAATGCAATGCTGTGATGGATAGGAAGTGTTCCTAAGCGCCTTCACATGTTTTAGCAAGAGCAATCCTCGGCCGAAAATTCGAACCACTTCCATGATTCACGACTCGAAAAAATTGGAGAGTATTCATAACAGCCATACGGACTTTCCCGTGAAGATGAAATTAAGCAGAGTGCTAATAAGGATGCACCCCGTGTGAGCATTGCCACCCTTGTCATACGTCTATCAATCAGCCCCGATCCCAAATCGACCGGAAGAGAGATAGCCCAAAGCATCCCATTTCTCGCCGACGCTATGCCATCAAAAGTCCAAGGATTACCGTAAAACGCACACAATCCATG
>Ga0247803_1001780_pt1 | contig 11126 bp, 15 predicted proteins | sample UWRJL014104B1_FD_180928 | JGI IMG/M metagenome (GOLD analysis project Ga0247803, IMG submission 180928) | Plant litter microbial communities from Arlington Agricultural Research Station in Wisconsin, United States - UWRJ-L014-104B-1 | ecosystem: Environmental > Terrestrial > Plant litter >...
CACTCTACAGCCCTCACCCACCTCGAATCAGTCCGCATCCTCCGGCTTAGGCGGCACCACGGCCGTCATGCCCTCCCCCACAATGTCCAAAAATTCCTCAAGCGTCCAATCCGCCCACTCAGCCTCTTGCCCCAAAAACCCCATCTTGACTAGCAATTCGAAGCTCTTCCGCGCCTCCACTTCCGCCCTCCCCCTGTCGCCCTTGACTAACCACAGCTTCCCCAGCAACGCATAACTATCCGTCAAGAAATGCTCCTGCTTCTCGTCGATGATCATATCGATGCTTTCCTCTGCCATCGCAATCGCATCATCCAGTTTCCCCGTTTGAGCGAGTTCCAAGATCTTCGATTCGGACTGGTGGATCAGTTGGCGCAGGATGTCCGAGTGCTTTTTGGCGTCGCCCGTGAGGCTGCAGAGGGGACAGGTACAGGTGAAGCCCCATCGTGCGAGCGCGGCTTTACGCTGGCGCGAAGGCTGGCCGAGCGTTATGTAGGAGATGCTGAGTTCCTCCCCGGGTAAGATGTTGCGATAGGCTTTTACGGCCATGCTGACGCCTGCGCGGGAGAAGAGGACGAAGGCATTTGGGTTGCATTCGTGGTTGATTCTCTGTTTGCCTCGTCAGTACGCACGGCAGAAGTAGCGCCATTTCCTCTCCAACCATCTTCGACAAGCCACTGCAAAACAACTCCAACAGGAAAACCGTACATACCGAAATCAGCGGAAACAAAGCCCGACAGTCCACATCCGCAACCTGACTCCCAAAGCTATTCGTAAGCATGACATCTTCTTCTAACTTGCCCACCTCCCCTTCCACAGCATCCCCCTCGCTCCCAGCATGATGCTCGCCACTCAGTCCCCTCACTTCCCCAGGTACACGCAGCTGTTGCACCGCCTTGTACAGCATCTTCCTCGCCTCGGCCTTGCCCACCATCTTCTCCACGTTCAGCGCCACAACCACACTCGCCTGGTCCACCATTATCGTTTCATACTGGGCGATGAGACGGGTGGCCAGAACGCCCATGCCCTTTCCAGGGATCTGCACTACTTTGTAAGGCCGGTCTGGTTTTCCGAGGTATAGTTGCTCCGCCTGCGTCCGCGAAAGGAAGTTATCGAGTGGATTCTCGTTGAGCAATGGTGCTGCTTCTTCTGCTTTTTGGGGCTCCATGATCAGAGACATGCCCGCTGGGCCCGTCAAGTTAGACGTGTAGACGCAGTATTTCCGGCCCATGGTCGAGATGCTGGTCGAGCGGACGCAGAAGGGGTCGTGGGACCAGGGGCTCTCGTGGTCATTGTGGTGGTTGTGGGTGGAGAGTAGGGGTTTTTGGTTTTGGGGGTTGTGGATGTTGGGCGTGGGTGGGAGGAGTGTGTCTGGGTTTACGACGCCGACGGAGGCGTGGATGCCATGCAGATGCGTTGTACAGATCACCAGCAGGAACGTGGAGCGCAAGCGTGGAAAGGACGGATGGGAAAACATTGTGTGTTGGAGATGCGCGACCGCAAGAATCCAGCGCTCAATCACCAAGATACAGAGGCCACTCCATGCTACGACCCTATTGTACAATACATCATACAACAACCATACTCGAAACCGAGCTCGTACCGTCTCGGACCCAAAGCCCACGACCGATTATCCGCCTACCCGGAAATTAATACCTCGTTACTTCGCAACCTCCCAAGTCCTTGGTAGCTAAGGCGAACCATCTCTATAAGCTGGCGCGGGCGAATCAGAGGCCGGGGAAAAGTAGGAGTGGAGCACGCTAAGCCTTGACGCCTAGAGTTGTAGATGTGCGACGTGAAGATCGTTGCCGGGAAGCCGTGCCAGCGGACGACGTTGCGCTTCGGCTTGTATGCGCAAGACGTGCCGCTGGTGCGCATAGTGCTTGCTCTGCACATGCTGCGAGGCACTTTGTGTTTTGTGGCGATCGCGTTTGTGGGTGGCTTGTGTGGGGCCTGGATTTGCTTGTGTGCGTTTGCTACTGGGTGAGACAGCGCGTCTCGATACGGGCGGCGCGGTGAGCGAGGAAGAGTATTCAGATTTGAATAACGCAGGTACATTGGAGACGGAAGAGAGAGACTCGGGGGTATTACAAAAACTGCAGTCAATAGCCACCACACAGCAAAGGAAAACAAACAATGGTATCGAAACTCCCGCCCCATCGCATCAAGAAGTTGGCCCCCCATCGACTCAAACCGGATTCGCCCCACCCACAACCACATCCCCATCCTCGCGCTTGACCCTGCTCACAGCCTCGCTCTCCGTATGCTTAAAATGCACCTTCGGCTTCTGCCCCAACGCCTCGTGAATCTCCGCGACGCTCTTGTCGGCCCAGGCGCTCGCGCCCAGGGGACTAAGCGGGTACAAAAGCTGGTTGTGCGGGCTGAGGATGAAGGCGTCGGTGGTGGGGGCCGGCTTGGACATGATGATGTCGATGTCCTTGCGGATGGCCTCGCAGAAGGAATCGAGGGGGAGGTCGTTGACGTCGCTGCCGAAGGGGTTTTCGATTTCGCGGCCGATGAGCCTGGCGGGGGTTAGTTGGGCGGTGGGGAAAGGGAGCCGGGTAGGGGCACTTACGCGATGCCGAGGATGATGTATGCGGCGAAGATGGACGCTGGGATCGTGACCCAGCCCAGCGACTTGTAGAGCTGGAAGGGGAGGAGCAGAATGTAGACCCAGGTAATCTGACCGATAGCAATGCTGTACGCGATTGGGAGGGGCGTGCTCAGGATACGGTCGGTTCCGGTGAGCACGTCGTTGAAAGTCGTGAGGGCGTTGAGAGACTGGGTCTGGTAGATGGATACCTTGAGCGTTTCGTTGGTGTAGACGGTCTTCATGTACGCGGAGAGATGGCTCAGGATCTCCAGCGGAAGATTGCCCAGCGGCGCCTTCGCTTTCTTGAGTTGTTTCCGTGGATTGGACTCTGCCATGGGAACGCCGAGGAATTGCCCTGCCGTCTGGATCACGTTCTGTTTCTTGTTGTCGTCCGGCTGGTCAGCCGCTCTCGCGAAGGTATCCAAATGGCCGACCAAAGGCTGTAGGTCGTCGTAGTGCGCGTACGGCTCGAAGCGGAGCTTGTGCTTCAGGGCCGAGGAGAAGGCGACGATGAGGTTCAAGCAGCTGATCTTGCCGAGGAGATCTCCCTTGCCTAATTCCGGGACGTCGTGACGCTCGTCGGCGTGAATCCAGATCAAACGCGCGAGATTCTGCGATGCAAGCGTGAGTTGCGACCAATACTTCCGGCCTTCGTTGTAGCGCTCGTAGGCTGTCGAGGAGCGGAAGCTGAGAGCGAGACCGACAACGAAACCGAGGACGGTGAGAAGGAGTTGGTTGATGCCGACTGTTCACCAAGGATTAACATGGGCTTTATAGAGATTCTAAACGAAGCTACTTACGGTCATACACGTATTTGCTGATAGATGTAATCGCTGCAGACCACCCACCCACGAACAGCAGCGGGAGTATCATTTCGGGTGTGATACTGCCGTGGAGGCGCAGGAAAATTGGCCATTTCGAGTGGTGATCGAGATCGCGTGGGCCGACCTGGAATATGTTAGTGGTGTTGCTCATCTATCGTGGTCGCATGTGCAGTTTTGCGTACAAAGTAGTCGTCGAAGTCGGTATCATCGGTGTTTTCTCTCTTGAGTTTGGGCTTTGCGGTTCCGCTGCTGAGGCCATTGCTGTGGCCATTGCTGTGGCCATTCGAGGCGCTTGCTGTCGTAGTAGCCGTCTTCTCCGCCATGGCGATGATGGTATCCGATATCCGCAACGTGCAACGAGCAATCTCGCAGACCGATTACTCGCAAGAAACAAAGCCGAATAGATTCAAGGATTCAACAAAGCTTGCTGTCACAAAGAACACTCAATCGATTTTCCCAGTCGCTCAAAGACTCCACAATGCCTCCTCACACCTGGGCACACGACCAAGTATATCACCACGCATCCCCCCTGGCACTATGACGTTCTGGGCGCCCGCAAGCTTGGCCGTGCTTGATGTTTGACTTTCTCGACGATTCACAACCTTGATTTGTAGCCAAGAGAGCTTTGACGGCTCCAGCGGGCAACCGAGTCCAGTCAAGCCTAGCATCGTAGCGAAGGCGAACCTGATGCAGCGTCGGCCCGTCTTGGCAGGGTCGCTTCGAGCGGCGCTTCGCTTCAAAGGCGATTGTCACGATGTGTTGGCGCGCGGTGATTTGGGAGCCAAATGGGAGCTGAGGTCTATTTCGGTGTCATTGGCGGACTTGAAGCGGTTGGAGCGAAGGGTGAATGTTCTGGGCTCCTGGGCGTTGGCGATTGATGGCTGAGACGGGGAAATGAGAGCGCGGATGCGGACGCGGATGCGTTTTGAGTTTATGGGATCGCGTGAATGGAGGTGCACGGTCGTCCATCTTGATCTCGCAAGTTCAATGACGCACAGGCACGTCGGAGGATGTCTTATGTGTTCTTATCCGTCACCGAATTCGTGTGTTGAGAGAAATTTCGAGGTCGTTTTCACACGTGGATGTTCAATTAAACTTGCCCGGACGCCAATCAAGGCACTGGGCGCACTGTACCGAGTCGAAGAAAGTGCAATCGAAATGGCAAAGAGCTGTAGTGGCACACGATAGGTTCATGGCTATACATGCTTTGTAAAGAGGGTTGAGAACGAAGAAATACTCAATGCTGGGAGATGTTTCATATCGCATGTGATCTCGTGCTGCGGGGATTACGGTAGCGTGTCGTGCGTCATCGACCTAACGATGTTTCCAACCACATCCTCGGCCAACCCCTCGTGCATACCGCATGCATTTTCTGTACTCGGCCTACTAAACCGCCCTGCACCTGATCCCTTGTCTAGCATTCGTGAAGGTCTCTTCCATCCCCATGTTCACACTGACCGAACGGAGCGGTCTCCCTTTCTTCCGGCGTTCGCACTTGACCTTCTATATCTCCAGCTAGGCCGCGCACATTTGGGCTCATAGGGTCTTGTGATATGGCATGGCCGCCGTCGACACTTATATGGGAGGGCGAGCGAGCGTTCGTCGATGGGCCAGGAGCATGCAAATGGTCGCCCCAATGCGGATCACTGAAAATTTCGGGCGTGGAAAAGCTCCTTCCAGATGCTGGTGGTTGATGATTCCAGTTGAGTCGACTTGGCATGTGAAGAGAGTTTCGGATACTCTCACTTCGTTGCTTGATTATCGCTTCAAGCGCAGACTTTGGATCTGTTGGGGATCCAGATATTGCAGAAGAAACGCCTGGACCGGTATTGGCTGACAAGGCCCCTTCAAATCCTGTGAGTTTAGTGCGAAGGTACTCAGCATCGGGAGTCTTACCAAATGGAGGAACTGAGCTCCTACGCTTCGAACCAATCTCGATCTCGGCTTCAGCATGTGGACGCTTGAAACCATGTTTAGCCTGAGTGTCAGCAGTGCCGGACATCCCATCTCCTCCCGGCCGCACCTTTGACATACCCAGGCTGTTCAGCGCCAACTCCCACGCATACCTCTCTGGCGCCGACCAACCCATGAATCTCTGTTGAAACCCCGCACCAACGAGAAGGTTCCAGATCCCCACGATGTAGTCTTCGAGCAAGCACATGCGCATCAACGCATCTGCGTGGTACTTGTAGTGCTTCGCCAAGCATGCAAGCAGCCAGATGCGTTGAGCAAACGTGAATTGATGGTTCGGGTGGTTCGGCTGAGGTATCTTTCCGGCTACTCGCTTGTGTGCAAGACTCGTTACCCCGTGTGTGTGGACGCAGGAGGCAGTACCGACCACGACATGGCAAACCGCTTCGATGTCGTCCAGATTCCGTGTATATGCGCCGTTTGGTTGGAATCGCTCTAGGGAAGCTCGATGATTATCGGTATCGTACACGTCGCTTATGTCTATAAAGGCGTTGTACAGTTGGGCAACGTATTGCAACATTCCGGCGTCGTCGACTTTGCCCGCAGCATTCAGAGGCATACCGTACGTACCGGCGGGAGGACGCCAGCCCGGTGTAAGAAGATGTTTCGACCAAGCTTCCACGGAGTTCTGGAATCGAGGTTGCCGCCCTTTTGGTTGCTCGGGCGGCTGCTCGATTGTAGTTTGCTCCTGGTATGCACTTGCGGTGTTCCATTGTCCTTGATCTAGATCTTGGGGCTGCTGATGATGTAGCGTTTCCTGATCGTACTGAAACCCGTATCGAAACGAAGAGGACGTATAGGGATGCTGTTGCGAAGCATTCGGCTCGTTCAGGCTCTGTTGCTGTTGCGGGTACACGTAGCCATAGTCGGGATAAGTACTCCCTTGGTACGTTGCCCCCTGGGCACGGCTTTGGTGCGGATGTACGTCATGCCCGGAGAAGGGCTCGTCGTGCTACATCAGCTCAGCACCGTTCCCACGTTTTAGCACGTGGGCATCCACTTACTTGACTTGGCCAACCTGGCTGTGTACCACCGTCATATACTGGCATTGCAATACCCTGTATGTGCGTCGTACCGCCCTCCCACATATTGTTCTCGCCAGATGGCAGATGGTCGTCGTGAGACTGGTTCACTGTCTGCCGATCGTATTGTCGATTCATCGAGTCGTGAGACTGGCAGGTACTGAAGCGAACCGTACTTTTCGGCCACAGAAGATGTTTAGTACTTTATGGGCGGCTTAGCAGAACGCCAAGATTTTACGAGTGAGGGATCTCGGTGCATGGTAATGCGTCAGTGAAGGATTCGGGGCCTCGGTAGGCCAGTGAACAGAAAACGCGCGTTGAGTACGAAGACTTCTTGTCCGATGTATTACCGCTCTGCTATTGGAGGGCAGTCTGGGTACTTGTTCGTTACTGTCGGCAGTGTCGTCAAGCCTTTAAATCGCAAACAGAGCTTGCGTAGCCATCAGACTCTGCAAAAACGCTGCGCTTCATGGTTCTGCTGCGAAAGTCTTCTATTCTGCGACCACTGGAACGCAAAGTGCTGGGGAAGTACATACAATGCTGAACTCAGTATTTGCTCTACAGAAATTGTAGTTTTTGCTCTCTCTTCGAAGTGTTCAAGTCGAAGGGTCGTGCCACAGTACGTTGTCGCACCTGGTAGTGCCTTGACGATATGACTGCAATACCGAGAAGGCTCCCAACGCTGCTAGTTCACGGTTAGTGGCTGGCGTATCACATGCTCGCTGGTAACTTCGGCTTCGAGACATTCCGTACAGATGATCTGGCTTGGTTTCGGGTCTGACCGATGGTTTTGTGCGAGGGGTAACTGCGGAGGCGGGTTCGCAAAGCTCTCATATCTGAATCCCAACATCGGCCATTACGGCAGACAGTGAAAAGATGGCGTGCTGACTAGTATCGTTGCTTTGCCGCCATTGCTTATAAAGAAGCCGGAAAGATGCGCCATTCAATTTTCGACAACATCCAGCATCGCATGGCCATGGTGTGGAACGCACACGCTCCCTCGGCTCAGCTTTCACATCCTCTCACATCATGGCTCGCCTCGTATAGTCCCAAAATGAGCAGTCAGTGAGCTCGCGGCGTATTGCAAACGCATTGCGGTATCGGAATCGCAGTCGTACTACGCGTTAGTTGTTAGGTAGAGGAGCTGTGTGACATGCAGGGGTAAGCGGCGCAAGGTGGGCCACTAGCACACGCCAAACTCAACGTCCATCTGCCTTCCTCACAACCCTCCCATCAATTTCCTCGAACTATACATCGGATAGAATTGCGAGGCCATCGACATGGTGCGCACGGAACAATTAGCGCACATCCACAATATGTTGCTAGCCAGGAACGTGTGAAGGCGTATTCTTCAACAGGCAGGCAGCAGCCTCCTCAACACTCGATATGCCGTTTTCTCTTCGACTCTCCACCTGAAGACTCCCCTTCGAACATCAAAACGGCCCATTTACAACTTCTTGGTATCAATCCCCAGCTTTTGCACCATTTCAGTGCCATGGTTTGGGGCATGGCGAGTCGATGCCTCCCAATCGCGGTATCCAACTTCTAGGAATACAATATTTGCTATCGAAGGGGCATGAATGCAGCCATCTTAGGACTATAGGCCTCGAGTCTGACTTACTCGGATCCAATTTGCGCGAACATCGGCCCGGGGCCATGGCTCACGATAAGATTTGGTCTATCAGCTCTTCGCCACCTGTATCGATTACCTGGAGCCAGTTGCCGCTCCTCGTTGCATTCGTGCATCGAGAGACTGGACGCTATGCATCCCATCTCACAGTTGCTATCATTCGAGGTATAGTAAGAAGTCGGACATCGACGCCGAATATCAAGAGTTGGGCTTCATGGTGGTCCAACGCCACTCTCAGATCTGGGAGATTGGGTCACGCCTGGGTCCCGTTAGGGAAGTGATTCGGAAACGCCTGGTCGTTGGTAGTTGGTTATTTGCGTCAACCGCTGAATTTCCCAATAGATGCTGACCGTTTCATAGCTCTTCCCCTTGGGTCATGGCCGATCATGCCCTTGCGCGTCCATTCTTCTGCCGGCGTCTGGGCATGGAAAGTGTTGCTGGAAACCTCCTATCGACCCCATTCGTGACGATCCTACGGCGTCGTCATCAGCTCGTAGAGTGGAACGTTGCACGTTCTGCCTGCTTTCTACCTTTGATACGACGCCGTACCGGAAAAGCATGTTGCCCATGCCTCTATCAAATTCGTATTCGAGCTTGCACCACACCTCGATGGCTTGGCAAATGACCTGGTCGGAGTACTCTGAGTGGTTGCACAGATACAGAAGCGGCGTGCCGTTGCAGGAATTTTTAGAAGATACTCCTGCTGGTTGTCGAGTTCGCTGTTATTGTTGTCGCAACTGAGTTCATATCAACACTAAAGAAGCTCAGACGACGAACATCGCTACCATCCTGCCATGACGCGTCCACGCCCTCAAGTTGCAATGTGCTCATCAAATACGGCGTGCGGAAGGTGAGCGTTGTTTATGTCTACCCGGACACCACAAAGGTGCCAGACAACGACGAGGGTGAAAGCAGGCCCACGCTGACACTATGACGACAGGGTCGAGTTGGTTACAGCGGATTTGCTTCCCTTCGTACGCTAAGCACTGTTGTGAGGTGCAACGAGAGGCTCGACGCACAAGCAGTTGCCGAATTTCAAGCTCACCGCGACTGTTACGTGCTCGCCTCAACTGCGACTGCTCTCCTACACCAAACCACCACCCGCACTCAAACTCAGACTCTTTTTGCACCAACCTCATCTGCATTCGCGACTCACAAACGTCAACTTCGCTCTTCTTGACTGCTTGTACTGTCACGGTATTCACCTCATTACCTCAATTCTGCATCGCAACGATGTCCGATTCGACTAGCAGTCCACCCTCTGGCCGTGACGAAGGACTTCGCAGCCCTTTCCGGTTCCCCGAGGACTACGACCTGACCTACCTCGAGAGCTTTGACGTCCAGATTCCGACTTATATGTCTGAGAGCGGCTTCTACGCTGGTACGGCTGCACCTATTTATGCCGGTCTCCCCAATGAGGGTCTCCCTGGTATTCCGGGCAATATGTACGACGGTTTCGGTGGCTACGGTGACTTCAGCATCTACCAGTCCAGCCAGGCTGTTGGAAACTTCCCCGAGTTCAACTTCAACTACGCGGGCGACCAGCAGGCACCCAGCAACTTCTCCACAAACGGCGAGCTTCATTTCAACAACCCGGCGCTCGGCCTCGATCAGATATTCGGTCTTCACTACACGTCGCCCTCCTGGGATTTCCACAACCTCACGCCTCTTGCCGCTCCGGCTCAGACATTCGAGAATACCACTCCGGCTCTGGCCTTGAACGACACCACTTCTACTCAGACCTCCCAAGACACTGATTGGCTCCTGACTGAACCTGTCCCTGGCCTTGAGCACTATGGTAAGCGTCTTAATTGGGAGACATCGCGTCCTCCATCTAGCACACTGTGCATTGATACCCCTGTAGATGAGCTTTACTAACGTTGACTTACAGATGGTGTTGGAGAACGAGCTGGCTCAGAAGGCTCAAGCTCACCATACACACCGGAGTCGACTTCACCCACCAATACGTCGCCCGCTAACACTCTATCTGCCGACTCAAGTAGCGGAGCAGATCCAGAGACCCGTCGCATCTTCAGCAACTATGAAGAGGTTGTCAACGCTAAGAACCGCGTTGCCTGGAAAACTCCTGCAAATGACAAGAGCATCCCGAAGACACCTGCGCAGATGAGCGCCATTGTTGGCTCGATCATCGCTGCCATTCGCAACAACATCGGTTGCCTGGGTCAGGTTACTAGGTCTTTTGTCAATCGCTGGAGTGCGGGCGCGACTTTCTACAAGGACGAGGACATTGAACTGGTCGCGTGGGAGGTCACGGTCAGTACTTCCTGTAGCTATGATTTGATTGTATACTCACTGTTCAAACAGATGGCCATGGTAGATCTTCACACTAAGGGCTGGAACAAGCACATCGGCGACAAATCTCTTCGTGAGGCTCTTGAGAAGACTCAGGACTGGACATTCGAGAAGCGCCTCGCCGAAGTCAATGACTTACTCAAATTGTCCAAGCGTACATGCGAGGATCTCTTGAAGGGCGTGAGTGTCCACTCTGTCATCGGCGTCCCGGACATGCTCTTGAAGCGTACGAAGAGCAATGAGTCTTCGAACAAGCGCAAGGGCGAGCGCATCCGCCGCGCTTCAGACCTGGAGAAACTGGAAGACGCTGCTGCTGGAGTCACCAAGAAGAGGGTGAAGCGCGCCCGTGAGGATGAGGAGAGTGACGTTCCGTCAGTGACCCTCACGAAGAGGGCTAAGACGGAGGTTAAAGGGGAGACGAAGCGCACCACCAAGGCTCGCAAGGCTCACAGGGGTCAGTGCTGATGCTAGTTACGTGTTACTGGTTCTGGGTTGTATACTGGCTTCTAATTGATCGGTATTGTGATTTGTAGTCTCTGTCGTGGTCCGGATGGCCGACTGAGAGATTATTGTAGACTTCTGTGGAGCTTTGAGATGGTCATGATTAATAGTAATACTTCCTTTCTTTATATGGTCGTTCATACTTCCCGTGATCGTGTGAGACCCAAACTGAAATGTCCAGTATGTTCCAGGTGAGGTAGATCTTGGTGGTAATGATCAGGTCTAAAGACCATGTTGTCGCCCCATGTGTTCATGCCCACTTTAAATTACGATCC
>Ga0247803_1001781_pt1 | contig 11126 bp, 11 predicted proteins | sample UWRJL014104B1_FD_180928 | JGI IMG/M metagenome (GOLD analysis project Ga0247803, IMG submission 180928) | Plant litter microbial communities from Arlington Agricultural Research Station in Wisconsin, United States - UWRJ-L014-104B-1 | ecosystem: Environmental > Terrestrial > Plant litter >...
GGCAATGTCGTATTCAAGGAGGATGCCGTTTCCGCCAAAAAGCTCACGCGCGTGATCCACGATACTGCGCATACGTAATGTGCAAAACACCTTTGCAAGAGAAGCATGTTCGTCTTTAAGAAAATTGCCGTCCTGCAATTCTGATAAACGGTATACCATTGTCTGCATAGCAGTAAGATCGCCAAGCATCGTCACCAGCAGATCCTGGACAAGCTGAAAACTGGCGATGGGCCGGCCAAACTGTTTTCTTTCCAATGTGTATTTCAGAGCCAGTTCATAGGCACCACGTCCGCAACCTACTGCCTGCCAGGCTACTCCGGCTCGTGTCATGCGGAGCACATTGGCTGTATCTTTAAATGAATTCGCGTTTTGTAAACGATCGTGTTCCGCAACCCTGCAATCCGTTAAGGTAATCAGTGCGTTCTGAACCGTTCTCAGGGCCATTTTATTCTCCATTTTCTCAGCAACGAAACCCGGGTTATCCTTTTTGACAATAAATCCCTTCACCTGATTGTCGCCCAGATCTCTCGCCCAGATTATGGTAATATCCGAAAACGTCGCGTTGCCGATCCACTTTTTCTGGCCATTCAAAATCCATTCATCTCCCACTTTTCTGCAAGTTGTTGTGAGTCCACCCGCAGCTGCCGACCCGACTTCCGGTTCCGTCAGACCAAAGGCGCCGATGATTTCCATTCGCTGCATCATGGGTAGCCAGTATTGCTTCTGCTCTTCGGAGCCGCACAAATAAATAGATCCCATTGCCAGACCGCTGTGCACCCCGAAAAATGTCGAAATGGAAGAATCGACCCGCGCCATTTCCATGGCTATAAAACCCTCCAGCAAGGCCGACCGCCCGGCGCAGCCATAACCGTTGTAGGTCATTCCGCATATATTGAGCTTCGCCATTAATGGAATAATCTGCATCGGAAAATGTGCTTTGTTCCAGTATTCATTCGCAATCGGACGGATTTCTGTATCCATAAAATCCCTTACTTTCAGTAAAATTTCTGTATCCGCATCGGTCAGTGTTTTTTCCAGATCATAAAAATCACCATTTACGGCTGGCGGCAGTTTCTTTTTCCCGGAACCAGCCTCCATCATTTTCATCATTTTGGACAAATCCTCTTCGCTCATTTTAGAAACAACGTCCATCATCTTATTCAGATCCACTTTTCTGGAAAGCCTTTGGACCGCCTTTAAGTCAATATTTTTGAGCAATGAACGTATTTGAGAGAATGATTCAATGAAAGTCATGGCTTTGGGTTTGATGATATGAAAATAAGCTTGCCCTGAAAAGGGAATTTAAAAGAAAATCTATCCCCATTGAAACTCAAAACTTCGTATTAAATTTCAGAGCATCTGTAAAAAAGTATAAACCGGGGAATATGATGCCTTTGTGGTTATGGTTTTACAGGCAATGCAAAAAGATATCAGCGACGGCACGGAAATTGAAGTGATTAATTAAAACCAATTCAAACCGATCATGAAAAAGAAAGATACGGAAGTTGAGGGCGGATCGCCGTCGCCCTCCGGCCCACACGACGAAAGCAGACATGAAGACGATAGCGATAAACCCTCAAAAGTCGTAAAAAAAGAATCGATACAAAAGTCAGAAAAAGGAGATATGACGGGCAAAAAAGGATACAACGAAACACCACCAACGGTGCCCGTCAAATCCGAAAAAGAGTAAATTATTTACCTTTCGCCGTTCCCAAAATTGCGTCCAAAGCAGCTGAAAGATACACCATTGGTGCGTTCCAGTTGATAGCAATTTCATTGGATGCATAAGAGCAATCGTCGTCGGTGAAAGATTCATCGGCGAATTTGCTTGTATATGTGCTGCATTTATCCTGTTGTCCCGGATTAGGGCCACCAGATAAAAGTCCCGGAACGGGGTCCGCGATACCGTCTGCAATAGAAGGCCTGTGGTGCGGATGCATTACTTTTTTCGATCCAAAACCGGTAAGAAGACAATAACCTGTTGCATTTCTGCCCAAAATATAATCCAGATTGCCAAGGGCAGCATCTGCATATTTCTGATTCTTGCTGATTTTGAAAGCATATAATAAGGCAATTCCCTGATTGGCCGCCACCGCACTGCTTCCCCACGCATAGTCCCTGGCCGTTTTCCCCATTACCGTGTGATAAGGCTGCTTTTCTAGGCCTGTCAGCAAATTATCGCAAAACTTAATAATGTTCTGCTGTATCTGCGTTACAAATTTTGTCTCTGTTTTTAATGCTTCACTGGTCCGGATTATGGTGTAATAGCCCAATGTTTTAACCTGGCTCCAGGACGGCAAAGGCATTGGCTTTTCAGTTTCAAATGAGACATCTTTTAAATAATCCGTTTTTCCGGTCATCGCAAACATTTCAGCAGCGGCCCAAATCCATTCGTCCGAAGCATCTCTGTCGCCATACGCGCCGGTAACGATGTCAGGATCAAACCTTTTATTCATCTCATCCTGCTTATAAAAAACGGACGGATTTTTCTTTGCCCATTCCCACCCTTTCACCGCTGCTGTAATACAGGAATCGGCCAGGCCAGGAATTTGCGTATCGAAATTTTTCAAAATTCTGGCCGACTGTGCCATTACTGCCACAAAATCCAATGTTGAAACTGTATTTTTTTGAACCACAAAACGGGGATTTTTGCAGGCATCCGGCATGATCATCGGGTCAAATTTCGGATTGGTTAATTTATGATAAACCCCTCCGTCAGCAGGATCCTGCATGGTCAGCATCCAGCGCAAATTCCAGATTACTTCGTCCAGGATATCAGGAACAGGATTATTGCTTTCAGGAATGTTGGTATTAAACGTTTCAAAGTATTCGGGAAAATCTTCGTACAAAGACAATAGCGTTCCCATTGTTATTCCTGAGTTCACAATGTATTTGTTATAATCCCCGGCATCGTACCACCCTTTCGGTGAGCTTATTACAAAGTTTTCAGGCCGCCCTTCCGATGCAGCTGAGGCGTGAACCAAAACTTTATTATCCGGATGCCCTGCCGGTCTTGCCCATTTACCTGCAAATTTTTCAGGGAGTTCAGTTGAAGCACGTTGATAATAAAAGCCTTTTAAAGCAGCAATTGCAACGGGTTTGTGAACATTTTCTCTGATTTCAAAAAGTGAAGATTTACCCAAAACAGGAACTTCAATTACGTATTTTCCATTTTTTTTAACAGATGAAAAGTCCGCCACTTTACTCATTTTTCCTGAATGCTGGTTTGTCCTTACTGCACTTAATTTCCCTTTGAATACCACTTTATTGGTACCCACATTTCTCACCAGAAAGTCAGTATTATTCTCACCGGGCACAATCGCAATTTTGGAGGATTGCGGATAAAATCCGACTTGGTTCACACGAATCTCAGATGCAGCATTTTGCGCTGAGACCAGACTGCTTATGTTTAATGTAAATAAAAATAGTAATCCGGATAAAATGAAGCTGTTTTTCATGAAACGTAAGCAAGGGATTTGGTTTTAGGATTTTCAATATTCGTACCGGTAATTACCAGACGATGGTACTCTCCCCAGTGTCGTAATTCCTCAATGAGTTTATCCAGCGTTTTGCTGTGTTCGGTCCGCAGGTACTCAATTGTTACAGGAAAAGAATCAAAGACTTTCCTTTCTACTAGTTTATTCATCTCCAATTCCTTCAGTTCTTTCGAAAGCATTCTGGACGTAATGTTTGGAATAGCGTTTTGTAATTCCATAAACCGCTTATTACCAAGATCCATTGCGATCAATATTGGAATTTTCCATTTACCACTGATGACGTCCAACGCATCTCTCACAGGCAATATCATTTCCCTGCATTCTGGTTTTGAATCGTTTAGTAACATATTACTTACATTTAGTATAGCACTATACTTTAAGATACTCCTTACAAATGTATAGCTAATATTCGGATCTTTGTATTCATAAATCAGAAAATAAATCGCAACGAGTCAGTTGATATGTCATGAAAACCAGAACCATAGAAAAAGTTGTTTTCGCGCCCGAACATGCCATGGGTAATATGAAGGTAAAACAACCTTTGCCTTCCAATGAGATCTCATATCTTGATCCATTCGTGCTTTTACATCATGCAAAAAACGAAATTTCGGAAGATCTTGAACTCAGGCACGCGGGCGTGGATCCACATCCACACAGAGGTTTTGCGCCGGTTACTTTTGTATTTGAGGGCGGTGTAAATCATCTCGACAGTCGTGGCAACAAAGGAACTGTTTACAAGGGTGGAACGCAATGGATGAACGCGGGAATGGGTGTGATTCACAGCGAACGCCCGGCAGTAAGCGGAACACAGGAAATTATCCAAATGTGGGTGAATTCTCCTGCCAAAAATAAAATGGATCAGCCGGCTTATTTCCCACTAACGTCTGAGGAAACGCCAAAATATGTGAGTGAAGATAAAAAAGTGAATTTGTCGGTTGTCAGTGGTGAACTAAACGGAGTAAAAGGCACTATTCCCACTTTAAGCCCCATTAACTCAGCAATGATCTGGGCAGAAAACGGTGGTAAAATCACCATTTCACTTCCAGAAAATCATAATGCGTTTTTGTATATTTTAGAAGGAAAAGCCAAAGTTGCTGACCAGGAAATCAACCAGCATTACATGACTGTTTTTTCAAACGACGGGAACGCAATTGACATCGGCTTTTTGGAAAATACCAGAGCATTGCTGATGAGTGGAGAACCAATCGGCGAGAAAATAGTAGCGAAAGGACCTTTTGTCATGAACGATGAAATTCAGATCACACAGGCTTACAGGGATTACAGAATGGGGAGAATGGGGGTATTGATAGAATAAATTCGGCTTTCGGCAGTCGGCTTTCAGACGTCGATCGCCGAAAGCTGATTGCTGAAAGCCCTTAGCTAATCCACCTTCTTCGGTCCGATTGAATCATAAACGACTACTTTTTCCCATAAATGAGCGTAGTCTTTGATAAATTCCAGGTGGATCGGATGCGTCTGGTAGATTTCTTCTTCAATGATATTTTTAAAAAAGCACATCCAGGAAACTGCATAATCCTTCACAATTACCGAACGGTTGGTTGCTGCTGGTGTTCCGATATGCACATATTGAATTGTTGGCACTTTCGCCAATTTCTTTAAACCTTCAACCAATTTTGCTTCATCCTGTGCATTGTTTTTATTTTTCAGGTAAAAATAAACGTGGTGAATAAAAAGCTCTTTCACTTTTTCAGGCTCAGCAGCAAGAGGTGAAACCGAAGCGAGGGTTACTAATCCGGCATTTTGCAAAAATTTACGTCTTGATTTATCTTCCATAATTTGTAGGTTTTCGTGGCAGGTGTTAATCTGTACTAATTTTCTTGTGATCTCAATTCCGGTAATTCCATGATTCACAAAGTTATCCAAATTAGAATCCGGAAAGGTATTTATCGCGCCTGTATTCCTGTCTTATCTATTCAGCTGCCAGCCAACTCCACCAGGGCATTCACCGTTTTCCAATTCCGGGTTGTCGCGTCTACTTTTAATTTACTCTCGAAAAAGTTGTTATGCAGTTTGGTCTTTCCGTACCCATCAGGACAATTCAAATAGATTACTTTTTCAATGATTATAAATTCGTCAGGTAAATATTTTTCGGGCTCTATTTTACTAATTTTCGCTTTATCAGGATCTTTCGAAAGAAATGTGACATGCAATTTGCTAAGATCAATACCGTTTTTTTGGGCAAACGGGTTGTTCTCTATAACCTTTTTCAAATAGCTTTCTTCTAAAACCAGCAAGGGCGCAGACAGCTCTAGTTCCTTCTCAATCTGTTCAGCAATACGCTTTTGTAAATTTTCCGTCTCAGCTGGTTCTGACAGGAATATGACATTTCCGCTCTGAACATATGATTTTACATTTTCAAATCCCAACCTTTCGAATGCTTTTACAAGAGCCGGCATTTTGACCATATTCTTTCCGCTGACATTAATACCTCTCAGAATGGCGATGTAGATCTTCTTTTCAACTTTATGCATTGGATACAATATTGTCATTTCCAGTTTTTTCTAAATTTTGTCAAGGTAAAGTAATGAAACAATAGTCTTTTAACATTATTTCACCAATTATTTTTGAATAGAAATGATCACGAAAAGAGATTTTACTGTCGCAATTTTTACAATGGGTGTCACTATGACTGCCATCTTTGCCTCTTCAAAAGTAAATGTAATGGATTCGGCGATATTCGAATGGAATGATGTTGAAGTTAAAACCACAAAAACGGGTGCAGTCCGGACGTTTTTCCGTTCACAGACTGCAACACTGGATGAACTGGAATGCCATGTAACTACTTTAAATCCCGGAGATTCTTCACATCCGCCGCACAAACATCAGGAAGAAGAAATCATTATCGTAAAAGAGGGGACTGTGGAAGCGCTGGTAAACGGCCAAATGAAACGAGTCGGCCCCGGTTCTGTCATTTTCCAGGCATCCAACCAAATGCATTCGATCAGAAATGTGGGGACAGTTCCCACGACATATCACGTTTTCAGCTGGCATTCGCCGGGGACAATGAGTAAGAAGTAACATCAACAAAAGAGCCACGAATAACTTCATGGCTCTTTTACTTAAAATACTTTTTATACAACAAACAGTACAAGTCTTTATTTCGTTTTAGCATAATCTGCCGCCAGATCATTCAAAGTCGCATCTTTCAAATGCTCGGAAGCTACGACAAGACGATAACGGAAAGTGGTAGATTCGCCTTTTTGAAGTTTGAAATTCAAGACGTCTTTTCCGTTGCTAAAAGCTTTTTGTCCCAGAGGATTCACGGCAAACAAACCGTAACCTCTTGCGTGCCAGTAAGCCGGATAACCCACATTTTTCGGATGGTCAATAATAGCAACACTGATATCCTCATCCTTTATTTTACCAGTCAGATTACACCAGATTGCTCTTTTTGCCCAAACATCCTCACCTTCAATCCCATTGCTGTTGCGGTAGTTACCCGTTATTCCTGTGTTGTTCATGACAGGAACTTTGGTTGCAATACCACTCGCATCGGTAAATATTTCAGGTTTGTTTGAAGGCAATTCCAATTCTCTGGCTACACGAATTGCGTACATTCCGTCCTTAATGTCTGGCATTGAAACTTCTCCGTTAACAGCTGTCAACGTTGTTGAGCGATCGACCATTCTGGTGTCGCCTTTTCCACTGAAAGTATAAGTTGTTACTTCTTTCAAAGTCAACTTGCCATCTTTATCAATCCAGTCTGCAGTGACAACCAATTCACCTTTTTTACCGCCTTTCATCGAAGTAATTCCAGTGTGCTTTATGGTCCCGTAAGCACGTTTCGCATGATCAACAGCATTGGAATTATTCCAGTAATCGTTTCCGTTTACATCTTCATAATTCAGCCATACTCCCACATGATGCGGATGGTCTACACGCTCGCTTCCACGTGGATCCAATGGCCAGCCGCGTGTAATCAGCGTTCCTTTGGCTGTCATCACAGGATAAAGAACCGCTTTTTTCAAAACATCTTCACCCGGGTAGAAATACGATGTAAACGGTTTACCGTCAATGATGACTTCTATTTTTTTATCCTTTTTATTATCGACCAGATCAACCTTTTGGGCTTGTGCCAATCCGGTCATTGCTGCCAGTGAAAATGCGGCAAACGCTATTTTAGTGTTTTTTAAATTCACTTTATGTTATGTTTTGGTTAAACGCGGAGTCCGCTGAGGTTTACGCTGAGTTTCGCGGAGTTTCCATTTAATAAAACAGAAAACTCCGTGTAACTCAGCGCAGCACTCCCTAAACTCTGCGTTTAAAAAATTTAACTCAGAACAATGTCGCTTTTCTTTGGATCCCAGGTTACTTTTTTACCTGTATGCAATGCCTGCGTAGACATGATATTTGCCACGGAATGGTTAAATCCGGCGCGTGCAGGTGCATTTGGCTCTTTACGGCTGCGCACACATTCCATCCAGTTACGCATGTGAAGCGAGGTCATCGGATCCGAGCCTGTGTTTGCATCTGTGGAAATTTTCTCACCTGTTTTTAGTGATTGTTCAGCCAGAAGATTTGGTTGCATTCCCATTGCTGCTGCCTCTTTTGCCTTCAAACCTCCTTCCGAAGTGATTTTGTTGGTGTCCAGATTTATCATCCCGCCGTTTGAGAAATAGTATTCTTTCACGTCGCCCGCTGCCTGGTGCATACGCGCTGAATAAATTACCTGGAAACCTTTATCCGGATTATCAAACGGACCGTAATCGAAGGTTGCAGAGAAAGTATCCGCGTTGGTACGACCATCTTTCCAGACATAAACTCCTCCATTAGCTACAACACTGCGAGGTGCTTCCAATCCTGAAAACCAGTGAACGGTATCAATTTGGTGAGACATCCATTGTCCGGGAAGACCGGATGAGTAAGGATAAAACAAACGGAATTCAAGATAAAAACGTGGATTCCAGGCAACTTTTGGGCGATTCAGCAAGAAGCGGTCCCAGTCTGTATCTTCTTTTCTGATTTGCTCAACCAATTCTTTTCTTCTCCAGCGTGCGGGTTGATTTACGTTCCAGGTCATTTCAACCATGGAAATATCACCAAATTTGCCCGACTTGATAAAATCATTCGCTGCATGGTAATTCGGTGCACTGCGGCGCTGCGAACCAACCTGAACGATTTGTTTGGACGATTCAACTGTCTTCAGTGCAAGTTTTCCATCTGCCAATGATTCTGCAAAAGGCTTTTCAACATATACGTCACGACCGGATTTCACGGCTTCAACGCAATGCAATGCATGTTGAAAATCAGCAGTACTGATAATAACAGCATCTACATCTTTACGCCCAAGCAGTTCTTCATTGTTACGGGCTTTCACGAATTCACTTGCCGACCAGCCTTTTCCTTTTATAAACTTTTCAGCTTCATCACGGCGGCGGTTCCAAATGTCGGAAACGCCCATAAATTCAAAATTCAATTCCTTGGAATGCTCTGCAAAACTTGGAGCCAGAGAACTGCGGAAACGGTCAGAAAAACCGATGATACCAACACGTACCCTATCATTTGCTCCAAGGATACGGCGGTAACTTGACGCACTTACAGAATTCGCGCTAATGGCTACACCCGCCGAGGCAAGTGCTGCGCTTTTTATAAAATCTCTTCTGGTTGTCATTTTAATGGATCTAGAATTTATAATATGTTAATTTCAAGCAACTTACTTTCCTTCTTTTACTTTCAAACTTCTGAAAGAAACGTTATCGCCATGGTCCTGCAAAAGCAAATATCCTTTTTCAGAAAGGCCAAATCCGTCAAATTTTTTGAACTTCGACTCTGCTACCAAGTCTTTAAAAGACTGAGATCCGCGAACATACTCTACAACTTTCTGATTATTTAAAAAATGTTGTACTGTCCCATCTTTTTGCACTACAATTCTTCCCTGATTCCATTCTCCAATTTTCTTAATTGCATTGGAAGGCTTATTTGAAGTGATCACATCGTAAAGCGATCCGATCGTACGGTTGCCGTTTTTCCCCATTTTTGCATCCGGATGTTTGGCATCGTCGAGCACCTGAAATTCACAGCCAATTCCTGATTTGCCACCCGAATTAAACTTCTGGTCTACAAAATATTTCACTCCGCTATTCGCTCCTTCTGTTAATTTAAACTCAAACTGAAATTCAAAAACAGGTCCGAAAAGTTGCTTTGTAACAATGTCATTACCCGTTTCCGAACCGTCTGATTTGGAAATTGTAATGGTACCATCGTTGTAGCTCCATCTTTTTGAAGGAAATTCTGTACCGCCGTAAGCGCGCCATTGGTCTACCGATTTTCCGTCGTACAACAGTTTCCAGCCTTCTTTTTTCTCGTCATCGGTAATGGTATTAGGAATAAAACTAACGATACGAATATTGGTGGCTGGACTAGGTTTCAGGTTGGTTGTCTTGATTCTTACGTTTTTCCAGCTCACCTGTGTTCCTTCCAAACTTTTGTCTTTATTACCAATCGAGTGCACCTGAAGACAGATAAATCCGCTTGGCGTCATATCATCAACAACGTATGCAGTAGGAATTCCATTTACAAACGTGCGGATGGTGTTGCCAATCGCTTCAATGCGGTATTTATTCCATGCCTCTTTTTTGAAAGCTTTTTTTCCTTCCGGATTCACATCCATGGTGTAAAGCCATCCGCGACGCGCTTCATCGTACAATCCACCCGACCAGGCTCTGTCGCTCGGATCAATTTCTACCTGATACCCATGTACGCGGCCATTGTTGTAATCTTCTTTGGAAAGACTTCTGATCTGAATTCCTGAATTGAGTTTGTTGTCAACTTTTACATCACATTCTAAAATAAAATCACCGTAATCTTTTTCCGTGGTCAGGAAAGAATTCGGTGTATTCGCTACGGAAGTTCCAACAATGGCGCCATCTTTCACTTCATATTTGGCTTTTCCATTTAATTGCTTCCAACCCGTAAGATCTTTTCCATTGAACAAGTCCACCCATCCATCCTTAGACTTCTGCGCGCTGGCCATTGAAACTGTCAGACTTAAAAATAAAAAAGTAACGTAAATCCTGTATCTCTTCATTGTGGTATTGCCTGCTGGCGGTTGTTAAATAAACAGTATAATTTAGCATTAAGACAGGAATTATACTTTAACTACATAACGATATTATGCGGCGTATACCCTGACAAATTCAAAAAACAGTTTCGTATAAATTGAAATTACAAACGCTGCTTGTAACAATAAGTTGTAATGAACCGAAGAAGATCAGTTCATTACAAAAATGTATTCATCAAGAAAGTTGTAATTTTGCAAAATCTATAAATAAGAAATCCCAATTCCTCCACCAGGATACCAGTGATTAGCAGGTTCCTCTTTGAAGAATAGAAAATGACGTCCGTTTTCACCAGAAAACTGGGCCAGTTTGTCTGTAACGTGTGAATTGTCGCCCAAAACAATGGATTTTTGAGTCAGCAAAGGTTTTATTGTTACATATTCATTGTACTCATAAGAAGCAGAATGATCGCTGTCATTGATAAACAGGTCAATCGGTTTTCTAAAAGTTTTCAGGCTTTCGATGGAATCACCATAAAGTACGGTTCCTATTTCCTTGTATTTTCCGGTCAGCAAATAGCCTGCTTCCGGATTGATATCCGTTCCAAAGT
>Ga0247803_1001783_pt1 | contig 11123 bp, 12 predicted proteins | sample UWRJL014104B1_FD_180928 | JGI IMG/M metagenome (GOLD analysis project Ga0247803, IMG submission 180928) | Plant litter microbial communities from Arlington Agricultural Research Station in Wisconsin, United States - UWRJ-L014-104B-1 | ecosystem: Environmental > Terrestrial > Plant litter >...
TGCCAGTACCTCCACCCGTAATCAGGATAGTTTTCCCAGCCTGGCTTAGTTCGGACCTTGTTGGGGATATAGCTGGATAGGGTTGGCCGTGAACGGTTTTCGTCAAGTCGGTTCTGCGGACCTCAGCGAGGGCTGCTCCAAGAGACATGGTGAAAATAAGCGGCTCTGGTGGTTAGGATCGCTGCGCGATGGTGTTTTTGAAGATGATACGAACAAGTCGAAGTTGCAAACGATGGCTGTTGGACTTGTCCAGTTGGTACACTGGTACTTATAGTGGATCGATGCTCGCAATTGACGTCCGCCCGTTTCGTCCGCTCATCTTGAATTTGTAAGTACAATCCGCTGGAGAATCGTCTGGGAGTGATATGTGTGGGTATCTAACGATGCTACACGTACTAATCCGGATAGGGTCCACTGTAGGATTGCGGGAGCTATCCATTTTAGGTTAGCGTCCGCAGTTTGCTTCGCATTACCAAGCGGACATCCTATTCCTCTCCCCAACGTCTGTCGGTGGTTGATTTTGGAACGACGAAACCAGCCCGATTGAATCATGGAGTCAAGTGTATGTACCGCCTGTGCGAAAGCACGGAGGCGGTGTGGGAAGCAGCAACCACACTGTCTCCGTTGCCGAACACGAGGCATCAGCTGTCAATACCCGCCGAAGAAGCCAACTTCATTCGTCGCGCTCGTGGATGACCCCCCAAAAACGGCGAATAGCATTCCAACAGTCCTTGAGCTGCTTCCACCTCTTTCTTCGTGTCCTTTCGGAGGTGCCCAGGTGGGGTCTTGGTGGTTTGCGAGGCCGGAAACCTGGATCATTGAGACGGCGCCGAAATCAATGCAGATCGCCGGCCGGTTCACCTCCGTAGATCTGGACCGACTTTTGAAAAAGATAGTGTGTTGGTTAGCTGAGTGGATCGAGAAGGGCAGCAATCAGTTTATCCATCACGAACTGTACCGCCATCGACTGCCCCGAAGTATCCAAGACGCATACATGTCGCTCTCGGCGTACCTCTGCAAGACTACCTCGACCGAACACATGATCTTTCGCATCATCGAAGATCGAGTTACTCACCTGGTAGCAGAGGGTATACCGTCGACAGACTCCAGCCAGCGAGGCCTTTTCGACGCGCTCGAGTATCTCGCACGGGTGCAAGCACTATTGGTGTACCAGTGCATCGGCCTTTACGATGGCAACATCCGCCTCCGCCACCTCGCAGAGCAGCACATCCCCTTGCTCGAATTTTGGTTGGCAGACCTAATCCTGAAAATCAGCCAGAACCCCGACTGCGGCCATTCGCTCTCCACCCCTCCGCCCACATGCCAACTCTCGCAGATGTTCCCACCTGCTTCCCACATACCCACTGAAGACGTCCTCTGGCACAACTACATCATTGCCGAAAGCGTACGCCGGACATGGCTCGTAACAGCTGGATTCCAAGGTGTCTACAAGCTCCTCCATTCTGGCCATGCAACCTGCATGGGTGGTACCTTCTTCACGACCCGCAGTGGGTTCTGGGAAGCGAAAAGTGCGATGGCGTGGGAGAAACGGTGTTGCGAGGTGTATGCAGGCCTGTTGCAGCTCACGCATGTGGACCAGATGTTTGCGTCTATACCAAAAGACGAAATATGCGATTTCGCCAAAGTGGTGTTGGAGTGCCTGTACGGACCTGACCAGCTTGAGAGGTGGGGCGTGGGGGTTTAGCGAGGGTGGGTGGGGCTAGAACCGAGCCGCGGGCTAGTTACGACTTTGGATCTCTTGAACCTTCCGAGGCTGTTTCTACAACACCAACATCAACTGTAAACCTGCCACAAGACGCCGATATGGAGCCTGCCAGACAAAAAAACCGATCGCGGTCCAGATCACCTATGCACGAGGTACCTAGCCGGCATCGCGACCGCTCAGCTCGCTCCCCGCGCCGCGAAGACGATCGTCACAAGAAACACAAGCACCACAACCGCTCTCCCGCTCCGCTCACGGCACCGCTGCCTTACAACGCGCGCCAACTATCTAAGCGCCAATTCGAAGAGTACAAGCCGCTATTCCAATCATATCTGGACATACAGAAGCAGATCGTTCTAGATGAGCTGGATGAGAGAGAGTCAAAGGGGAGATGGAAGAGCTTTGTTGGGCGTTGGTAAGCTACAGTCCTACAGGATAATACGGTTATGAAGGTTCAACTTACTGACATGAGTGAGGAATCGTGGAGACCTAGCCCGCAGTTGGTACGATCCTGCCATGCTGAAGACTGCGCAAGAGACCGTCCAGTCTCTCCAGAAAGAAGACCCTGACCGCGGCCGGCGCGTATCTCCCGTGTACAGTTCGCGCAAAGATACGGAGCTGGAAAGCGACGATGACGACTTTGGACCAGCGCCGCCGCCAGGTGGAGTGTCGCGACATTCCGGCCATGGTCCCACCAGACCCAAGCTCGACGACATCGCATATCGAAACGAACTACGGCAAGAGGACCGCGATCGGGAACAGTCCAACTATGTAGATGACATCCGCTTCGAACGCAAAACCGACCGGCGAGCGCAGAAAGACCGACTCGACGAACTTGTCCCTCGCGCAGACCCAGGATCACGCGAACGTCAATTGGAGAAGAAGCGCGAGACGACGACGACCCTGAAGGACTTCCGCGATGCAAAGGAGGGTGGGGATGTTGAGATGGCGGAGGCCGATCTGATGGGCGACGATGGCATAGACGGGTACAAGAAGAAAAAGAAGGTGGAGGAACGCCAGAAGAACGAAAGGGAGCTTCGCCGAGATGAGATCATGCAGGCAAAGGCTGCGGAGCGCGAAGAGAAGGTGGCCGAGCGGAGGGCGAAGGAGGCACAGACAATGGACTATCTGAGATCGATCGCGAAAGCGCGATATGGAACAAGCTGATGAACCGACCTCGACCCAATTATTGTCGGATAGAACGTTGAATTAGAAGTAATACAGCCAAGATCAGGCTTTAAGAGAGATCAAATATCCTTCCTGAATCCCAACTGCTATCTAGCAGAGATATGAAATGCCCATTTACGCCGTGAGATGCCCTTGAACTCCGTTATCCTCCTAACTTTGAGAGCCACGTGTTGTAGTACGATGCTTCGTAGCTACTCGTCGTCCAGTATGGAATTTGCGAGAGCGCCGAAGAAGGGTACCTCGTACCGGTCCAGAGTGGCCGCTAAGGCTGAGATCAGCAGAAGTTCCTCATGTGGGAACAATACGATCTTACCATCCTGATATGCATGCATCGTTAGGAAGCCAATCAGCCCCAGATCGCCCACAAACAGCAGCCACGATATTATGCTCGACCACGAGAAGATAATGTGTATCACGAAGATGAACGCGAACAGCAAGCTCGACTGCCACGCGTGGAACCTGCCCTCGTTAGCCCTCAGCCTTACAACTTCAACCGCGTTTCCCCCCATGTTCATGTTTCTGACCTACCTCACATAATCACTGCGATGCTCCAGCACCAATAACGCCACCGGCCCCGCCGGTGGGAGCAGAACATACGCCAAGCAAGCCTCGTAATCCATCCTCAACCCCAACCTCGTCGAGAACATATCCACATCCTCCCTCGGGGCACCAAAACCACCGGGCGCACTCCAGGCTACGCGTTCGGAGCCATCCGCCTGCGAGGGAGAATTCCCGCCGCCAAAGTAGTCGCGCTGTTGGTAGGAGGGGTCGGTAGGTGAGGTGACGGAGGCAGTGCCGATGTTGCGGGAGCGGTCGCGATCAAGAGAGGCGCGTGGGGAGGTTAATCGGGGGGAGGTGAGCGGCGGGCTGAGGGCGCGGGCCGTTTCGGGGATATCTTGGTAGGGGGCGAAGTTTGACATGGTGGGTGGAGGATGAGTGAGTTGGTGGTGGTGGTGGTGGTGGTAGTGGTGGTAGGCAGGTAGCCACTTACTGTAGCGTACATATGTGTAGGGCTGTAGAACGGATCATCCCTGTCCCTGCCAGAACGCGTCATTTTGCGGCTACACCTGAAACGGTTAGAGTGCATGCGAGCCTCGACAATAGATTTCGTTCCAAATCTGGGGTTCGGCAAGGCCTCCGTCTTCAGTGCTATTGATACTGATTAGTTATGCATCGCCTTCGAATGGCACTCGGGTGGCAACGAACACTTTCTGGTAGAACGTGACCTTATAGATGTTGTATTGAATCGTGAATTATCAGCCCACCCGAGGGCCGAACACGGCTACTCTATCCGTGTAGTAGGCATGTGAGTGGCACCACGTTTAAATACCTGGAGTATGGTATATATGCACGCACGCTGCTTCACACCGCCATGGTAACCTGCACACCATTCACGATTCCATCCTGCCAGCAAATCATACATTATCGAAGACGAAGATAAATTGAACCTCAGAACATCAAGGCCTCCTCGTCGCTGGAAATATGTGCATCGCCATCGTTACAACCGAACATCCTCAATATCCCTTTATACTACTGAACAACCGAGATGTAAGCGAAGCTCTCTCGCCTCATATGGACTGTTTGCTAACCCTCGATCTAGGAATATCTCCATCGACCCACACAAGAAGCAACGTGGTGGCCTGCGCCCGATGAACACGTCCTTGGAGGTTACGATCTCCACCGACCGGTACATGGCACCTGGCTGGGAGTCACACGTCAAGGACGCGTCGCAGTTCTGACGAACTACCGCGAGGAAGATTACAGTCTTGTCATCGGCGCACTAAGTCGTGGGCTCATCCCCAACGCATGGCTCAAATCAGATCCGCAAGCAAACGAAACACCTGACCAGTTCGCTCAGCGAATGATTGAGAAAGAGGGCGTGAAAGGGGTAGGCGGCTTCAGTCTGGTCTATGGCTTTATGCAGGATGTTGTCAAGGGCACGGCGGGCTTAGGGCTTATTTCGAATCGCACTCCTGACGCTCTTGGTGTCATTCATCTCGCGAGCAAGACGGGCGAAACACGTGCGCTCAGCAACGCCGCATACAACGACCGCTCATGGCCAAAAGCCATCAACGGCGAAAAATGGACGAAAGCCGCAATCGCCAAAAGCGTCGAGGCCAACGAAACTCGAGACCAACTCGTCGACCGGCTGCTGGAAGTACTGAGCACCGACACCATGCCCCGGCAGAAAGAGAATGAGGAATGGGACATGTATCTGAACCATCTGCGACACAGCATCTTTGTCCCAGCGTGCGGCAAGGATGACTTGGAGCAGCAGAAGATGCCGGCTCACGAGATTGGCGATGTGGTGAAGCACAAGGCTACACATGAGACGGATGGGTGTTATGGCACGCAGAAGAGTATTGTTATCATGGTGAATAGGGAGGGGAAGGTGTTTTATCTTGAGAGGACGTTTTTTGATCGGGATGCGAAGCCTATAGAGAAGGGGAAAGGCGATAGGGCATTTGAGTATCAGATTGAGGGATGGTGAGGCCGCTTGGGTGCAAGGAAAAGGGCTTTAATAGAAATGACAGCTTTACATGACTTTGGCCTAGAACATGTGTTTAGACTTACCTATTTGGTACGTCCCACTTAACCGATCTGTCTCGTGTAGTATTAGAGTTCACAGTGTCGTTCAGCAGTAGTGGCTGATTGCTCCGGTTTTCGCTTGGCAGTGAATGAGGTGATGACGTTCAGCCGCGGCAACAACAACATTGAACCGAGCGTTCTATCCAGGCCCATCCACCACCATGGCGACGTGAAACATCGACCTCCTTCGCACCTTCAGCCTAAAACCCTCATATCCTCCGCAACACCTCCTCTCCACCATGGCGTCGCTGCCGCCGCAGAGGCCCGCCTCTCGGCCGTCTCCACCCGCCGACTCATCTTCACCCACACAAGAAGCTGAAGCCGAGCGGAGTAGTAGCCTCTCTGCCGCCTCCGTAGACTCACAGACACTCTTCCTGAACTCGCCGCCCTCACCATCCACGAAGCCCTCCGAGACACCGCAGGCAGAAGCCCCGACGCAGCCGACGCAGCCAGAAGATGACGAGCCGCGCAAATGCTGGATATGCTTCAACGATGAGACGGAAGACGATGAGTTTTCATCTGAATGGCGATCGCCTTGTCCTTGCGTCCTGGTAGCACATGAGAAATGCCTGCTGGACTGGATAGCAGACATGGAAGCGCCGAGCGCGCGGCGGCGTGCAGGCGGGGATGCGGGGAAGATATTGTGTCCACAATGCAAGTCTGAAATACGGCTTCAGCGTCCTCGCAGTATCGTAGTAGACTCGGTGCGCGTGGTTGAGAAGTTCGCGGCCATGATGCTACTGCCTGGCTTCATCTTCGTGGCCGCCACTGCAACATACACAACGCTGTACATTTCAGGCGTCCATACGGTCTACCAGATCTTTGGCCCAGACGATGCGCTGCGGATATTACTACCTGACGGTCGGCCACCAGGTGCGCGGAATGCGACGGCAGCCGCACGGTTTGCTGCCCGCAGCGGACGCGACATGTGGCGGCTGGCACTCGGCATACCGATGATTCCCACAGTACTCGTCGCCAGCAGGACGTCCGCCGCAGACTCATTCCTTCCTTTTCTACCCCTCATATTCTTCGCCAGCGGAGGGACCGCGCAACACGAAAGGCTCGAGTTGACCTGGCCGCCGAGCGCTGCATTCACCATAGCGACCCTTCCGTATGTCCGTGGCATATACAACGCCTACTACGAGCGTGTATGGCTACCGCGAGAACGACGCTGGTTGAAGGCGATCCAGCCCCGCGCGGGCACTGAAGACGCGGTGAATGAGGCCCAGGACGGCCAGGTTTTCGCAGAAGATATAGTAGACGCTCATGGCGATGACCATGACGATTTTGCCGAGGGAGACGAGGTCGTCGAAATTGAAGTCGACTTCGACATCTTCGCTGACTGGAACAATGGCGGAGCAGTAGACAACAACGATGCCGCAGAAGACCCACCCGTGCCCATCGCTCGAGGCCCTGCGCCCCCGATCGACGCACCACCCCTAGAAGACGACGATGAACTCCCGCCGCTCATCGACGCAGAGGGGCGTATCCACGAAGGAGCGCCAGCACCCAACGTTCCCCACCAACCCGCGCAACCACGCCGTCAACGCGTTCGTCGCGAGCAAAATATCGGATTCAGCACAACAGGCATTGCCGACACGATTCTGGGAGCCCTCATATTCCCCTCCATCGCCGCTGCTGTCGGCATGGCGCTTAAAGAAGCTTTGCCAAAGTCGTGGGTTACAGCGCCCGCCTCGGGCAAACCCACAGGCTTCTTGCAGACAAGATGGGGCAGGAGTATCTTAGGCGGATGTTTGTTCGTAGGAATGAAAGACGCGGTCTTGCTCTACGTGCGGTGGAAGATGGCGCAGAACCACAGCAGAAGAAAGGTGTTGGATTACGATAAGAGTAAGGGCAAGAGGCGGACGGGTAGGACTTGAGGCTGGACTCTGGCGACCACGGATTGACACAGGCTTGTAGAATAGACTATGGAGGTTGCAATTAGCGGGCATGCATTGGGTGGCTAGCGTGAATTTGATGGAACGGGCACAGAGACAGATAGCGCATATCATCTGAATGGCTCCTCTTCATATCAAACATTTACCTTTCATCCGTGTGATCTTGGGCAGTATTCACTGGCGCCGTGCGCATGAACCCGAATACACAACATCACTCAGGACAGTCCGCTACCTAGCCATGACATAGAATCACCAGTTTCTTGGGAGACACCGACGCAAATAGGAAACAGAAGAAGAAAAATCGGAATTTTCGGAGCCTTGAGGCAGCATCCCTGCGTCAGTCTCAACACCGTGGCTCACCAAAAAAACGCCACTATCAATCCATACTGATCACAAACGGGAGTTCCTCAGGAACTCGGAAAGAGCAAAAAAGTAAACTTGGCGGTGCTGGGACTCGAACTGTATTACAGTTAGCATCGCGCTCGTTTATGGCTAAGGATCCTCTTGGAAGAGGGCCAACCTACCCCAGGCTGGCGCAGCCACAATGCGACGTCATACCCCTAGACCACACCACCTTGATGATGAAAGAGCGTCTCTTACGAGAGCTCTAATTGAATTATGATCGATTGCCCATTAGGAAAATACATAACCCGTGCTGACACGGAAGCGAACGAGATGATCATTGCAGGTGCATTGCCGACGTCTGATTGCTGGATGCCTCGTTGGGGCTTGGTGGGGCAGGGCGCAGACTTTTACCAATGGAAAGTTAGGGGCAGTAGGTCTGTGCGGCGCCTTTCGGCGGGTGGGTGCCTCAATGTTCGAGCCTCGCTTCTGCTTTTGGAACATTCTTTTGTGCTACATCCACCCTCTATTTCCACGTCCCGGCACCGCAACCCTCGACCACGTCTAACCATTACGCAGCTCAATATCCGATCTGTCGGCGCTTTCTACGTTGTACGCATACCGATGTCCGATCGCAGCATAGGCGCGTGACCTTTTGACGAATCACTCGCTCGCTACCCTTAGGTCTCGAAGCAATCCCTGCTAGAGTGCGATCGGCTTTGGTGGATGCAGCATGGCGTCAGGTATTACACACTAGATGTATCTCGCAATGACCATGCATAGACTAACAGTAGCGGACAGGGCGGCCGAGCCGGCGGAGTGCTCAACAGCCCAAATCCTATCGCGTCGATAACGCGTTCAAGGACCTTGACTTTTTAGATTCAGAAGCCAGTGAAGAGGAAGGTTCTGAAAAGGCGAAGGAGTCCAGCGAAGAAGGCAGTCATTCTGGCAAAAGCGCCAAAGAGGAGGATGAATCCGATGTCGATGAATTCACGATCGTGGCGGGGGAGGAGGAAGAGGAGGAAGAGGAGGCCGACGAGTATCAAGACGACATGGTAGTGAGCGAAGAGGACGACAATGAAGAGGAGGTGGAAGACGACATACCTCGTGGGGAATCCATCGTTGAGCTCGAATCCGACGAGGAGATCGCGATCGCACCCGCAGCTGCAAAAGGTAGTCGATCAGCAAAGGGACATCAGAGCAAGCCCAAAGGGTCGAAAGCATTGACGATGGGCCGGGGTTTTGGACCCGGTCATGTTCAGCCGCCTAGCCGGTTTACCAAAGGCACAGGTACGAAAATGCGACAGAGGGGCATCGAAGAGTGGGTGAAAGGGGGCCAGGAGTATCGATTTGCCACATTTTTTGGACCAACAGAAGACGATATCCGGCCTGCACTTCAGACGCGGAACTACTGGCATACTCAAGAAACGCTACCGAGTCGGAAGGAAGGGCATCTACGTCGCTCTTTTTGGATTACAGATGCGGCCCACGCAAAGGAGGAGAATACGACACGAAAATGGTACGAGGATCATGGACGGGCTTACTTTGAAGCTGGGCAGACTGTGGAAACTCTGAGCGACGGTTGCGGAAAGGAATACATGGTCAATTCTGGACCGGAGTCGATGAACCTTCTTATTGGCGATATTCAAAAGCCACAGGTGCACACCATGAAGAGAGGCGACTTCATGAGCACGTCGAAGCCATTCGGATCGGACCCAAAGCGACGGGGCTGGGTCTTCAATCTTGGGTCTCGGATCTCCGAAGCGCAGTGGGCGCCGAACGAAAAAGGCGGCACACAGTATCTCGCTGTTGCTGTTCAGCAAAACCAGACTGAGCAAGAGTCGACTGAGCAAGATCCGGCCGATACTCAACAAAACAAACCTATGGAGAATCCCAGGGCCCCAGCTTTCACGGCTACCAAACCTTTTCCAACGTCCATCCAGATCTGGGCCTTTGACTCTCTCGACAATGGTGACCTAGATTATTCGACGCCGCCACGGCTCGAACAGGTCATCTGCACTGATTGGGGGGCTCCAAAGGCGCTGAGGTGGTGTCCGGTTGGTATCAGTGACTCAGCCGAAGGGGTTGACGGAAGCACGGTGCATCTTGGCATGCTTGCTGGCATATGGTCCGATGGCAAAGTCCGAATTCTCGATGTGTCGCACCAGAAGACTGGCGATGGACCACAGAAGACTCAATATATACGCTACTCTCGCGCAGCTTTCGAAATCGAGCTACCGGAGACTATACCGAGCTGCATACATTGGCTCTCAGGCACCACACTTGCTGTTGCTACAGCCTCGGGCGTTCTCGCCATCTGGACCCTGACACGTCTGGGCATGTTCCCAACTGCCGACTCCCAAGGTTCAGAACCCTTCCGACCCCAGCCATGGTTCTATAGACAAATCACACATACCTACATACTCACCTTAAGCTCCGGCTACCCCTCACGTCCCCAGTACGTTTCCACCTCCGCAGCCGACGGCTTCGACCGGCTCTTCGATCTCCGCTCCCCGCTCACGGATACTACCTGTTCCTCTCGCGGCCGCATGCTTGTTCTCACGCAAGCATGGCACGAACACACGCAATCCTTCATCTCGCCTGACGAATACTACATGCTCAAGCATAGCCTGATCCGCAGCTACCACCGGAACGTGTATTCTATACGCATCGATAGCTCGATTACGAGTTGTGCGACGAGCCCGGTGCATCCGTGTATTCTTGTGGGCGGATCGGATGGGATTGTGACGGCGAGCAATTCAACCATGAAGGTGTTGAATACTAAATCTCGGCCATGGCAGCTACCATGGTTCATGCATGAGTGGAGACCACCCGTGGAGATGATTCCCATGAAGATCAAGGGTGGTGCGCTGCAGGCTGGGGATGAGATGAGCGGTGAGCATCCTACCGTGGGAAAGACCAACGATGTCGTGACCAAAGCCCCGGCCACTAACGGCAACCCCGACAAAACAGCCACCGCCCCATCCAACCCAATCCTTAATCAACCTCTCACGCGCATCACGGAGGGCTACAAAGCCGTTCAACCAGGCGTACAGTATCCCGACGAAACCATGCGCTACAAAGAAGGCGCCAAGTACCTCACAACCTACGAGGAACAGTCTGCCATCTCCAAGTTGGCGTGGAATCCCAATCTCAAGTTTGGGACGTGGGCTGTTGCGGGCACGAACAGTGGGTATCTGAGGGTGGAGGATTTGGGGGATTGAGAGGGGAGGTGTGGGTTCTGCGGGTTGAAATATATCGTGGAGGGAAGGGAGATGAAGATGTGTATAACAGTTTATGAAAATGTGCAGTTGAAGTGTTGACATCTGCTCATGCTCGGGCTGTTCTGCATAACCACCGTCTTTTGGTTTAAAGTAATTCAC